>ERZ827363.1228-NODE-1228-length-25761-cov-4.211351_pt1 | contig 25761 bp, 18 predicted proteins | sample MGYA00519776_ERZ827363 | MGnify/ENA primary metagenome ERZ827363 (study PRJEB31778, sample SAMEA3449288) | human gut metagenome | biome: human gut; feature: human-associated habitat; material: faeces | place: United Kingdom | collected 2010/2012 ...
TGCCCGTTTGAACATAGCGATGGAGAACTCCTTCGATCCCATCAGCCCCTGGGGCCGGAAGATCATGATAATGACCAGCAGCAGTGCGTAAAGCACCATCCGCAGCTCCGTATAGCTGGACAGGAACATGGAGATAAGTCCCAGTACGATGGCGCCTAAGATGGAGCCGGTGATGCTTCCCAGCCCGCCGAACACCACGATGACCAGAATGTCCACGGATTTCATAAACCCGAAGGTATCGGGCTTGATCCGGGGGAAGTAGGTGGCGTAAAGCGCCCCAGCCACGCCGGCAAAGAAAGCGCCGATGATGAAGGCGGTCACCTTGCTGCGGGTGGTGTTGATACCCATGGATTCCGCTGCGATCTCATCCTCCCGGATGGCGATGCAGGCTCGGCCCTGAGAAGAATGAAGGAAGTTCACCGTCAGCGCCGTGACCCCCGCCACAAAGACGAAAAGCCACGTCCAGTTCACATACTGGGGGAGATTGGAAAGTCCCGCTGCACCGTTGGTGATCTTGATATTCTGGAAAATGATACGGATGATCTCCGCCATGCCCAGCGTCGCAATAGCAAGGTAGTCGCCCTTCAACCGCAGCGTGGGCAGGCCTACCAGCAGCCCCGCCAGAGCCGCTGCCGCACCGCCTGCCAGAATACCCAGCAGAAACCCGGGGATCCCGTCCACCCGCAGGGTGATGAGGGCGCAGAAGTAAGCGCCAATGGACATAAACCCTGCGTGACCCAGAGAAAACTGCCCCGTAAAGCCGGTGATCATGTTTAAGCTCACCGCAAGGATCACGTTAATACCGATGGTAACAAGTGTCGCAAAATAGTAATCGCTCAAGATCCGGGTGGAGAGAAGGATCTGGATGATGCCGTAAAGCGCCACACAGCCGACCACTTTCCGGAGAGCCGTCGATCCGGTCAATTTTTTCCTGTTCATGGTCACACCTTCTCTTTCGTCGCCTTGCCGAGAAGTCCGGAGGGCTTAATGATAAGCACAAGGATCAGAATGGCAAACACGATGGCATCTTTATACATGGAGCTGCCGTAGCCGGAAACAAAGGTCTCTACCGCACCGATGAAATATCCGCCGATCATAGCGCCGGGGATGATGCCGATACCGCCGAACACAGCCGCCACGAAGGCTTTCAAGCCGGGCAGGAAGCCCATCAGGGGGTCGATGGAGTTATAATAAACGCCCACCAGCACACCGGCAGCACCTGCCAGAGCAGAGCCCAATGCAAAGGTGAAGGAGATGGTGGTGTTGACGTTGATGCCCATCAGCTCCGCCGCATCCTGATCCTGAGAGGTGGCCCGCATGGCCTTGCCGATCCGGGTCTTCTTGACGATCAGCTGCAAAGCGATCATCAAAATCACCGTCACCGCTACGATGAGGATCTGCAACATACTGATAGTGACGCCGCCCAGCTGGAAGCTCTTGGCCAGAAGTCCGGTCATAGGCGGATAAGTACGGACATTTGCTTTCATGAAGTACATCATGCCGTACTCCAAAAGATACGACACACCGATGGCCGTGATCAATACGGCGATCCGGGTGGCATTCCGCAGAGGTTTATATGCGACCTTTTCGATCACAACGCCCAGCACCATGCAGACCAGCATCGCAATGCACAGCGACGCTGTAAATCCCAGATGCAGAAACGTCATACAGGCATACCCTACATAAGCGCCGATCATATACACGTCGCAGTGGGCGAAGTTGATGAGCTTGATGATGCCGTAAACCATGGTGTAGCCCAAGGCGATCAGGGCGTAAATGCTGCCCAGCGACAGCCCATTGACCACCTGCTGCAAAAATTTTTCCAAAACATCCTTCTTTCCGCCGCTTAAAAGCAGCTGCGCTCCAGCGAGTTTGTGGGTGCTGTATACGAATCATAGGGGCAGAGAGTCTCTGCCCCTATTCAAACGTAATTTTTTCCGGTCAAAGCCCTTTTCAGTTGGACTTTTCGCTCTTGTACTGCTCGCCGTTTTTCAGCTCGATGACCACGATGGCCTTGACGGCGTTGTGGTTTTCATCCACGCTGAGGGTGCCGGTGACGGCCTTGAAGTCCTTGGTTTCGCTGAGAGCTTTCTGGAGAGAAATGCTGTCCAGAGACTCGCAGCGGCTCAGAGCGTCGCAAAGGAATTTGGCTTCGTCATAGCCCAGGGCGTTGAAGGCGTCGGGATCCCGGCCGTATTTGGCTTGGAAAGCGGCAATGAAGTCCTGAACCAGGGGATCCTGGTCAAGAGAAGAATAGTGGTTGGTGAAGTACACGTCGTTGAGGTTCTCGGCTCCGGCCAGGCCCACCAGATCAGGAGAGTCAAAGCCGTCGGCGCCCAGGATGGGGGCGGTGATGCCCAGCTCACGAGCCTGCTTGATGATCAGGCCGACCTGCTGACAGTAGCCGGGGATGTAGACGACATCGGCGTTCAGGTCCTTGATGGAGGTGAGAACCGCCTTGAAGTCCTTGTCGTTGGTGCTGTAGGATTCTTCCTTCAGGATGGTGCCGCCGGCTTCGGTGAAGGTCTTGGTGAAGTTCTCGGTCAGGCCGATGGCGTAGTCGCTGGAGGAGTCCTTATAGATCACAGCGGTTTTCGCGCCCAGAGTATTGGCGGCGTAGGTAGCCATTGCGGAGCCCTGATAGGAGTCGCTGTAGCAGATCCGGAAAGCGTACTCCTGGACCTTGCCGTTGGCAACGGTGACGTCGTCCGCCGTGGCGGAACCGGAGATCACAGGGACCTTGTACCGATTGGCGTCGGGGACCTCCGCCTTGAACGCACCGGAGGTAGCAGGCCCAAGGACCGCGATAACTTTATCCTGCTCCATCAGGCGTTTGCCCAGAGTGGTAGCTTCCGCCTCATCGGATTTGGTGTCGCACTCCACCAGCTGGATGGTCTTGCCGTTGATGCCGCCGGCCGCGTTTACCTCGTCGATGGCCATCTTGACGCCGTCCACGGAGCTCTGACCGTAAGTTGCCACGCCGCCGCTCAGCTCGTAGCTCAGGCCGATCTTAATGGTGGTCGCACCGTCTTCTACTTTATTTCCTTTTGCAGCCGTTCCGCCGCAGCCGGCAAGGACACCGGCCGAAAGCGCCGCTGCACAAAGCACACTAAGAAACTTTTTCATAACAAAAACCCCTTTTCTTCCGAATTAAATTCTGCAAATCGGGCAGAATCAAATGTTATGAATAGATTTTAAACGCTTTCGAAAACAAAGTCAAGCGTTTTTGTGGAGATAAGAAAAGATTTCGGTACATTTCATGCACCTTGCACAAATCTCATAACCGGAACTCATAACTTTGTCGGTTACTTTTCTGCCTAAATTCCGCATTTTTTTCAGTCAAACCCAATCTGAATAAAAAATCTTTGGAAAAACTTTAAATCAGCCGCAGAAAATTCACTTCATCTCCGTTTTTTCTTCCATCTTTTTTAGTCCCCGTTCCACCCACGGGAACTTCCACGCATACAAAAGCATACAAACCGCCGCCGAAGTCCACGTCAACGAATACCCAAGGAAAACCACGTTGATGCTGTTGATCGCCGGCATAGCAAGGGAGATCCAGATCATCCGCAGCACGCAGAAATTCCCGATCAGCACCGCCATCGGCACCATGGATTGCCCCGCTCCCCGGATCACGCCGCAAAGCGCCTGTGCCGCCGCCAGAAAAATGTAGGCAGGCGCCAGAAACCGCAGCATCCGAAGCGCACAGCTTAAAATGTCCGGATCCGGCGTGAAAATCCGCAGCAGGTGCTTCCCGCAAAGAAGCAGAAGAACGGAAAGCGCCCCGATCACGCCCATGCTCAGGAAAACGCTGACCCTTGCGCCTTTTTTCACCCGCTCCCGATTTCTGGCGCCGATGTTCTGACCAATAAAGGTGGTGGCCGCCATGGAGAAGGAGTTGACTGGCAGGTTGGCAAAACCGTCCAGCTTCCCGTAAGCGGCGCAGCCTGCCATAGCAGTAGTGCCGAACCGGTTGATGTTGGCCTGCACCACCACGTTGGAAAGGGAAATAATGGCGTTCTGAAGCCCCGCCGGCAACCCCAGTCGGACAATCTCCCCCAAAAGCCCCCGGCTGATCCGCATTTTTTTCAGCTCCAGCCGGTAAGGCTCCCCGCTCCGGAACAAATTGAGCAGTACCAGAAAAGCCGACAGGCTCTGGGCAATCAGCGTGGCCCATGCGACCCCCGCCACCCCCATCTGAAAGGCGATGACGAACAGCAGATCCAGACCGATGTTCACCACACTTGCCACGATCAGATAATAAAGCGGCCGCTTGGAATCCCCTACCGACCGCAGAACCCCCGCTCCCATATTGTAGAGGAGCACAGGAATGATCCCGAAGAAGTAAATCCGCATATAGACCACCGCATCCGGCAGCACATCCTCCGGCGTACCGGTCGCCTTCAAAAGCAGCGGAGACAGAATCGCTCCTGCTGCCATCAAAAAGATCCCCGCCAGAAACACCAGCATCATGGAAGTGTGGACCGCCCGGCTCAGGTTCTCCCGATCCCCGGCCCCGAAGTACCGGGAAATGACCACGCCGGCTCCGGTGGCGATCCCCATAAAGAAGCTGACCAGCAGATTGATGATGGGATTACTGGCTCCCACGGCAGCCAATGCCCCGCCGCCTACAAAATTTCCCACCACAATCGAGTCCACCGTATTGTAAAGCAGCTGGAACAGGTTTCCCAGCAGCAGCGGGATTGCAAAAAAGAGAAGCTGCTTCCAGATGACCCCTTCGGTCATCCGTCCCCGGCTCCCCGCCATTGAATCGGCCACAAAATTTTCTCCCTTCCCTGAAAGAACTCCGGAAGGCTCCGCCGGTTTCCCACCGGGCAGAGCCTTCTCCTCACGCTTTTTCTATTTTTTGAAGCTTTGCAAAATTTGCCATGATCTTTTTAGTGCCCACCCGGTCGAAGATGGTCTCCACCAGATTGTCGTTTCCCATAGGCGTGACGGAAAGCACCGTTCCTTCCCCGAAAACCCGGTGTTTGACCCGGTCCCCTGCCTTGAAGCTGACAGAAACCGAAGACGCCCGGCTTGCGGGAGCCTGTCCCACTGTAGGCGTTGTCCGTGTGGGCGGTGGGGCGACCGTTCCCCGCTCCGGCCGGCTGCCAAAGCTTCCGAATCCCCGACTCTCATACCCCGCTTCCGAAGAACGTTCCAGCTTGTCCGCCGGGATCTCCTCTGCGAACCGGGAAAGCCGGTTCCGGTTGGTCATGCCGAAGATCATCCGGGTAGTGGCATAGGTCAGATAGAGCTTCTTTTTGGCCCGTGTGATCGCCACATAAGCAAGCCGCCGCTCCTCTTCCAGCTCCATGGGTTCATACAGCACCCGGCTGGACGGGAAGATCCCGTCCTCCATCCCCGGCAGGAACACCACCGGGAACTCCAGTCCCTTGGAAGAATGCATGGTCATCAGCACCACGCAGTCGTCAGCGTCACTCATGGAATCCAGATCCGTATAAAGGGCGATCTCCTCCAGAAAGCCGCTGAGGCTCCCTTCGGGATTGGCCTGCTCATACTTGACCATGGTGGACTTCAGCTCGCCGATGTTCTCCATCCGGGTCTTTCCCTCTTCGCCTTGGGCGTTCAGCATGGCGCCATAGCCGGTCTTCTCCAGAATGTCGTCCAGCAGCAGATCCAGCGGCTCTTCCTTCGCCGCCTCCCGCAGCTCGTCGATGATCCCGGCAAAGCTCATCAGCGCCCCTGCCTTCCGGGACAGGGCGCTGTATTTTCCCGCATCCCGGAACACCTGGAACATGGAGCTGCGGCTCTTTGCGGCGATCTCCTCCGCCGTATTCAGGGTCGCTTCGCCGATGGAACGCTTCGGCTCGTTGACGATCCGCCGCAGCCGCACGGTATCGCTGGGATTGTTGATGACGCTTAAATACGCCACCAGATCCCGGATCTCCTTTCGCTCGAAGAACTTGACCCCGCCGAAGAGCCGATAGGGAATCCCCGCCTTGATGAAATACTGCTCCAATACGCCGGACTGGGCGTTCATCCGGTAGAGCACGGCGTGATCGCCGTACTTCATTCCCTTGTCCGCCACATCTTCTTCGATGGTGTCGGCGATGAACTGGGCTTCGCTTCTCTCGTCCCGCAGCTGCCGCAGCACGATCTTCTCCCCTTCCCCGTTCTGGGTCCAGAGGTTTTTCCCCTTCCGGGCGATGTTGTGGCGGATCACTTCGTTGGCGGCGTCCAGGATCGTCTGGGTGGAGCGGTAATTCTGCTCCAATCGGATCACCGCTGTGTCCTGAAACTGCTGCTCAAAGCCCAAAATATTTTCGATGGTAGCTCCCCGGAACTTATAGATACTCTGATCGTCGTCGCCTACTACGCAGAGGTTCTGATACTTTTTCGCAAGCAGACTCACAAGCCGGAACTGGGCGTGGTTCGTATCCTGATACTCGTCCACCATGATGTAGCGCCAGCGGTTCTGGTAATATTCCAGCACCTCCGGAAACTGCTCAAACAGCCGAACCGTCAGGCAGATGATGTCGTCGAAATCCACGGCATTCGATCGGATGAGCTTGGACTGATACGCCTGATAGATCTTTGCGATCTCCTGCTTCCGATAATCCGCCCCCACCGTCATGCGGTAGCCATCCGGAAGGATCATGCTGTCCTTTGCCCGGCTGATCTCCCCCAACACCGCCTTGGGCTTGAAGAGCTTGTCGTTGATGGAAAGCTCCGTCATAGCGTCCTTGACCACCCGCAGGCTGTCGTCGGCGTCATAGATGGTGAAGCTGCTGGTGTACCCCAGCCGCTCGATCTCCCGCCGCAAAATCCGCACGCAGCAGGAGTGGAAGGTGGAAGCCGCCACGTCCCTTGCTTCCTCCCCCAGCATGGTCTCCAGCCGGCCTTTCAGCTCGTTGGCGGCTTTATTGGTAAAGGTGATGGCCAGAATGTTCCACGGGCGCACCGGCCGGTCGGCGATCAGAGAGGACAGCTCCTCGTCCGTCATTTCCGCCCCTGCCAGATACCCCTGAAGGACGCTTAAGTCTCCTTCCATGACCCCTTCGGGAACCCATTGGGACGCCCATGCGTTCCCGAACCGGATCATGCAGGCGATGCGGTTGATGATCACGGTGGTCTTTCCGCTCCCGGCTCCGGCTAAGATCAGCACCGGTCCTTCCGTCTGGAAGATTGCCTTCTGCTGCATGGGGTTCATATTGGAAAAGCGCTTTTCCAGCACTTTTTTTCTCAAGGCAAGATAGTCTTCTTTCCACTCCAGCATAGTCATTTCCTTTACTGCACAAAAATTCGGTACTTTTTATTATACACGATTTTTCCCATCGGCGCAAGGCACTTTCCCGGGAAAGCAAAAAACGGACGAAAACTCCATCGGTTTCCGTCCGTCAGCTTCGGCTTTCTCGCAGCCGTGTGCGCTTTTTCACTTTTTTGACCCCCTTTACTGGATCACACAGTCAAAGGAAATCCCTTCCGCCGGGCAAAGGCTTACCGGTACCATGTTCATGTTGAAAAACTGGACCATATCGCCCTTGGCATACAGGTCATACCCTTCTTCACACAACTCCTCCGCAAGACTCAGGCTCTTCTGCGTGTCCGATTTGTCCAGAAGCAACAGCGCCTTTTTCGTTCCCATGGATTTCATACCGATCGCTCCTTTCAAGCGTATGAATTTTTTCTACGATTTGATTATACATCATATCCCGGATAAATGCAAGTGTTTTTGAGAAAAAATTCGATATTTTTTATATTTTACAATTTTTATACAAAAATATTCATTTTTGCTTTTGCACTCTTCCGCCCTCCTCTTGCCCGGAACGAAAAATTATGTTACACTGAAAACGAAAAATAAAATCCGTCCGACTGCGGCGGACGGTTTCTTGAAAGGAAGCTCATCTATGCGCCTTGGAATCAGCAGCTACTGCCTCTGCCCCAACCTGCGGGACGGAAAAATGACCATCTTCGATGTAATCCGCTGGGCGGCGGATCATGACTGCCAGCACATCGAATTCGTCCCCTTCTATCTGGACTTTCTCGCCAATCCGGAGCTGATCGATCGGGTCCGGGAAGCCTGTGCCGAAGCAAACCTCCCCATCTCCACCTATTCTTTGAACGCCGACCTCTTAAAGCCCGATTTAGAGGAGCGCCGTGCGGAGATCCAGCGAGTGAAGACCCACATTGACGTAGCCCACCGCCTGGGGCTCACCAAAATGCGCCACGACGTGGCCTCCTTCCGCCGTCCCATGTCCTCCAACACCCCTCAGAACTTCATGAAAGAGTTCCCCCTGATGGTAGAAGGCGTCCGGGAGCTGGCGGATTACGCCGCCTCCTACGGTATGACCACCACGCTTGAAAACCACGGCTTTTTCGTCAACGGCTCCGACCGGGTCATCTCCCTGCTGGAAGCCGTGGATCGGAAAAACGTCCGCATGACCATCGACGTGGGAAATTTCCTCTGCGTGGACGAACGGGGCGAAAACGCCGTAAAAAAATGCCTTCCCTACGCCGATATGATTCATTTAAAGGACTTCTATATCCGGGACAAAGCCCGTTTGGCCGGCGTCGGCGGTCTTTTTGACTGCGACAACGGCTCCTGGTTCGAGACCGTAGGCGGCTCTATGCTGCGGGGCGCCATCTTAGGTCAGGGTGACTTAAACATCTGGAAGATCTTAGGCGACGTAAAGCACGCAGGCTACGATGGCGACATCTCCATCGAGTTCGAGGGCATGGAGCCCTGTGAAGCCGCCACCGAGACCTGCCTCCGCACCGCCCGCACCATCTGGGAACAGGTCTGAAAAACGCACAGAACCCCCTACCATTCGACAGGGGGTTCTGTTTCTCTTCAATACAGGATTGGCGTCCGGAAACAGGCACTCAGAATGCAGTCGATCAGGAAAAGCAGCACCAGCCCGCTGCACCCTAAAACCACGCCCCGAAGAGGGAGCTTCCGGAAAAGCTTCTCTCCAAGCGGCTCAATGAGATAATGAAACACAAGTCCCAGCACTCCAAAGCTCACCACGCTGCGAAAGCAGATGATGCCGTTCAGGTTCAAAAACAGTCCCCGGTAATCCCACAGCCGCATATGGAACCACCGGATCCCGGCGTACCCGATCAGGTACTCCACTACCCCCGTGATCCCGACGCAGACCAAAAACAACAGCACCGGATGCTTTTTCAAAGGCTTCATGGCATAGATCGCCAGTGCCCCGATCCCGTAAATGGGGAGCCACGGCCCGTAAAGAATCCCCCGGTTCCGCAGCATACCCTCCGTGATCCAGTAAAAGATCTCCTCATAGATCCATCCCACCAGACAACCGATCAGAAAAATCAGAAATAGGTAGCACATCTGCCCCAGCCGCCGGCTTTCACTCTCTTCTCCTGAAAATCCCACTCCGTTCGCTTCCTCTCCTAGCCCTTTCCTTTATTTTACCAGATTTTGCGAACTTTGCATAGGATATTTTCTACGTTTTCATATGTTTTATCAATATACGCCAATTATCAAACCGAAGTTTCTCCAAAAAAGTGACCGAACTGTTCTTTCAAACAATCCGGTCACTTTTTTTCAGAGATTCAGCTGACGCTGCATATGGGCAAGCCGCTCCAGATCAAACCGGGTGGCATGGTTCACTACAGCCACCGGCCCGTCACTTTCTCCGCTCCCATCCGCAAAGCAGGCGGTCACCTTATAAGTGACGTGCCCCACCGCCGAAACGTCGAAGGCATCGGAAAACGCACCCCCGTCCACTGCATCCGCAAGCCGGGTATACTGAGCGTCGTCGTCCACCGCACGGTAGACCCGGTAGCAAATCCCCGGCACAGCTTCCCAGTGAAGTGTCTGCACTGCCCCGTCCCGGGTGACCTCCAGCTTCTGCGACGCCGCGGCCCGGACTTTTTCAGGAATGCCGGTGATGACATACTCCCCTCCGGTACAGGTATCAAAGCAAAGAGTATCGTCATCCAATGCCGTCCCCACGGCGCCGGTAAGCATGGCCTTTCCAACATTCGGATACCGCACCTTACAGGGCTTCCCCACCTTGGAGCAGATCCCGATGCGGGTCGCCGTGCCGTTTTTCCATTCGATGGATACTTCAAAGCCACCCCGGGCGCACAAGCCCTTTACCGCTCCGTCCGCCCATGCCTCCGGCAGCGCCGGCAGCGGGCAGACCGTTCCGGTATGGCTCTGCAGCAGCATTTCGGCAATGCCCGCCGTGCCGCCAAAATTTCCGTCGATCTGGAAAGGCGGGTGGAAGTCCCAGAGATTGGGCAGCGTCCGCTGCCCCAAAAGGTTCTGCAGCAAAAGATAGGCGTGGTTTCCGTCGCCGGTGCGGGCCCATGCGTTGAGCCGGTGCGCCAGCGCCCAGCCGGTGGAACGGTCGCCCCGCTCCGTCAGCGTGATTTTCGCCGCATCCATCCACGCCGGCGTATCCCGGGTGATGAGGGTGCCGGGGTGCAAGCCGACCAGCTGGGAAATGTGGCGGTGACGGTACTCGCCGATCTCGCCGTAAAACCGTTCTTCCCGATACTCCTTGATCTGCCCCGACCATCCCACATGAACGGGCGAATAGTGCTCCTGCTGGCTCTCCTGCCGGCTGGTGTCTTCATTGGAGATCCCCAGCGCATCCGCCATGCGGAGCATATCCCGACCATTTTCCCAGATCATCTGCTGGTCGAAGGAGCAACCCACGGTCTGGTAGTAGATCGGGCTGTTTCCCTTGGGCCAGTGACCGTTGACCAACTGTTCCGGAGAAGCCGAAAAGGCCGCCAGATATTCTCCGTCGTAATCCCGAACGGTACGGGTCAAAAACCGGCTCATACTGGCAAGGGTCGGATAAATGAAATCAGAAAGCGCTTTTTGATCCTGCGTAAAATCGTACCAGTCGGCGAACAGCTTGGTGGTCAGCCCACCGGTGCCCGGCCCGGAATGCGCTCCCGGTCCGTCGATTTCATACGGATAGGAGGCAGTACCGATAGTCCAGCCGTAAGCCGTTTCAAACTGCATCGGATCGTCGGTAGCGACGTTTTCCGGGTTCCACTTCTGCAAGTAGCGGTAGGCGCAGCGGGACGCCGCCGACCGAAATGCCCGGTTAAAGTCCGCATAAGCTGTAAAAGTCTCTGCCAGATTGGTGGAAAACGCCGGCCAATAGTTCATCTGCACATTGATGTTGTGCCAGTAGCCGCTTCCCCAGGGGGACTGGTCATGGCAGTTCCACGTCCCCTGCAAGTTGGCAGGCAACGTCCCCGGCCGGGAGGACGAGATCAACAGATAACGCCCGTATTGGAAATAAAGTGTTTCCAGATACGGACTGGGTTTCCCCTCCGCATACTCGGCAAGCAGCTCATCGGTATATCCGGATGTATCCGACCCCGCAAGGATCAGCTCTACCCGTCCGAACAGAGCATGGTAATCTGCAAGGTGCCGGCTCTTCAGCTCCTCGAAGGACAGCTCCTGCGCATGAGCCATCCGCCCGGAAACCATCCCGTGTACGTCCATAGGTTTTAGCTTTTTCTTCGGATCCTCTTCCAGAAAGACATGCTCGCTGAGCACATAGTTTGTGCCGCAGACAAACCGCACCACCGCCTGAGAAGCTCCGGAAACATGGATCTTCCCGTCTTCGGTGGTCTCGACCGTGCCATCGGACTCCACCGAAAGCTGCCCTTCAAAATCAATCCCGAAAGCTCCCATCCGCCCTGCCAGCACCAGCAGCCCCTTGCCGCCTTTGCTGACCATTCCGGACTTGCTTCCGCCGTCCCCCGGCTCCAGCGCATATTCTTTAATAAAAGGGATCTCCGGCGCCGCCGTAAATGAAAGCGATCCGCCCTCCGCGGTAAACCGCATCACAAGGCAGCGGTCAGGATACGAGGTAAAATACTCCCGCCGATAGGAAACGCCGCCGCAGGTATAGGTGCAGTACGCCACCGCATCATCAAGGGACAGCCCCCGCTCATAGTTTTCCACATCCCCATGGGGAAACAGAAAATACAGCTCGGCAAAGCTGTTAAGCCCTCCCAGACGCTTTGTTCCCCCCGTCCCGCCGGGGTTTTCCAGGGAATTTTCGGTGATCTGCACCCGATCCCGCTCCGGGATCGCAAAAACATTTGCTCCCATCCAACCACAGCCGATGGGCATCGATTCCCGCTCCCAGCCCTCGTCCGAATCCTCGGCAGGCTGATGGTAGCGCAAAGTCAGGTCCATGGAAAAAATTCTCCTTTGTACGAAAAATAAAAGCGTATCCGATCATGGAGAAAGTTTTCTCACAAAAGCTGCAAGAAATCTTCCACTTTTCAAACATTATACCAGGCTATCAGCAGCAAGACAAGTCAAAATGAAACCGATCGTCCCACCAGTTGCATTGATATTTCTTTTGACCGATCGAAAAAGAAGCGGTCTTACCGTCTTCCTCAAACCGAACCGCCGATATTTTCGGACAATTCTCCTGGTAAGGAACGATCACACTAAGATAGTTGCGGACACCCTTTTCGGAAGCATTGTCCGTAAGCCGGATCCGTGTAGACGGACGGACAGCGTCCACCTGTTCTGAAATAACTCCCGGCTGAAAATCAATGCGCAGCCCTTCACTTGCCCGCAGGCAGAAATTCACGTCATCGTGGGTTGCAACGGTACCATCTGATTGAAGCGCCGCCGTCAGCGTATTTGCGTTATACCAGATTTCCACCGGCTCTTCACCGGTCATATGATCCACACGATCCCACACCAACAGGATGCTGCGGTCAAGGATAGCAACCAGCCGCTGATGGATCATCGGGAAATATGAGGTATGCAGCGCTTGTGCCGCCGTGTAATTTTCGCCTTCGCTGAGATCTAAAATGCAGCCATCTTTCTCATTGGCAAAGTGAAAGCTGCTGATATAGGTAAAAGGCTCCCGCCCTCCGATCGTCAGCGTATTATGCATCTTTGCCGACTTGATCGTTTGGCGCATCTCCTCTTCCCGATAGGTATACCGACCCGGATCTACCAGCAGCGCTTTTCCAAGTCCGCAGAAGTCAAACCCTGCCGGATCAATATGCCCATGACCGTTTTGGCAAGGGACTCGACAGGCAAAAAACACACTGAGCGCATCCTTATCCCATCCGGTACGGAACATCACCTGCTGCAGCTGATGCTGCCAGTTAGAAAGCGGCAGCTGCAGCTCATCCGTCCGAAAATCGGCCGCCTTCGCAAACGAGTCGAAGGAAACGCCGATCAGCGAAAAGCAATAGCGGGTGCTCATTTTTTTGAGCTTCTCCAACGGGATGATGCGGCATACCGCATCGACCCATTCACGACTGCCGAATACACGGTAGCCAAGTCCCACCGTCTGTACGATCTGATCATCGGGATCGGAATCTCCCCACGGCACCCCTTCTCCGGTTGGCCGCAGGCTGTAAAGCGCATAGTCGATGGCGTTGCGGATCTGCTGCAAAACATCCGACGGGATCTCTACCCCGCACCGTTTTGCAGAAAGAGCCCATTTTCCGAACATATCGATGCAAACGTTGTGATAAAGAGGGCATCCTTCCACCTGTCCGCCATCCAGCGTCAGTTGATTTTTGGCACAACGTTCCAGCTCTCTCTCCGCCTGAGCCTGCCATTCCTTTGCCTCCGGCAGCTCCTGCAGCATCTCACCGGCATAAAACAAACCGACGTTCTCCGACAGATAGTGATTGTGGTTCGCCTCCGGCCACAGCTTCGGCGGAACCTTCATCAGCATTTCGGCATGATCCTCCACGCTTCCCACAAACAGCGGGAACAGCGCCGGGGTCATAAAGTCCTCCTGCATCAAAAAGCAAAATGCATTGTACCATGCATTCATCATCCGCAGCCCGCCTTCCAGCGAACTCCACGGCTTTGGACCCCGGAAATTGGGGCGAACCTCGTCCCAATCCCCTTCTACGGCCGGACGGGGGCAGCTTTTGATCCAGTCTGCCATTTCCGAAACGATCAGTTCCGGAAAAACCCGCTCCCCGGTCAATGCATAGGCGATGATGCAGTCGTTCCAATGCTGCATTCGGTTCAATTCGACTACGAATTCGCCGTCGTTTACCATATCTTCGTGCCAGTGCGGCGGCTTCCCAACAAAAAAGGGCTTACCCATTGTGCCGCTCAAGATCACCTTTCCCTCACAGGCATTGCGGGCGGTAGTCAGGATCCGCTCTGCCGCCTCCGGCTGATCCGCTAAAATTGCACGCAGCGAGTCGCATAGGTTCTCCTGCCGCTTGACACGAGACTGCACCTGGGGAAAAAGGCTGTTCCAATCCACAACTGTTCTTTTCATTTTGATTTCTCCCACTACTTAACCGCAAAGAATAACCGGAAGGATCGCCGAATGGATCCGGCCAGGCGAGGTCAGCGTAGCGGTGATGGTATTGACCGCTTTCACATTTTCTGCCGCCGTAACCCGGACGGTCGTCGTCGTATGCAGACGCATCCGCATTTCGTGCAGATAAAGCGGGAACTCCTCGCGGTCGGCAGTCCAACCTTCCGGCAGATTCAGATGGATATATACCTCACAGGGCGCAGGCATGGTATTCTTTCCTACAAAGGTGAGAGTGATGGTATCGCCGGTCTTGATCTTATACTTGTCAAATTCCACACGGACTTTCGCATAAACGACATCCGGGAAATTTAACGACAAACCGGTGGACGGCACATCATACTCCGCATTGCGGATTCCCTTAATCGGCGGCTTGTAGCCTTCTTCTGCAGGGGTAAAGGGCTCATAAAAACGGAACGGCTGCGGAACCTCTTCCCATTCGTTGGGACCGTCGGTGTATTCCGTATACATACCGTATGCTTTCATCGCAGACGGCACCAGTTCATAAATCCGGCGGGTAAGCTCGGTGCAGCTGGTGGGACGGCTCAAATAAGACAGATCGATGGCCACCGAAAGGATCTCGTCCCCTACATACTCGGCCCAATCCTCCGGCACATAGCTGCCGCCATACATTATTCCCATCAGCGAACCAATCGTTGCTCCGGTGCAGTCCGTGTCGTCACCGCAATCGATGGCATAGGTCATGGATTTCTTGTAATCACCCTCACCGTAAAGCAAGCCCAGAATTACAAATGCCACGTTGGCCGGCGCCTGAAACCATCCGAGGTCCTTGCTGTCCTCCACGATCGCCGCACGGGCCTCCCGGAACGGAACGCCGTCCTTATAGCACTTTTGCGCCAACCGAACGCTCTGTGCCACCCGGCAATTTTCCGGAATGTAAGAAAGCCCGGTCTCGATCAACTTCTGCACATCCTTTTCAAGGAAAGCACTGCTTTCCATTGCCGCCACGAACATGGCCGCATAGGTGCCGTCCGTTACACCGTGATCCACACAAGCATCGTTGTAGGCGTATTTCACCGCCAACTGAGGAAATCCCGGAAACAGGCAGGCCCAGATCTCCGTCCGGATCCACGCGCCGTTTGACTTTTTCCAGATCTCATTGTTGTATTCACCGGAAAAAGGAGGCCGCACCCCCAGCTTCATGTTCGCCTTGCAGATCCCATATTCGTTCCAATGAGGAGGAATATAGCTGATCCAATACTCCCCCAGCGTTTCCGGCGTAATATTCTGGATGCCCCGCTCTTCCACGGCGCAAAGCCAGATCAGCTGCAGATCCAGATCGTCGTTGGGGATCGGCTGCCCCTTCGGCGAGTTGAACCCGGAGATGTCCTGCATTTCGACGGAAGCCTCATAGGGAGCGCCCATCGTTCCGCCGATGCTCTTGCCCTTCCAACAGGCCCACAGCTTGTCCAAATACCATTCCCGATTGATTTTCATATAGATCCTCCTTTGTTTTCGGTTTGATCCATGACGTCCCTCCGATACTGCGACGGAGTTACGCCAAACTTCTCTTTAAAAAGTCGGGTGAAATAAGTGGGAGTATAATATCCCAGGCTCTCGGAGATCTGCATAATGCTCATGTCCGGAGACTGCAAAAGCAGCTGTGCCGCCAGTGTAAGCTTTTGATCCAGTACATAGCTTGAAAAATTCTCTCCCCTTACGCTTTTAAACAACCGGCTCAGATGAGACGGCGTGACATGGAACGCCTCGGCTACAACGGGAAGCGTGATGTTCTCGCAGCAGTGAAGACGAATGTATTCGGAAATTTCATCGATCAGCCGAATGCTCTCCGTTCGCACCTTGGGACTCGATTCCGAACAGTAGCGTTGGATCATCAAATCGATACACTCCATCGAATCCGCCAGCGTGATCGCCTCTCCGATGGTTTTTTCGATCTGTTCTTTATAAGCCGGATCCTTAAAGACACCGGCCTCTGTACATTCCCCCACCACCATGCGGTACACCTCTGTGACAAATACGTTTGCCCTTGCCAAGGAAGCTCGTCCTGACCGGATCTCGCTTACATATTCCGTGAGCAGTCCTTCCGCTTCCTCACCTTTGTGCTCCTGCAGCAAAGTGTGGAACCGCTCCTTAGCCTGCGCACTCATGGAAAAGTTTGTCTGCTCCAACCCATTTATAAATTCCGAAACAAAAACATTTCCAAACCCATAGATAAAATCATACCGCAAATAGTGCAGACAATCCAGGTACAGGCTGCGAACATCATATAAGGAGCCTGCATATCCGGAAATCGCATGGTTGGTCTGAATGTGTAGCCGGTTGCGGAATTCCGAAGTCAGTTCCGGCACTTTTCCGCAAAAGGCGCCGTATTGTTCCTTGGACAAATTGAGTATGGATACCACCTGACGATCCGGATACACCGCAGAAACCTCTGCGATCCCTGCTGCGCCAAACCAATCCTTCAGCAGATCCTGCGCTTTTTCCGTGAAATATTCCCGTTCTTCCAGGGTCAGGGATTGAAACACCGCACGATCGAAGGCCGTAACCGCCACGCAAAAGCCCTCTCCCTCAAAATCGGTGCCGCAAAGCGACAGGGACTTCAGAATTTCTTCATCGGAAACACTCTCATCACTTAAGAGCTTCATTACCGTACGCTGTAGCAGGACGTTCCGGTTGTCGCCTACCACTTTCTGCACCACATCCATCTGCGACTCCAGAAAATTAAACGCCTCTTCGATCACAGAAAACTCTTCCCCGGAAAAAGGGAGCTTGCTTTGTTGTTTGAATTTGTCGCTTAATACATGGATCGGTTGATAGACCTTCTTGGAGATCCAATGTACGATCACATTGCTGACAAGGATCGCAAAGATCGCAATTCCAAGCAGCACCGGCCGAAACATATAGGATTGTGCATTTAGATCCCGTACAGGCAAACAAAGCAGATAGATCCAGCCGTTCTGTGCCGATTGCGTGCGAAGCATACAATAGCGCACACCGCCTTCGGAAAAATAAATATGATCCTCTTTGTTGAGCGCCTTTTCCCGCACGCTATCAAAATCAACGGAAAACCCTTCCGTTTTTGCAAGAACCTCCTGCTCCGAAGAGAGGATCAGCATTTCCCCGGAAATGCCGAATCGCTGATACAGGCTGTGGAGCAATTTTGCTTCATTATAATGAAACGCTACAAACCCCTGCGCATTCGCCGCCTCCGTATGAAGGGGGATCAGCTTCACTGCGGTAAAATCCCCCCTTATACCGGAGGAGATCGAATCGCCAGAAAGATAAATCAAATCATCGTCCGCATGGGTCAAGGCGCTCAGATAATCCGAAATCGGTAAAAACTTTTCGATCTGGGAGATCGATTTGCTCGCATTGTAGCATAACCCATAAGTGTTGTCAAGCAGCATATCCTCACTCGCATTGTAAAGCGTAACATTTTCCAGATACTCCTGCTGCAGACATAAGGTTGCCAGTTCCTGATACGCCTTCATTGCATATCCGCTGGGCAGATTGCTGCCATACACAAAAAAATCGTCCAGATAGGAAGAAGCCCCTCCGAAAAATACCCGGTTCAAAAACAAAAGCGAATCGGAATACAATACGTCATCGGTATATTGCTGTACCTGCCGAAGGATCTGAACACTGGTATCCCGCTGTTTCCGCTCCATGCGCCCGTTCATCCAAAACCAGGATCCGACCGTGGTGATACAGATCAAAGCCGTACTGAAAATGGCAAAAGGCACCATGATGCGGTAATAGAAATTGCGCTTATGGTATTTGCGCACAAGCGCTTCCGTTTTTCGCATTACCCATGTCCTGATCCCTTTGCTTCCGCTGGCTGCCATTCAAACGCACCCCTTTCCGCCTGTTTTTTCCATCGAGTAAAAATTTCCAAAAACCCACGGAAAGGAGACCCCTTGCGAGGCCTCCTTATTCCGCCGGGAAATCCATTCATTATTTGCCCAGAGCGGCGTTGATCTCGTCAACGATCTGCTGACCGCCCAGAGAATTAAACTGGTTCACGAAGTCTTCCCACTTGTCCATGCTCTCTTCGCCGGTGATGAACTTGATGTAAGCATCCAGAGCGAACGTCTTCAGGTCGGTCAGGTAGGTCGTCTCTGCCTCGGTGGACGGCACGAGCACGCCGGTGTAGCCCGAAACCTTGTGATCCTCAAAGTACTTCTGCACATAGGGACGATAAACGTTCTTCATCATCTCATAGTTGAGGCCAACCTGCGTGAACACTGCGATGCCGGCTTCGTCGGCCTCTGCCGTGGTCTTCTCGCCAATGCCCTGTGGAATCCCCTCGCTGTCGTACTGCCAGTCAACCCCTTCGATGCCGAGACGGCAGGTCTGATACAGATCGTTATCCGTTACCAAGCCTTCCATAATAGCGGTCAGGGCATTCAGCTTGTCCTCGTCCTCTGCACACTGGGTGGTGATGCCGAAGCCGGAATTGCTCCAGAAGCCGGTGCACTGGGTGCCGGATTTCCCCTCAGGGCCGACAAAGGGAGTGCCGAAGTCAACGGTGGTTCCCAGCTCGGTATCCGGATGCAGGGCGACAAACTCCGTCCAGCAGGGACCGCCGGCAATCTCATCGGATTCGGGGGTAAGCCAGTGATAAGGTGTCACCATGCCGGTCACGGCAATCTTGTCGTTGTTGAACGCCTGGGAAATTGCCCAGTAACCGCCGGTGTTCTCGCCGGTGACGAACTCGGGGTCAATCAGCCCATCTTTGTACCACTGCTGCAGCTTGGTAAGAGCTTCCTTCATCTCAGGCTGCACACAGGCAAAAACTACTTTGCCGTCTCTCATGGTGTAGTAGAGCTTCTGAGAACCGGTGCCCCGGAACTCCTTCATGGGAATATCGCCGTAAGCGCCGAAAACAGCGTTCAGAGAAGTATTGGACAAACCGTAGGTGTCCTTTGCTCCATCGCCGTCCGGATCGTTATCCCGCACTGCGACCAGCACGTTTTCCAGCTCGTCGATGGTCGTGGGGATCTCCATGCCCAGCTTAGTGAGCCAGTCCTTCCGCCACATCAGGATGGTTGCACAGTCGCCGTAAACGGTAGGCGTTTTCAGCAGATAAAGCTGGCCGTTGTAGTAAGAATCGGTAAAGCCGGTTCCGTCCGGATCCAGCTCGTTGATCACCTTCATGGTCTCCGGGATCTTGGACTGAATGTTTTCGTCAATAGGAGCCAGAACTCCCTGCTTTACATAGCTGGGAATGTTGCTGCTGTTCTTGATCCGCATGACGTCCGGCATCTCCCCGGAAGCCAGCCGGGCGCCCAGCATTTCTTCCCATTTCTGATCGTCGATGAACCAGAAATCGAACTTTACGTTGAAGCGCTCCTCCATCTCCTGAACAACCTGTGCGTCTGCCTGAGGCTGTCCGTAGCAGTTATACGCCAGCCACTCCAGAGTGACCGGATCCTTCTTGACCTCCGGCTCACTGCTGACCGCAGAGGAGGAAACAGCGCCGGACGCTTCCGAGGACGAATCGCTGGTGCTGGGGTTCGCTCCGCATCCGGCGGACATACTTGCCATCATCGCACAAACCAGTGCAAGGGTAACTGCTTTCATGTTCTTCTTCATGATACGAATTCATTCCTTTCCATAACCGTTAAGAATTCTCGACTGGCTTCTGCTTCCTCTGCGTACTTTTCTATCCTACCAAATTTTCACAGAATTGCAAGAGCCTTTCGATTGATTGATCCAGCCGTACCGCAAGGGCACTGCACAAATCAAGCATGGGATACCGGAATAGCTGTCGATCCCCTTCTTTCTTTTCCGGCGGCGCCGCCGCCGATTTTCAGTAAATCCGCCGCAGCAGCGACGGCCTCACCTGACTTAAGTAAGTGTCATCCCTTGACTGCGCCGATCATGACGCCCTTAGTGAAATACTTCTGAACAAACGGGTAAATAATCATGATCGGAAGGATTGATACGACAATGGATGCCATCTTCATGGTTTCCGTGTTCACTTTCGTACCGATATGATCCAGATCCTGAACCTGACCGTCCAGCAGGATCCGCTGCAGCGTGTATTGCAGAACGTATTTTGTGTCGTCACGGATGTACAGCATACAATCGTACCAGGCGTTCCAATGCCCTACGATGCACCAAAGCGATACCGTCGCAAGCACTGGCATGGAAAGCGGCACCACAATCTTGAAGAGCACCGTTGTCTCCCTTGCTCCGTCGATCCTCGCCGATTCCTCCAGCGAGTCGGGGATGGATTCAAAGAAGTTCCGGACAATGATCAGGTTATATGCGCTCATAGCCGGAGGCAGGATCAGCGCCCAGATCGTATTGGAGAGCTTGAGCCAGTTGTTGATGAGCAGGTAGTTTGGGATCATGCCGCCGGAAAAATACATGGTGAAAATAATGAAAAAGATCCAGAAGCGCCGATTGGGCAGATATTTTTTCGACAGCGGATAAGCGGCAATCACGTACAAAAACATACTGAGCGCCGTCCCAAACAAAGTTCGCACGATGGTGTTGCGATAGGAAGTCCAAAGCAGCTTATACTTGAAAATGCTCCGATACCCTTCTAAATCGATTTTGGTGGGAATCAGATGAAGCCCGTAGCTTGCCACCACTTCGGGTGGGCTTAATGAAATGGTAACCACCTGCAAAAAAGGCACGATGGTAACCATTGCCACCAAAAACAGCAGAATGTAAACGACAATGTCAAAAATCCGACTGGAAACGGGCTTACGTCTTTTTTTCACGTGGGTCATGGTCGGCCCCTCCTGTTCTGTCAAAAATTGTAAACGGGATTACCACAGCGAGCTGCCACTGATTTTCTTGGAAAACCAGTTGCTGAGCGACACCAGGAACAATGCAATCACGTTTTTAAAGAGCCCGACCGCAGTGGCATAGCTGTAATTCATCTGCTGCAAACCGGTGCGGTAGGTGTAGGTCCCGATTACATCGCCCACCGACATGACCTTTGCGTTGAGCATATTGTAGATCTGATCAAAATCGTCGTTCATCACACCGCCTAAAGCAAAGATCAGCATGATCGTAATCGTGGGAATCAGGCTTGGAAGCGTAACATACCAGATCTTCTGAAACCGGGTGGCGCCGTCTAAGTTTGCAGCCTCATACATGGTGGGATCGATACCGGAAACGGCTGCCAGATAGATGATGCTGTCCCATCCGCAATTTCGCCAGATGCTGGAGAGCACGACCACCGGACGGAACCACCGGGTGCTTCCCATAAAAAAGATCGGGGTTCCACCGAGAGCCTTGATCACATAGTTGACCGCACCGGTAGAAGGCGAAAGCACCTGCTGCACGATCCCTGCAAGCACCACCCAGCCGATAAAGTGCGGCAAATAGGTGATCGTCTGCACGCTCTTTTTAAACCACTGACAGCTCACTTCATTAAGAAGCAGCGCCAAAATGATCGGCATCGGAAATCCCACGATCAGCTTCAAAAAGCTGATGACCAGGGTGTTACGAAATACCGGCCAAAAATAAAGCCCCGAAAACATTTTACTGAAATTTTGGAGGCCCACCCATTCACTCCCCAAAATGCCGCTCCGGGGAAGAAAATCCTCAAATGCGATCAGGATGCCGTACATCGGGGCATAATGAAACACGATGAAATAAATCACCGCCGGAAGCAGGAGCAAGAACAATTCCTTGTGCTTCCAATATTCGTGCAGGAGACCCTGCTTTTTCTTTTTCGCAATCCGCTCGGAGGACTGCATCACGTTTTCTTTGGCCATAGGAACGACTTCTCCTTTGGTTGGAATAGAGGAAATGAACCGCACGGTCGAACCGTGTTTGTGTTACTCCCATCATAACACCCGACTTTCCCCTGCACAACCGCAAAAAATATGTCCAAACCATCAAAAAATTGATGGTTTGGACATAAACATAGCCTTTATCGCTTTTCAAACCTATACCGGTTCTTCCTGTTTTTGTGCCGAAACGGATCGATCCCGCTTTTAAGAGCTTATTTTTTCCTCTTCCCCTTATCGAAAATCAAACGAGAAAACCGGCGTTTCCTCTTCTCCTCCCCAGTTGCTTTCCGGGATCAGTGTAAGCGACCGGACAACCGAACCAACAGGAACGTCATAGCTCCGGCGGCAGTTGTCGCTGACCTTTAAAAGCTCCAAGCTCCCCTCGTCCGTCTCCGCCGTCAGGGTAAAGCTGCGGCAGAGCGGCGAAGGCATATGCATCTGTGGGGAATCGAGCAGCGTGCTGCAGCGGGTGGGGTGGCTCTGCTCCATCTCGTCCCCGGGAAGGCTCTCCCGGTTCAGGTCGCTGTCAAAAACCAGATGGGCGGCCTTCACAAAAGCAGGTCCCGTCAGACGATAGGTCACAGGCTCGCCGTTTTTCACCCGGCAGCCGCAGCCGACACCCCCGTACATCGCATGGGCCCGGTCCTGCCCGTCCCGCAAAGCATCGCTGCCCCCCAGAAGCTCCGCTTCCCGGCAGGCGGCTGATATCTCCCGCTGAAGCCCGGGGAGGAAGCAGTCTTCTTCCAGCAGCGTCTGCTGCAGGGCGGCAAGCTGCTCTTTATAAACGCCGTGGGGCGTCAGGCCGTTGGTAACGGCTATGGCTGCCGCCGCACCCACTGCCTGACCGAAAAGGGCGCAGGTCATCATGACCCGGGTGCTGCTCATGGCAAAATGGGTGGCGCTGATGTTCCGCCCGGCGAAAAAGAGGTTTTCCACGTTTTTGGAGTACAAAGCCCGGTATGGCAGCGGATAGGGTGCCGGCGTCCGCACATCGGTGTTAGGGACGCCTTTATGATAGAACCCTCCGGGGAAATGATCGTCCAAAGGCCAGCCGCCGTAGGCCACCGTATCCGGATACTGCTTCCCATCGGAGATGTCCCGCTGGGTCACCATGTATTCCCCCACCATCCGCCGGGATTCCCGCTTTCCGGGGAGAAAGCCCAGAAAGTCCAGATCCCAGGTCTTCGTGTCGTAATGTCCGCTGTTTTTCAGATAGTCCCACGTTCCCAGCGCCAGAGGGATCAGCTCTTCCGTAATCTTTTCCGTGTCTCCGATGGAGTCCCGGTCGCCGCCCAGCTCCAGATACCAGTAATTCTCCACGGGGGAACGGGGATCGCCCAGCCGGCCGGCCAAATCCTCCGCCGTCACCTTTGTGCTCCATTCCGGAGGGGTGAAGGTCACGGGCCGGGTCGTTTCCCGTCCCTGAATCAGGCAGCTCATGCCCATGGTACGGGCGTCGGCCGTTTCCGTTTCCGTATCCTCCCCGAACTCTGCACGACTCTCCCTGCCGATCCGGAACTCCGCTCCGGTCAGCGGAGCTAAAATACTGTCTCCCGAGCAGTCGGCGAAAAACCGGGCCTCCACCCGTAGGAACTGCTGGGTGGTCAGCTGGTATCCGGTGACGCTTTTGATCCGGATCTTCCGCCCGTCAGAAAACTCCCCGGTCTCGGTCTCCGCATCCATGCAGGCGCAGTTCAGAAGTAAGGTCAGGTTCTTCTCCCGCCGGGCGAAGCTATAAAGCACCGTGTCCCAGAGATAGTAGTTTTTGGTGGGATTCCGGTAAAGGTTTTCCAGGGCAATCTCTTCGATGATGCCGGTTTCCCGGTTGTCACGGCCTCTGGCGCCGCAGATCCACATCCGGATCTCCGAGGAGGCATTGCCCCCTAAGACCGGACGCTCGTGCATCAGAACGGTCTTTATCCCATGACGCGCCGCCTCCACCGCTGCGCAAAGCCCGGCTATTCCGCCGCCCACAACACAAAGATCCGCCTGAAGAACTTGAGTTTTCAGCATATTGTTTTCTCCTTCCGGCCCACTCCTGAATAACCTCAGAGCCGCCGATCCAATAAAAATTCCGTTGGGTTCTCCATCATTCTACCATAATTCGCCGGGATTGTCCACACTCTTTGGGAGAAAAGATAAGGACTTTCGTTCACCCTTCTTTTTATAGAAAAACCACAGATGGCAAAAACCTCGATGAACGGTACGTTCATCGAGGTTTTTCTGGTACGCCTGATTGGAATCGAACTCAACCCCGCCCCCTTCCCCCATTCGCACAACTACGCGAAATAGGCGTTTCTCCGCCGGTGCCGGGAGTTGGGACTTTCCATCTCCGCTGTCACCGACAGCCATGAGCCCGGGGCGGGGAGTTTTGCTCCTATCCGATCCACCGCCTGGAGGGTACGCCGGAATTGGAGCTGGCGGAGAAGATCCAGAAGTTTCCAGAGACGCTTCTCCGAAAAAACAGCACCGACGCATTCTTTGCCCTGGGAATGACGGAACCCCTTTCAGGAGTGGAGACGGTGGTGGTCACCGGATGCTGTACGGATATCTGCATCCTGCAGTTTATTCTCACCCTGAAAGCCGCCTGGAATCAGGAAGATCGGCCCGTGGAGATTCTCGTCCCCCGGCAGCTGGTGGAAAACTATGATGCACCCGGCCACAGCGGAGAGCTGATGGGGACAGCTTCCCTGACGTCAATGCTGGGGAACGGCATTTGAGTTGTTAATTATTGCGTGGAATAAAGGAATAACCGATCTGAATTGGAGTGAAAACCGAAATCTGACCATGCCGGTGGACTTTTACGAGTCAACCATGTCCAACGGCTATTTTGAGCAGGGCCGCGGAGACCGGTTGACCGTCTTTGATATGTTCTTCCGGAATTTTCCGATGGTGGCGGATTCGCCATCTGTGCCGACTCGGAGCAGCTCATTAACTATGTCAAGAACCTTCATTTCACCAAGGAGAATACCGATTCCCTCCGGAGCAAAAAGATCTTCCACGAAAAAATTTCTGGCATATCTGGAGGACTTTCATTTCAGCAGCGATATTTGGGCCATGTTTGGCTCTCACGCCGGGGCAAATATTATGTCGAGCTGGGCGACACCGAGATTGGCAATCTTATGCGCATCGATCATGCTCTTGATATGCTGGACGGCCATCTCGAAACGCTGAAAACCGGCTTGTTAAAGCTGACCGAAAAGGAGGCCGAGCTGAAGGCGGAGCTTGCAAAGGAGGAAAGCTACAGTGAGCAAATAGAAAAATACAGCGCCGCGGTTGAAAAGCTCGATAAAAAGCTGGGGGTAAACAAAAAATGAGTGACGTGAAATTAACCAATATTCCTTGTCTGAATGTCGGCAGGGTGGTAGAAAAATTGGCTCAGGCGTACAGTGCAGTAATAAAAAACCGGCTTCCCATCAAAACAATGCCCTCCGTTATGCTCTGGGGGCCGCCCGGCGTCGGTAAGTCACAGGCGATACGGCAGATTGCAAGGGATATTGAGGCAAGCACGGGAAAAACCGTGAAGGTAACGGATGTGCGCTTGCTGCTGTTCAATCCCATTGTCCGGCATCCAGCGTAACCGGGACGTATGCTTTTCTGTGCTGTGTAGCCATTTCTGTTTTTCTCACTCCTGTCCCCTCATACCGGTGTATGCCGGTACGGATGATCTTCGGCAGCATAAATGCCTGTCCATTTGAACTGCTCAAAAGATGTAACTTTTTCGTGTACAACTA
>ERZ827363.1230-NODE-1230-length-25719-cov-10.036238_pt1 | contig 25719 bp, 34 predicted proteins | sample MGYA00519776_ERZ827363 | MGnify/ENA primary metagenome ERZ827363 (study PRJEB31778, sample SAMEA3449288) | human gut metagenome | biome: human gut; feature: human-associated habitat; material: faeces | place: United Kingdom | collected 2010/2012 ...
ATTATTGCACTCAAATAGGCCTTTGTACCATTAGTTAATTTAAACTCAGTTACATCGGTTAGCCATTTTTTATCGCCTCCTTTCTACTTCCTCCAATTTTTTTAAGAAGTTATTTTCCATTTCTAATTGTTTATTTTTGGCCTCTAGTAATCTTATCTGAGCATTTAATTTTTCAGTCTCACTCATTTGATCTATATTTTTTCTTTTTCCCCTATTATCTCTAAGTGACTCGTATCCGTTTTCTTTATATTTTCTAACCCAAGTGTAAACTTGTTGATATGAAACTTTATATTTATTTGAAGTTAATTGGTAATTATCATTATTTTCTATACAAAATGCTACAATTTCAACTCTTTCATTATATGTTGTTTTTCTACCTTTAGTCATAATCTTATTCTCCTTAGTATTATGAGATTTCCATTTATTATGACTATTATTATACTTTAAAATCCAACCTTGGAGTACACTATGTGAAGAAATATTGTATTTACTACATATGTCATATAGAGATCCTTTACCAGAAATATAATCATTAACAGCTGAATTTTTAACTTCTAGACAATAGTATTTATTTTTAGATAATAACTTTACTTCTTCAATTGTAAATAATTTTTCACTCATATAACTAACTCCTAATGTATTATATTTATTTTAGTATATATCAAAATCCCCTATAGAGTAGACTTTTTTTAAATTGTCTATTCTATAGGGGACATTTTATTAAGTCTTGAATTTTTTTTATTTTTCTTTATAATTATATATACTGAATTTGCAAGAAAGAGGTAATAAATAATGACTTTAAAAATAGCAGCTGTATGCGATAATCAATTATGTGGAGAAATGCTTAAAGAAGCAGGAAAAAAACTTGGATTAACTGTAAACTATGAAGTCCAAAATAACAATGGTATTATAAATAAATTATCTGATGAAATAATCTTTTCTTCTAATATAGTTTTATTTGTAACTGAAAGAGAGGTTGAACAAATAGAAGAAATTGAAAGATTTATAGATCGTGAATATTATGAAGTTTTACCACAATTCGTAATTCAAAATGCAGAAAATATAATTTCAGAAATTACTGCAGATTTTAACTAAAAATCATTAAAAAAAGCCAGCTGAATCTAGCTGACTTTTTTTAATATAACATTATTTTATTTTCTTTAAATCTAAATAAGCATCTATTTGAGGAATAAACAACATATTATCTTTTATATGAGTATTTCCAAACTCTTTAAGTTCTTTTCCTTCTTTATCTTTAGTAATTTTATATCTAATTACATCACTATCTTCATTTATATTTGCATGAAAGAACATACCTTCATATTGTTTAAATCTAAAATTATATTCGTCTCTAGTAAGTTTAATATTTATACTTTTCATTTTTACCATCCTTATTTTGTATTTACATCATTATAGCATTAAAAAATGACCTATTTCTAGGTCATTTTAATTATTAACTAAATTTTTTCATACCAAGATTTTACCCTTGATTTTATATCTTGTGCTCCTAAAATTCCTGATACTAATGCATATCCATCTGGATTAAATTGTTTTAACTGACAAACATTATCTAAGTTAATTCCTCCAATTAATACAAAAGGTAAGTCTACTTCATTTATAATATTATTCAAAGTATCAAAAGAAACATCTTTAGCATCTAATTTAGTGCTTGTAGAAAACATGGCACCTATTCCCAAATAGTTAGCACCATCTTCTTTAGCCTTTTTAGCTTCTTCTACACTTCTAGCAGAAACTCCTATGATTTTATCTTCTCCTATAAGTTTTCTAACAGAAACAGCATCTATATCACTTTGACCCACATGAATACCATCAGCATCACAAAGCATGGCAATATCAACTCTATCATTAATTATAAAAGATACATTGTATTTTCTAGTAAGTTCTCTTAACTTCATAGCTTTTTCTAAAAATTCTTTACCATCAGCATCTTTTTCTCTAAGTTGTACCATAGTAACTCCAGCTTTCATACTATCTTCAATGACTTTATAAAAATCTCTTCCTTTTAATATATCTGAATCTGTAACTAAGTATAATTTAAGAGCTTTTTTTAGTTTATTTTCATCAACCATAATCTTCTCCTAACTTACCTTTGTAACTGAAGGTATATTTGCCATCTTTTTAATTTTAGCTAAAGGCATAACTGTTAAAACTATACTACTTAATAAACCTTCCACACCTGTTCCTGATAAATTATAAACTATAGAATAAGGTAGTGGATCCCAACCTTCCCATGCATATGCTCCAAAATAAATGCATCCAGAAAGTATATGAGCAGTTTGTTTTAAAAGTACAGCTATTAAACATCCTATAAATATATTTTTCTTGCTATCTGAACCAAAAATGCCACTTACACCAAGTAACATAGTTGGTAGGATATAATCAAGTAAAAATTGTGCTGGATGAATTATATATGCTCCTCCTATAAGCGATATTAATCCTGCAACTAAACCACAAGTCATACCTGTAATTGGTCCATATAAAAGTCCTACCATTAAAATTGGTAGTGATGATAGTAAATTAATTCCTCCACCTTGAGGATATTGAATCAATTGAATTTTTGATAAAACCAGATTACAAGCAGCAAATAAAGCTACTACTATCATAGTTTTTGTATTTAATTTAAACTTTCTTAAATTAAATATATAAAACGCAATTGGCACTAAACATATTATTAACATAATTGTATTTAACATTATATCTCCTCCTTATAAGCCATATCCCAAAATTTCATTTCATATATACTGGCTTTTATAAAAATTTCTTTTAATTTTTCTTTTTTATTTTCATCCACACCTGCACAAATTTTATTAGCAAAATCAATATTTTTCTTTGCACAAAGTGCATAATCTTCACTAGAATAAGATTCTATCCATTTACCATAAAAGTTATCTTTTAAATTCTCTTTATATTTTTCTTTCATTTTAGTTCCTATATAATAATAACTCCAAGCACAGGGAAGAACTGCTATTACTAAATCTTGAATATCTCCAGTTAAAGCTATACTTTTCATATAACTAGTATAAGTTTCATTATCAAAATTTATAGAATACTTATCCAGTTCATCAATTTTTTCTCCAAAGTCTTTTAAATATTCAATATGTGTAGCACTCTCATCTTCTAATATACCCACAATACTTTCTTTGAAAAATTTTATATTTTCCATTTTATCGCTTTTTATAAGTCCCATGGCATAAACTTTGGCGTATTCTTTTAAATATAAAAAATCTTGAATTAAGTATTTTCTAAATTTTTCTTTATCTAAAGTATTTTCTCCCATTTTTACTAAAAATGGATGTTTTAAATAAGATTGCCATATATCTTTACTTTCATTAAATAAATAATCACTTATCAACATAAGATTCTCCTTCTATAAAGAACAATTCACTTGTACTTTTTCTATTTTTGCATATTTGTTTAAAACTTCTTCATCTATTGTAAACATATTATCAAATAATTTTGTTTTGAAAGTTCCAACAGGTGGATTTTCTCTATCTGCTAATTCACCGCTAAGAGACATAACTAAAGTTCCCATAATGGCAGCTTTTATTTTATCTTCTGTACATGCTAGAAAACTTCCTATTAAAGAAGTACTCATACATCCTGTTCCTGTTATAAATTTTAATTTTGCACTTCCATTATGAATTTTATATATTTTTTCTTTGTGACTTATTAAATCAGTTTTTCCTGATGCTACTACAACACATTCTAATTTTTTTGCAACTTCCCTCACAATGTAAGTTGCATCACTTCCATCGTCAAAGGAATCCACACCTTTTCCTTTTACATCTAATCCACCTAAAAATTTAATTTCAGATATATTTCCTCTTATTACATCAAATTTAACTTCATTTAATAATTTATTTGTAAGTTCTGTTCTAGCTTTTGTTGCAAATACTCCAACAGGATCTAATATAACTGGCTTATTATATTTATTAGCAGCTTTTCCAGCTAAAACAAATAAGTCTAACATCTCACTATTCATAGTTCCTATATTTATAACAACTGCACTAGATGCTTTTACTATATCATCTACTTCTTCATAGGACAAACTCATAAGTGGACTAGCCCCTATTGCTAAAGTAGTATTTGCACAATCTGTCATCGTCACATTATTGGTATAATGTAATACAAGCGGGTTTATTTCTTTTACTTTTTTAATTAACTCAAACATGTTTATTTTCCCCTTTATTATGTTATTTTTATTCAAATTTATAGAAGTGATGTACCGGTCCCACACCATGGCCCATATCAAAACTATGTCTAATAGCTTCTGTTATATATTCTTTACTCAATTTAACAGCTTCTTTAATGTCATAACCAAGTGCTAAATGAGAAGTTATGGCTGACGATATAGTGCAACCTGTTCCATGAGTATTTTTTCTATCAATTCGTTCACTTTTATATATTTCAAAAGTATCTTCGCCAATAAGTATATCTACGGCATCACCTTCTAAATGACCACCTTTCATAAGTACATATTTAGGCCCTAATTTTAGTATTTCTTTGCCTGCTTTTTTCATATCTTCCACTGTTTCAATTTTCATATTGCTAATTTCTTCAGCTTCAGGAATATTTGGTGTTACTATATAAGCCATAGGTATTAAATATTTTATTAAGTTTTCTTTAGCCTCTGGCCTTAATAGCGAATATCCACTCTTTGAAATCATTACTGGGTCTACTACTATGTATTTACAAGGATATTTTTTTAAACTTTCAGCAATATCTAAAATTATTTCTGGAGAAGACACCATACCTATTTTTATAGAATTAGGCATTATATCTTCACACACTGCTTTAATTTGCTCCTTAATAATTTTTGAACTTAATTCCTCCACATCAAATACACCTTCTGTGTTTTGTGCTGTTATGGCAGTAATTACACTCATGCCATAAGTTCCTATTGCAGAAAATGTTTTTAAATCTGCTTGAATTCCTGCTCCTCCTGAAGAGTCTGAACCTGCAATAGTAAGTGTTGGTATTTTATAATTTCTCACAACTTTCCTCCTTAATTTTTCCAATAAAAAAACTATACCCTTAGGTATAGCATACATTTTTTCTTATAAACCCCTTTTACTCTGTTCATAAAAATATATATATGCTTTCCTACGCTGGTATTACCCAGATCAGGTACAAGGGTCGGTAAAACCTCTCAGCCAATGGCGCCCCTAGCAATTTTATTTTACTTTCAAGTCAATTATATTTTATTTTCAAATTTTGTCAACTAACTATTTTCTAATAATCCTATTTTTATGTTAAATTTATCTTTTATTTCTTCTATAAATAGATAAGGATTATTTATAATCCAAATTTTTTTAATTCTAGTTTGTTTTTTTATATAGTACTCTAATTTCATAGCTTCACTTTTACTTTTGCTTATAAAAAAAACTTCTAATTTATCAAATCCTTTTGCTTTTGTATATTTAGAATTTATACCACTTTTATGTTCCTTCATTCTTCTTTCTATATCTGTAGTATATCCTGTATATAGGGTATTATCTTTGCATCTAATTATGTAAGTATAAAACATATCTGCCCCCTGTAATTATATGTTAGTAATTATACCCTAAATCGCCATCTAAAAACAATAAATTATTTTAATATAAAAAAGAACTATTAAAAAATTAATAGCTCTTCAATAATCAATTATTCTACTGTAATTGCATCTACTGGACAACTTTCTTCTGCATCTTTAGCTGCATCTTCTGCACCAGCTGGAACAGTATCAACTATAACATGAGATAATCCATCATCTCTCATTTCAAATACTTCTGGACATACTGACGGGCATACACCACATCCTATACATGTATCATGATCTACGTGTGCTTTCATTATTTCACCTCCATTTGTAAATTTCAATATCATGTATATTATTATCCATAATGACACAAAAAATACATATAAACTTTTTTAATATGTTTTTTTTATTACATAATCTAAAATTGGTTTTATTGTATGTTTATCACTTCTATCTATAATCATATTTTTTTGCAAACTTACTAATTCCTTAGATAAATTCTTATTCATTGATTTTTTCAATCTTATTTTATCAATTTTATTGAGTTCATCGTAATTTATACTTCCATCTAAGAAAAAAAACTTTATTTTTTCTTTCATTTCATTATCTATAAAATTATAATCTATAATCTGTTTATGACTTTGTAAGTTTAAACTAACACAAAATAAAACTATATTCTTATTTTTAATGGATTTATATTTATCTAATAAATATTCTAATATATATATATTAGAATTATATATGGGACTACCAAATACTATTGTTTTATATTTTAATAAATCCCATCTTTTTATATCTGAAACTTCGTATAAATCCGCATTTAGCTTTATAGCCAACCACCCAGCATATTTCATAGTACAGCCATATTTACTTTTATATACAATTGCTATTTTCTTATTATAAAACACAATAATCCCTCCATATTTTTATATATTAAATATATGGAGGGATTATGATTTTATTTTATTAAGTTATAAAAACATTTTTTCACCCATTAAAGCAAATGACTGTAATGCTAAGTATACCCTTATATCCAAAGGTGTAGAACTATTTTTTAGTATATCTTTGGCTTCATCTTGAGAAATTAAAATTGCTTCTATATCTTCATCATCTTCTAGATAATCTTTACTAACTTCTCCATCACATATACAATAGACAAAGGCTGCTGATTCATCTGTCATGCCAGGTGATAAATATACTTGATTTGAGCTTAAATCTTTTTTAATTTCTATTACATTTAATCCTGTTTCTTCTTTTAATTCTCTTATTACTGTTTCTTCAAAATTATCATCATCACTATCTACAAGTCCTGCAGGTAATTCATAAATATATTTATTTATAGGAACTCTAAATTCTTTTATTATTACTAATTTATTTTGTTGCTTATGATAAGCACATATTATAACTGCGTCTACTTTATCTTTTTTATTTTCTAAGTAAATTCCTTCTAATATATCTTTAGATTTTCTTGAAGCCACTGTCCAACTTTTTTCTTGATTATTTTTATTTAGATATTTTATATCATAAAGACTTATAAATTTTGTTTCCACTAAAGTTTTTATTTCTTTAATTTTTCCCATAACATCCTCCTCTAAAACTATATTTATTATTTCTATTTTTTATTTATTATTATACATATTCTTACTAAATATAGATTTATTTAATTATACTATATAAATGCATTTTTTAACAATTAATACCAATTTTATTTTCTCTTCTTTTAGTATAACTTCTTTTTAAAAATAAAATACTACTTACTAAATAGATTTATATCTAAAAGGAGTGGTCTAATTGAATAATAACTCAACTACTGACTATAGTAATTATTTACAAAAACCTGTAGAAATAAGTACATTATTTAGCTCTACACCTATAAGGGGTGAGATTATAGATGTTAATGAAAATTCTATAACTGTAGCGCCTACAATTTCAAATTCTGGTACAGATTATCTAAAAAGTAATTTTGATATGGAAAATACATATTATTTCCCAAACAACGCCATATTATCCATAAAAGAAATGTAATAAGCAAAGCCATAGTATTTTACACTATGGCTTTGAAATTAATTATCTTTTTTTCTTCTTCTTTTTCTTTTTTGTTTTTGTTATATTATTTGTATAAGGATCAGTTACTTTTTCACTACTTGGAGGATCTACATTTTTATAAATATTTTTAAAGCCTTTCCATGCTATACCTAAAGAAAAAGCTGATATACATAATATTAAAGGATTATATTTTACAAAAAGTGCACTTATTATACAAACTGCCAATCCTCCTAAACTTGCAAATACATTTAGTCTTTTCCATCTATCCATATTAATCCTCCACAATAAGTATAATTATTTTTTATAAAATTCTATATAGCTTAATATAATTCCTCTTTTTATTTTTAAAATGTAAGCTTTTTAAGTATTTTATCATATATAGTCATATTTATTACATATTATAAATATTTTTCCAATATAACAGCTCTTATACTTTCATATTTTATTTCATCTGGCAGTACATATTTTATTTTTCTTATATTATTTTCTCCAAAGTTGTTTATTGAATTTAATATGATTTCTCTTTCATCATCTGAATAATATTTTTTTAAATTCAAATTAAAGTTAATACTATTTCCACTTTTTATATAATCATAAACATATCCTAAACTTGTTGAAATAGATATTTCCAATTCTTCACATATATCATCTATATTTTTATTTTGATTTAATAAATCTAAAACTATCTCACTATTTTTTCTGTTATCTCCATCAATAATTAATTTTAATTTGTTTTTTTCTTGCCATTTTGGAGTTATATTTTTTTCTTGTGTATATTCTTTGACTAATTTTATAATATCTTGTCCATACTTTTCAATCTTTACAGGACCTACTCCACTTATATCCTTTAGTTGTTCTTCATTTAAAGGATATCTACCGCTTATTTCTTTAAGTGTTGTTAAGTTTAATATCATATAAGAAAGTAAATTTTCTTCTTTTGCTTTTTTTATTCTATATTGTTTTAACTTTTCAAATAAATCTTTATCTGTTGTAACTTCAAAAAATTCACTATCTTGACTAGAGTTTTCTTCAATTTTAATTACTTCATTTTTATCAATATTTTTTTCTATCAAATATTTTTCTATTATATCTTCAAAATACTTACCATATCTTTCATACTTAATTTCCCCCACACCAGATATATTAAGCATTTCTTCTTTAGTTGTGGCATAAGTTTTTGTCATATTATTTAAAGTAGCATCTCCAAATACCATATATGGAGCTATATTATTTTCTCTTGCTATGTTAGCTCTAAGTTCAACTAACTTTTCATATAATTCATTTTCCATATATTTTACTATACTTACTTTTGATTCTTTAAATTGAACTTTTAATTCTCCTTTTAAAACTTTCATCGATTTATCATTTAATCTAATTGTAGGATAACTTCCCCTAGTTCCTATATTTTCTACTACTTCTAAATATCCATGAGCTATTAAAGTATTTATAAAAGTTTTTAATTCTTCATTGGAGTAATCTTTCATTATTCCATAAGTAGATAAATTATTGAAATTTTGTTCCAAAACCTTTTTATTTCTAGAACCTCTAAGTACATCTACTATCATAGTAGTTCCAAAGCTTCTTTTCATTCTAAATATGCATGAAATAACTTTTTGAGCATCTATAGTTTTATCAGTTATTTCACCTTCACTTAAACAATTGCTACAGTTTTGGCAATCTTCTTTCAGTTCTTCTCCAAAATATTCTAAAATACTTTTTCTATAACAATTATTACTATGAACTAAGTCAACCATTTGCTGTAACTTTTTATATTGAATCTTCTTTCTATTTGTATTTTCTATGCCAACATCTATTAAATATTTTTGTATATGTACATCTCCTGGCATAAATAATAGTATACATTCACTTTTTTCATTATCTCTTCCTGCTCTACCTATTTCTTGATAATAATTTTCTATACTTTGTGGCATATTATAATGTATAACCCATCTTACATTAAATTTGTCAATTCCCATACCAAAAGCATTTGTGGCAACCATAATTTTTATTTCATCTTTTACAAATTTTTCTTGGTTAAATGCTCTTTCTTCATTACTTAATCCTGCATGATATTTCGATACTTTATAATTTCGTTTTAATAAACCTTCATATATATTTTCTACTTCTTTTCGTGTTGCTGCATATATTATTCCACTTTCATTTTGATGATTTTCTATATAATCCAACAAATATCTATTTTTACTTGATGATTTAACGATATTAATAAATAAGTTTTCTCTATCAAAACCTGTAATATATACATCAGGTTTATTTAATTCTAGTATATTTAATATATCATTTCTAACCTCTAAACTAGCCGTAGCTGTAAATGCTGTTACTATAGGCCTTTTATTTAATTTTTTAATAAAATAAGGTATGATTTGATAACTTTTCCTAAAATCATGTCCCCAACTTGAGATACAATGGGCTTCATCTACTGCAACTTGACTTATATTCTTATCTTTTACTAAATCCATAAACTCTCTACTATCTAATCTTTCTGGTGCCACATATAATAATTTATATTTATCTTCTTTTATATCATTTAATATTTTTAAATATTCATTTTGAGAAAGAGATGAGTTTATATATGTAGCTTCTATTCCTGAAGCTCTTAAATTATCCACTTGGTCTTTCATTAAAGATATTAGGGGAGAAATTACTATTGTTATTCCATCTAAGCAAAGTGCGGGTACTTGATAACAAATAGACTTACCTCCACCTGTTGGCATTATAGCCAATACATCTTTATTATCAATTATGGAGTTTATAATATTTTCTTGACCTTTTCTAAAACTTGAATATCCATAATATTTAGATAATATATCTATAGGTTTTAATTCCATTTACACTCTCCTTAACACTTATAAAATTGCACTATTTTTATATTATCTATTAATATTATCATAAATTTCCTTATTTAAGCCTTTAAAAAGAAAAAAGCTTTAATATACAATTATTTAAATTGCATATCAAAGCTGAAAATTTATATTATTTCACTAACTTCCTCTTCATCATTCCAAGAAGTTATATTTTCTAATCCTGCTATTTTTGATGGATCAAATACTGGATCTTTTATACCAGATTTCTTTTGCTTTTCATAATCTTTAAGAGCTATAAATGCATATTTACCAAGCATTACTATGGCAATTAAATTTATTATAGCCATAAGACCCATAAATAAGTCTGCTAAATCCCAAACTATTTGTATTTTAGCCAAAGATCCAAACATAACCATTCCCACGACCATAGCTCTAAATATATTTAAAATTATTTTACTTTCAAACATAAATTCTAAATTTGATTCTCCATAGTAGTAATTTCCAACTATTGAAGAAAAAGCGAATAAGAATATACATACAGCTATAAATATATGACCAATAGAACCTATATGGTAGCTAAGAGCTGCTTGTGTTAATTCTATTCCCGTAAGACCTATAGTTGAATAATCTTGATAAAGCAATACCATAAATGCAGTACAAGAACATATTACTATTGTATCTGTAAATACTCCAAGAGATTGTATTAAACCTTGTTTTACAGGATGAGTAACATTAGCTATTGCTGCTGCATTTGGTGCAGAACCCATACCTGCCTCATTAGAAAATAATCCTCTTTTTATTCCTGTAAGTATTGTTCCTGCAAATATACCTACTGTCATTTCTCTAAAGTTTAAAGCACTTGCAAATATATCTGATATTACCCCAGGTATTAAAGTTATATTTTTTATAACTATAAATAAAGATACTAATATGTATAAAACCGCAAATATTGGAACTATTATTTCTGATATTTTTGCAATTCTATGTACTCCACCAAATATTACTACTGCTGTCAAAACTGAAAGTATAACTCCCATTACAATTCTTTCAATTCCAAAAGCATTTTTAAATGCTAAAGATACTGTATTAGCTTGTACAGCATTAAATACAAAAGCAAAGCATAAAGTTATAAGAACTGAAAATATAACTCCCATCCATCTTTTATTAAGACCTTGTTCCATATAATAAGCAGGTCCTCCTCTAAAAGATTTACCATCTTTAATTTTATATATTTGTGCTAAAGTACTTTCCACAAAACTAGATGCAGAACCTATAAGTGCTATTAACCACATCCAAAATATAGCTCCCGGTCCTCCTGTTACTATGGCAATGGCAATGCCTGCAATATTTCCTGTACCAACTCTCGATGCTGTAGATATGCAAAATGCCTGAAAAGAAGAAATTTTACCTTCCTGTTTTTTGCCTGAATCAATTCCATCACCCAGTAATCTAAACATTTCTCTAAATAATCTAAATTGTACAAATTTAGTTTTAAAAGTAAAATAAATACCTATTGATATTAACATTACTATTAATATATATCCCCATAGATATTCATTTATAGACTCAACTAATCCATTTAATAATTCCATAACTCCTCCATATATTTGTATTTTTGTAACATAGTAATAATTATATATACAATTCCATATTATAACAATATTTTCGTAAGAATTTTCTAAATTTTTAAAATAAATAATCATTTATTGAAAATTTATTAAAATAAAAAACTATTTATTATTTTTATTCTTATTATTTAAGTTCAAAAGTTTTAAATTCCTAATGCTTTTTTGGAAATATATGCTAATATTATTGTATCTAGTATTTCTATGTTTCAATTTAATATGGAGGTAAGTTTATGAATACACAAATTATTTCAATTATTATTTTTTCAGCTGTTATTTTATCAATTATTACAGAAAAAATTGATAGAACTGTAGCAGCTATCAGTGGTGCAGTATTAATGATTCTTACTCATGTCTTAACTTTAGATAAAGGTATTTCTTATATTGATTTTAATACTATTGGTGTTTTAATAGGTATGATGATAGTCGTATCTGTAGTTAAAAACTCAGGATTATTTGAGTATATAGCTATTTATACCGCAAAAAAATCTAAAGGTAATCCATGGAAAATCATGATTTGCTTTATTTTAATAACAGCACTTTTATCTGCTCTACTTGATAATGTTACTACAGTACTATTAGTTGGGCCTATGACGATAGTAATTTGTCAAATTTTAAAAATTAACCCTGTTCCTTTTTTAATGACAGAAATAATCGCTTCCAATGTTGGTGGTACATCTACATTAATAGGAGACCCTCCAAATATAATGATTGGCAGTGCCGCAAATTTAAATTTTAATGATTTCATAGTAAATATAGGACCTGTAGTAATATTTATAATAATATCTTTATTAGTATGTTTTAAAATAATTTATAGAAAAGAAATAAATAATGTATCCAATGAAGTAGCAATTAGTTCTCTTGATGAAAACAAAGCCATAAAAGATAAATCATTACTTTATAAAAGCATTTGTGTTTTATTTTTAATTTTATTAGGATTCATCTTCCATAATAAATTACAAATAGAATCTTCTATAGTTGCCCTTTCTGGTGCTTGTATAATGCTTATTATTGGTGGTCAAGATCCAAGTGAAATTATAAGTAGTGTTGAATGGAGTACTATTATATTCTTTATAGGTTTATTTATTGTTGTTGGAGGTATTTCTGAATCAGGAGTTATTAAAGATTTAGCTTCATTATTGTTAGAATTTACAAAAGGTAATACAACTTCTACTATGTGTATAATATTATGGATTTCTGCTGTAATTTCTTCTTTCTTAGATAATATTCCTTTTGTTGCCACATTAATTCCTTTAATTTTAACTATGGAAGCACAAGGTATGAATGTGGCTCCTCTATGGTGGGCAACTTCCCTTGGTGCATGTCTTGGTGGTAATGGAACTTTAATAGGAGCATCTGCCAATGTGGTTTTAGCAAATATCGGTGAAAAGCACGGTTATGATATTTCTTTTAAAAAATATCTTCGCCTTGGTTTTCCAGTAATGATATTAACTATTGCAATCTCAACAGTTTATTTATTATTAAGATATTAGGATGGTGATATAATGAAAATTATTGACACATATAGTACTAAAGGTGATTCTATAGAAATACTTTTAAGACAAATTGGGGCAACTAAAATTACAAAAGTTAAAGGATACTTATATTTTATAAAATTTAAAATTGGTGATTTAGATATAAATTACACTTATAATATAAATCATAAAAATCAGTATTTTTTACAAAGAATAGAGCCTTATCCTCTTCCAAAGGGTGTTTTTGATAACGAAATAGAAATAGTATCTTTTATAAAAAAAGATCTTGTAAAATTTAAAAAAGCTAAAAAACTTGAAAATTTTGATGAGTTTCTAAAATTAAATAATAATATTACAAACTTAACTAATGAAGTTGAACATTTATTTTTAAATTGTGATATTTCAAATTTAGATATTGATGACTTACAAAACTATTTAAATGTTTTTATAAATAAAATTGAAGAATACAAAAAAAATCTATAAAAAAATCTTGAAGCTGTATATAGCTTCAAGATTTTTTCATTTAATGATGTCCACAATTATGATGGTTACACCCATTATTAACTGTAAATTCCATTAATTTATTTTCTTTTAGTAATTTTATATTTTCTTTTACATTACCTTCTATTCCTTGATAAACTTTTGTTCCCATAGAGTTTAATTTAGATATAGCTCCTGCGCCTATTCCCCTTACTATAACTGCATCTACAGCTTTATTAGCTAATGCTTTTAATGGTTGACATTTTCCATGTTCATGATCTAAATCACCATTATCTATAACTTCTATTTCTTCACCTTCTAAGTTTACTACTAAGAATTTTGGTGCAGAGCCAAAATGATTATATGGTTTACTTTCTGATCCTTCATTTTTTTGAACTGGTATACAAATTCTCATTATATTTCCTCCCCTTTTTTACAACATCGTATTTTACCTTTACAGCTAGCTTTACAACACTGTTTATTTAACTTCATATTATTTATGTCAATAAAAGTATGATCTTTATCATTTAACAACTTCATAAACTCTATACATTCATTAAAAATATTTTCGTTTATTTTATAAAATACATAATATCCCTCTTTATATCCTGTTATTATATTTGCATCTTTTAATATTTTAATATGTTGAGACACAGCTGAATCTGAAATTTGTAAATGATTAGATATACCTCTTTGACATATTACTTTACTAGATATTATCATGAGTATTTTTAATCTAGTTTCATCACTTAATGCTTTGAAAATTTTTACTATAGTTTCCATGGATACCTCTTTTTTAATTAAGTACTTACTTAACTAAATAATAGTATACTTAATTATTTTTCGCAACAATATTTATTACTTTTATATTTAACTTTTTCTTATAATAAAAAACCTAAGATAAATTATACCTTAGGCTTTTATAAATTTATAATACTATATTTAACTTAATTCTTTTAATTTTACTACTTTATTTTTACGTTTTTTAGATAATTCTGCAACTGCTGTAAATAAAACATCTGTTGAAGAGTTAAGAGCTGTTTCACAAGAGTCCTGAATTACACCTACTACAAATCCAACGCCTACAACTTGCATAGCCACATCATTAGGTATTCCAAATAAAGAACAAGCAAGAGGTATTAAAAGTAAACTTCCTCCAGCAACGCCTGATGCTCCACAAGCACTTACTGCTGATAATAAAGAAAGAAGTAGAGCCATACCTAAATCAACTTCTATTCCCATAGTATGAACTGCTGCTAATGTAAGTACTGATATGGTAATTGCAGCTCCTCCCATATTAATTGTTGCACCTAGTGGTATAGATACTGAATATGTATCCTTATCCAGTCCTAATTCTTCACAAAGTTCCATATTTACCGGTATATTGGCAGCTGAACTTCTTGTAAAAAATGCTGTAAGTCCACTATCTTTTAAACATTTAAATACAAGTGGATATGGATTTTTTCTTATTCCTATAAATGTTATTAATGGATTTACTATTAATGCTATAAAAGCCATTACTCCCACTAATAAAAGTATTAATTGTAAATATGCTCCAAAAGCACTTATTCCATTAGTTACTAAACTATCAAATACTAATCCCATTATTCCCAGTGGTGCAAAATTTATTATCCATCTAACTACTTGAGATAGAGCATCTGATACATTACTTATCATAGTTTTTGTACTTTCTTTTGCATTTTTAAGAGCAATTCCTAAAACTACAGCCCATGCTAATATTCCTATATAGTTTGCTTCTGATAAAGATGTTACAGGATTTTTTACTATATTATTAAGTAAATTCATAAATACTTCTGCAACTCCTCCTGGAGGTGTTACATCAGATGCACTTGCCCCAAGTTTTAGTGTTATTGGGAACATAAAACTTGCCACAACTGCCACAAGCCCTGCTAAAAATGTACCTAATAAATATAATATTATTATATATTTCATATTTGTTTTTTTACCACTTTTGTGTTGAGATATAGCACTCATAACTAAAAAGAATACTAATATTGGAGCAACACCTTTTAGTGACCCTACAAATAATGTTCCAAATACTACAACTATACTTGCTGATTTTGGTGCTATTAAAGCTAATATAATACCAATTATTAAACCTATTAATATCCTTTTTACTAAACTGATTTCATTCCATTTTGCTAATAAATTCTTCATGTTTACCCCCTTAAACTCTGTATATTTTTTGTAAATGCTATATTATTAAATAATATATTATATATAATTATACATAATTTTCAAAATTCCTTTACTTTTAAAAAATATTTTTTTATTTTAATTTCTTTTTTAATCTTTATATTAAAAAAGAGTTAATATATATAATTTAAATTATAAATATTAACTCTTCATTATTATTTAACTTTTTCTTTTATTTTCAATTGATCTAAATATGAAACTGCATTAATAGCTGCTATTTGACCTTGACCTGCTGCTTTTATATAAGAATATGGTTTTCCAGCTATATCTCCACAAGCAAAGCAACCTCTTATATTAGTATTCATATTAATATCAACTTTTACATGGGCTCCCTCAACTTCTAAACCTGGAACTAGAGTTTTTGGTGAAGCACTATCTTTTATAACAAATACGCCATCCACATCTATTTCCTTTGTTTTAAAAGAAACTTGATTCACTAATATTTCTCCTTTTATCTCTACTGGTCTTTCATTAATAACTTCTATATTATTATCTAAATGATTACTTCTCATCAATCCTTCTCTCTTATACATTGGAATAAAATATGTTTTTGAAGCTATTTCATTTAAAAAGTTCGCTTCTTCTTCAGCTTCTTTGTTATATCCTATAATAGCTACTCTTTTATCTCTGTATAAAGGTGCATCACAGGTTGCACAGTATCCAACACCTCTACCTAAATATTCTTCTTCACCTTTAATTGGCTTACCATATTGAATTCCCGTAGCTAATATAACAGTCGTTGCTTCAAACATATTTTCTCCACTAATTAAAGCAAAATAATCACCCATGGCATAAATATTAGTTATTTTGTGATTAGTTATTTCTATACCCATACTATCTACATGATTCTTAAATTTATCTTTTAATTCTTCTCCACTAATTTCATAAAATCCTAAATAATTATTTATTTCTGGAGCTTTTTGTAACTTGTTACTTAAGTTTTCATTTCCAAATAATATTATTTTTTTATTTCTTATCTTTGCATTTACTGCTGCTGATAGTCCTGCTGGGCCACTTCCCACTATCGCTATATCATATCTCATATTATCACCACAATCTCGCTCTTATAAATGAGCTTTTATTTTTGATTTTATTTGGTCTTTTGGTATAAAACCAACTATTCTTTCTACTTCTTTTCCATTTTTGAATATTATCATAGTTGAAATGGAAACTATTTTATATTCTTGAGTAATTTCTAAACTTCTATCTATATCTACTTTTGCAAAATATACTTTATCAGACATTTCTTTACTTAAAGATTGAAAAATAGGTATTAACATTTTACATGGTCCACACCATGTTGCAAAAAAAATCTATAACTACTAATTTATCATCTGTTCTAACTTTATTGTAAAATTGAGAATTATTTAATATTTTCGCCATTTCGTCTCCTCCTAATATGTCACTATATTATATTAACTTTTTTTAACAAAGGTTAATGTAATCATAAATAAATTCTTATATATCAAATTATACCTAATTACATTTTCTAAAACCTTAATTTAGTTCATATCTCTAGGTATAATTATATCAAATTTAGAACCTTCATTTTCTCTAGAGTAAGCATTTATCTTGCAGTTCAGATTTATACTTATCATTTTTGCTATGGATAAACCTATCCCCGACCCATCAATATCTTCATTTCTCACTTTATCACTTCTGAAGAATCTATCAAATATATGATTTAAGTCACTTTCTTTAATTCCTATTCCGCTATCTTTTATGCTACAAATAATTTTATTATCTTTTTCTTCTAATGCTAATTTTATTTCATCATTCTTATTAGTATACTTGAAAGCATTGTCTATAAAAATTAATAATAATTGTCTCAATTTATTTTTATCACTTTTTATAATATTGTTTTTTAAGTTATTTTCATATATAAGAGTTTTACCTTGTATTGTTGCTATATCTAGATAATCTCTATAAATTTCTTCTACCAATTCATTTATATCTATTTCTTCAATATTTAATTTTATAATAGCATCTTCTTTTGAAAGAGATAATAAGTCTTTAATCATTTTTTTTAATCTTCTCGTCTCATTCATGGCATCAGCTATTGTTTCAACTTCATCACTTATAGTGTTATTAGGTGCAGTTAGTAAGCTTTGAAGCTTAGAAGATACTATGGTAATTGGTGTTCTTAATTCATGTGAAGCATCTTGAATAAATTTAGCTTGTAAGCTCCAAGCATTTTCTATGGGAAGTAGCGCTTTTCTAGTTAAGTATAAGGCTACAAAATAAGTTATTATTATGGAAAACACAATTCCTATACAAATAACAAAAAATAATTGTTTTAAGGAAGATAATTCTGAATCAATATTTCTTATTATTCTAATTTTTATATCATTTATTGTTACGGATAACTCTCGAAATGTATAATTTCCATTTTTATATGTGAAACATGCATTTGTTTTATCCCCTTGCTCATCTGGAGCAAATTTATCAAAATAGTCACTCTTTGTATAATATATAAGTCTATCATCATCATAAATATATACTAAATCTCTTGGATCATTTAATACTATAGGATTTAAATAAGAAGTTCTATTTATTTGCAATGCAATATAGTCATATTCTTCTTTTAAAGTTTCATCTATGCTATTATATGTTATTTCTTGAAAATAAAAATATGTAAAAAGAGAAAATATAATTAAGAAACTGCTTACAACTAAAATATTTATTTTTATTAATTTATTTTTTGTCTCACCAAATACTTTCTTATTTATCATCAAACATATATCCAACCTTACGTTTAGTTTTTATGCATTTATCATATCCAAATTTACTTAATATTTTTCTCAAATTACTAATATATACTTCCACAATTTCTATAGTTGCATCTGATTCCATTCCCCAAATTCTATCATAAATTTGCTCTTTTAAAAGTATAGTTCCTTTATTTAATAAGAAATACTCAAGTAAGTTAAATTGTTTATTTTGTAATTCTATTTCTTCATTTTTATAAAACACTCTTCTTTTGCTTAAGTCTAAATGTAAATCATAAAAATCCAGTGTATTACTGCTTTGAAGTTTTCCTGTAGTTCTAAGCATGGCATAAATTCTAGCCACTAATTCTTCCATATAAAATGGCTTTGTTAGATAGTCATTTGCTCCCATAGAAAAGGCCTCCATTTTTTCATCCAAACTTTCTTTGGCTGTTAAAATAAGAACTGGTGTATCTATATAATTTTTTCTTATATTTTTTAAAACTTCTATACCATTCATACTAGGAAGCATTAAATCTAATACTACTAAGTCATATATTCCTTGTTTTATAAGATAAAAAGCTTCTTCTCCATCTTCACAACATTCCACTTCAAAATGCTTTTTCAATTCTTTTTCTATTGTTTGTAGTAATTTTTTATTATCTTCAACTATTAAAATTTTCATGCTACACTCCTATATTTAAAAATTTATTGCAAGTAAATAAAGGAATATTCCAAATTAACTTTGAAATATTCCTTATAATTACTGTTTATTATCAATAATATTTACCTTATGTGTTATTAAATCAATGTCTATATTACTTTTATTTTCCATGTCATCATAAGTATATCCTAAAATTTTAACATCATAATTTGAATTATATAAGGAAGTTACTATTTCGCCTTCCTCTTCAGGTTTTAATATTGAATTGTAAATTATATGATCTATTTTAACTATTTCTTTATTTTTATTAATTTCTGCAACTTTCAATACAATATTACCCAAATTTTTCTGTGATATATTTTTTATTTCAGCAACAAAAATTAGTTCATTTTTAGCTATTCTATTTTTACTTATTTTATTTATAGACATTACTTCATAATTTTTACTATTTTCTAAATACTCTTTATTTTCTAGTATTTTTACCTCATTGTCTTTTAAAGATACTTGAACATAACAGTCTTCTACTATATATGTATATCCTGTAATCTCTATAGTATCTGTATAATCTTTAGGTGTAAACTGAACTTGCATAACTTCTTTAGGACTTAATGTAATATCCATATCCATTTTAGAGTCTGAAACAACTTTATTATTTCTATCTAACTCGTCATAGTATACTACTATTTGACCTATATTTAAATTTGATGTATTTTTCATTTTTACTATAGCTGTCACATCATTTCCGCTTCTTTCAGAAAGATTAGTAATTCTATGATTATATATTTCTAAAGTTTTTGCATTACTTTTACTTATTATATCTGATTCATATTCTTTGCTGTGTGTATTTATTAAACTAGTATAAATATTTATACCTATTAATACAATTATAAATATAAGAATAAGTAAAATTAATTTTTTAATCATATTATTCATATACTCGCACCTCATATTCTCTTTTTCATGTCTATCTTTTAAAGAAGGTTTTTATATGTTTTCATAAAATCCTTCAATGCCTGTGTTATGATTTCTTTCTTATTGAAAGATGAGTTGCTACATAACCTTTCAAATTCTTCCCATGTTTCCTTTTCAACTCTGATATTAACAGATTTTATATCTTTAACATTTCCATTTTCCAATAATATATCTTTTTTATTAGAAGTTTTTTTTACTTGTAAGGCTTTATTATCTTTTACTTGTATATACCAATCATAAACCTCACAAAGTTTATCCATATCATCTTGACTTATATTAATTTTTCTATCTTTTTTAGGTTTAGCGGTTTTCTTTTTAACTCCTTCTTCTTTTGGCGTGATTTCACTTTTTTTACTTTTATTTTTTATTTTGTTATTTCCTTTTGCATTACTCTTAACACTTTTACTACTATTTTTAATATCTTCAAATGATATTTGTGATTCATCTGTTGATTTTTCATATATTCCATTATTAGATTTATATCCATATTTATTTAAACTTCTTCTAAGTGTAGTAGGTTTTACTTCTAATTTTTTAGAAATATCTTCAAATGACATATTCTCACTTTGATATTTTAGAAATAATTCTATTCTGTCTTTAGAATTCATATATTGCCTCCATACTATTCCTTTTTTATAATTGTACCATAAATCCCTCTATATACCTATATTTTTCAACAAATATAAGTAATATTAATGATTTTTTCCTTCTTATTTTATATATAATTGCAAAATAAAAGCAAGTATTAATCAACTTGCTTAATCTCTTTTTATTATTATTGTTAAAATTAAAAAGGCTACACCACTTAATACTATTGTTCCCCCTGGTTTTAATCCTAAATAATAAGATAAAGTTAAGCCTATAATAGTAAATATTAAGGCAAGTAATATGGAAAATAATACTGTTTGTTTATAACTTTTAGCAAACTTCATAGCACAAGCCACAGGTACAACCATCATGGAAGATACTATTAACGCTCCTACCGTCCTAGCTGCTATAGACACTGTAAAAGCAGTTAGTATAGTAAATATAAAATTAACGCTTTTTACAGGTATACCAACCATCCTAGCCCCTTCTTCGTCAAAGGCCATATACATTAACTCTTTATATAGTAATATAAAACATATCATAACTAAAACACTTATTCCTATAACCATAACTAATTCAAAATCTGTAATGGCTACTATACTACCAAACAAAAAACTATTAAAATCTGCTGAATTTTTTACAAATCCAGATAATACCCCAGCTAAACCAACTCCAGCAGACATAATTATTGCTATAGACATTTCTGAGTATTTAGGTATTTTTTTTCTTATAAATTCTATACTAAAAGCAGCTATTAAAGATGTAATTACAGCGCCTAATACTGGATTAATACTAAGAACTAAACCTGCTGCAATACCTGCTAAAGATGAGTGAGAAAGAGCATCCCCCATCATAGATAATCTTTTTAAAACTACTATAATACCTATACAAGGTACTATTATAGCTAGTAAAATTCCAACTACAAAGGCTTTTCTCATAAAAGTATATTCAAACATTTTCCTACACCCCATTTTTACTATAAATTAATGATACTTTATTTTTGTTTACTGAAAATATTTTATTTGTATATTGAGAAATTTTTTCAAAATCATGACTTACAATTATTATAGTAATCTTTGATTCTTTGTTTAATTTGTTAAGAAGAGCGTATAAACTTTTTTCTGAGGCTGCATCAATGCCTGTAGTTGGTTCATCTAAAATTATAACTTTAGGGTCACTTACCAATGCCTTAGCTATCATAACTCTTTGCTGTTGTCCTCCTGATAAATTTCCAATTAATCTTTTTGAGTAGTCTTGCATATTAACTTTTTTCAGTACTTCTTTTACTTTTTCTTTATGCTCTTTTTTAGGAAACTTCATAAAACCAATTTTTGAATATAGATTTGTCATAACAATTTCCTCTACTGTAGCTGGAAAAGTAGCATTACTTGATAATGATATTTGAGGAACATATCCTATTTTATTTAAATCTTTACTTTTTGATAATTCTTCATTAAATAATTTTATTTTTCCTTTAGACGGTGTCAGTTGGCCTATTAATAACTTCATCAACGTACTTTTACCACTGCCATTACATCCAACAATACCAACAAAATCTCCTTCATCTACGTACATGATAATATCTTGAAGTACATTTTCCTTATTATAGGCAAAAGATACATTTTCAACAGATATTATATTTTTCATATATTTAGCCCCCTATTTATACTCTTATTTTATTGCTTCATATAAAACTTGTAAATTTTCTTCCATAACAGAAAAATAATCTTCACCCTTTTTTATTTGGTCTTCACTTAAACTTTCTAAAGGATTTAATACTTCTGTTTTGGCATTTACTTCTTTGGCAATTATTTCAGCTACCTTAGGATTTACTAATTCTTCAAAGAATATAGTTTTTACATTATTTTTTTTAGCAAATTTTATTATTTGTCTCATTCTAACCGGATCTGGTTCACTATCTGGTACTAAACCTTCTATTGCCTCTTCCTTAATATTATAATCCTCACATAAATATCCAAAAGCTTCATGGGCAACTATTATAGTCTTATTTTTTATTGGTTTCAATGTAGTAAAATATTTTTTATCTAATTTATCAAACTTTTTAGAATAAGTTTCATAATTTTTTTCGTAATAGTCTTTATTATCTGGGTCATATTTTACCAAAGCGTCTTTTATATTTTTCATTTCAAATTTGGCATTTTTTATACTTAACCATGTATGTGGATCATAAGTTTCTTTCCCATCTTCATTTTTAATCTTATGTAAATCTAAATTTTCACTTGTTTTAACATAAACTATGTCTTTGTTATCTAGATTATTTACAACTTTATCAGTCCAATTTTCAATACCTGCTCCGTTGTAAATTAACATATCTGCTTTTTCGAGATTTATCATATCATTTGTCGACATTTCCCAATCATGAGGCTCTACTCCTGCAGGTACTAAATTTACTACATCAACTTTTTTGCCTCCAATTTTATTTGTAAAATCATAAAGAGGATATATACTTGTATATATTTTTATTTTCTTATCTTTATTTTTTATATGTTGTCCTTGTAAGTTATTTTTAGTGCATCCAACTAAAAGTAACGTTGGTATTATTAATATTAAAGATATTATCTTTTTCATATTAATACTCCACCCCTTATTATAATTTACTATTACAATAAATGCATATGATTTGCATTTACATGTAAATAGTACTACTGCTATATATATTCGTCAAGTGCAAATCATATGCATTTTACATTATTGACAAAAGATTGTAATAAGCTTATTCTTATTTTGTAAATAAACTTATTTTTAATATTTGAGGGATGATAAAGTATGAATAAAGAAGACAACATTTTAAAATCAGCAAATTTAAAAACCACAAAAAAAAGATTATTAATTCTATCTGTACTAAATAATTCAAAAACTCCTCTAACTTGTGAGGATATTTTAGAAAAAACTTCAAAAGAGATTAATATGAATTTATCTACAGTATATAGAGCATTAAATGCTTTAACCCAAAAAGGTATACTTTTAAAACAATTAAGTAATGACGGTAAAACATATTATCAAATTAATAATAGAGAACATAAACATCAATTGGTATGCTCTTTATGTAATAAAGTTGTTTTAGTAAGTTGTACTCCTCTAAAAAAATTTGAAAATGATTTATGTAAAGAAACTGGTTTTACCATAACTAGTCATAACCTTGAATTTACAGGCATATGTCCTGAATGTGCAAAAAAATTATAACAAACTTAAACATACATGAAAAAATTTTTTCAATATGGTATAATTATTAATATTAATTTTATTTAGGAGAATTATTATGACAAATTTAAAACTTAAAGACATTTTAATGCTTATTATTTTATTTATTATTTTATTTATTATAGGATATGTTATTTTATTTTTCTTTGGAGGAGCAGTTCTATCTGCTTTAGGTTTAAAATATAATAGTGTTATTAGTTTAGCTAAATTTATTGCAATTTATTATATTATATCCTTACCTGTAGAACTTATAATTTTTTCTTTTTTTAAAATTGCTAAAGAAGTTAAAAACATATCTACATTGGAGTATTACTGCATATTCTTTTTTGCTGATATTTCCGTAAGTATGGTTTTAATAGGTATAACAGAATATTTTATAAAAGGTATAAGTTGTTCTATGACAACTGCATTTTTATTTTCTATAATTTGTTTTTTTATGAATATGTTTTTTGATTTAAAATTTGATAATAGCCTTGATAATGAAGAAGCAGCATAATTTATATGCTGCTTTTGTTGATTTTAGTTAAATAATTATATATTTAATTTTTCAAATATATCTTTCACTGCTATTCTCGCCTTTGAATCTTCTGGTAATTCAACTAAAGGTCTTCTATTACAATCATATTCAAATATCATTTCATCCATTGGTACTACACCTAACAGATTTAAATCAAATCTTTCTATTTCTCTTCTTATACCATCATTTAACTGTCCATTTGGTGCTTTATTTACTATTAAAGAAGTTCTTCCTACTCTAATTCCCATTTCTTTAGCTAAGTCTCTAATTCTAGCAACAGCTTCTATACTTCTAGCAGAACAATCACTTATTAATAATAAATCATCTATTTCTCTAAGTGTTTTTCTACTTAAATGTTCCATTCCAGCTTCATTATCCATGACAACATAGTCATAATGTCCTGACATTAATTGTATTTGTCTTTTTAATATGGAATTTACATAACAATAGCATCCTTCTCCTTCAGATCTTCCCATTACAAGTAAATCATATCCATTACCTTCTTCAATAATAGAATTTAACTCGTATTCTAAATATTGAGATTTAGTCATTCCACCTGGATATTGTTCTCTTTTTTGTTCCATTTGGTTTGCTTTTTCTTTTATTTCACCGATCGTTCCATTTAATTCCATGCCTAAAACATCATTTATATTACAGTTAGCATCTGCATCTACAACAAGTGTTTCACCTTTTTTTTCTTTAGTCAAATAATCAATAAGTATTCCTGTTAAACTAGTTTTTCCTGTACCACCTTTACCTGCTACAGCTATATTGTATGACATAGTCACTTTCCCCCTCGTATAATAATGTATATAAATTAGGCTTCACGTCTAGCCTTTAAATG
>ERZ827363.1232-NODE-1232-length-25669-cov-7.626454_pt1 | contig 25669 bp, 23 predicted proteins | sample MGYA00519776_ERZ827363 | MGnify/ENA primary metagenome ERZ827363 (study PRJEB31778, sample SAMEA3449288) | human gut metagenome | biome: human gut; feature: human-associated habitat; material: faeces | place: United Kingdom | collected 2010/2012 ...
TCGTGCGTTGTGCGGGTGTTGCTTCGGCGACCCCGCATTTTTGCAAAAGTTGTCAGATTGTTGTCAAATATTTTTCGGCTCAATTCGCAATTTGCTGAATATATGGCTTGTAGAATAGATAAATACAAGGTTTCCTAACCTAAATTCGCGTTCGAGTCGCGGTGGGGCTACAAGAAAGGAGGAATCAATATCCCTCCTTTTTTTGTGCCCCTGAACCCATGCAGCCCCCCAAACCTCCCTTTGAAAAGGGAGACTTCCGCACATCCATGCCGGGTAAAAAGCGAGAAAGGCTTATTTCTCCTTTTCTTGTGGAATTTTACCTATCTTTGCTCCCGTAAAATCACGATTATGGAATCGCTTAAAGAGTTATACAGGATCGGCAGCGGCCCGTCGAGCAGCCACACGATGGGTCCCAAGCGGGCCGCCGAACGGTTTGCGGAACGCTGCCGCGACGTCGACGCCTACCGCGTGACCCTCTACGGATCGCTGGCCGCCACGGGCAAGGGCCACCTGACGGACGTGGCGATCCTTTCGGTGCTCGAACCGGCCGCCCCGACCCGGATCGTCTGGAAACCGGAGGTCGTGCTCCCCTTCCACCCCAACGGCATGCTGTTCGAAGGGCTGAAAGGCGACGAAGTCGTCGATTCCTGGACCATTTACAGCGTCGGCGGCGGGGCGCTGGCCAACGAGGCCTCGCGCCTCGAAACGCCCCGGAGCATCTACCCGCTGTCGACCATTTCGGAGATCAAGGAGTGGTGCTACCACGAGGGCAAGACCTTCTGGGAGTATGTGAGCGACTGCGAAGGTCCCGAAATCTGGGACTACCTCGACACGGTCTGGGAGACGATGTGCGCAACCATCCAGCGCGGCCTGAACAACGACGGCGTGCTGCCCGGAGGGCTGAAGGTCGCCCGCAAGGCCTCGACCTACTGGGTCAAGTCGAAAAGCTACACCGACTCGCTCTCCTCGCGGGCCAAAATCTACGCCTACGCGCTGGCCACCTCCGAGGAAAACGCCTCGGGCGGCACGGTCGTGACAGCCCCCACGTGCGGGTCGAGCGGCGTCATGCCCGCCGTGCTCTACCACCTCTCCACCTCGCGCAACTTCCTGCGCATCCGCATCCTGCGGGCGCTGGCCACGGCCGGACTTTTCGGCAACGTCGCCAAAACCAACTCCTCCATTTCGGGCGCCGAGGTCGGCTGCCAGGGCGAGGTCGGCGTGGCGTGCGCCATGGCTGCCGCCGCCGCGTGCCAGCTCTTCGGCGGAACCCCTTCGCAGATCGAATACGCCGCCGAGATGGGTCTCGAACACCACCTGGGCCTCACATGCGACCCCGTGTGCGGACTGGTGCAGGTCCCCTGCATCGAGCGCAACGCCATCGCCGCAGCCCGGGCCTTCGACGCCAACGCCTACGCCACGCTCTCCGACGGCTCGCACATGGTGAGCTTCGACAAGGTCGTGGAGGTGATGAACGAAACGGGCCACGCCCTTCCGAGCCTCTACCGCGAAACCTCCGAAGGGGGCCTTGCCAAACGCTTCAAACGATAAGGTTTCGGGCGCGCCGGAAGCATCCTTCCGGGCGTGTGACGATTTTTCCCTGTAAACGGATAAATTTTCCCCGTCGGACAACCTCCGGCGGGTTAATTTTGTTATCAGCAAACGTCAACCTAAAACCACAATACGTATGAGACGATTCTTACTCCTTCTGCTGGTCCTCCCGCTGCTCGCCGGAGCGTGCGGCGACGACGCCACCGAAGACACCCCCGATCCGCCCGCAACGACGCTGCCGGCCGGGACCAGGGACGATCCTTTCGGCGTGGGAAAGTCCGTCACCGTCAGCGGACTGCCCGACAAACTGCTGATCGGCCTGGCGGCCAACAGCGGCGACAGCAAGAAGACCTCGGAAGCCGTCTTCAGCGATGTGAAAATCAACGGTCAGACGGTCGCCTTCGAATAAGCGGCCGATCCGTCCCAATGAAAAAGCCGCACCCTTTCGGGTGCGGGATTAAAAGGGCATAACGACCTGATTTATCGGATCATTACATTTTTGTATAGGGATAATAGGTAACGAAAAGGCAACGGTTTATTTTCAGCTTCTTGCGCTCAAATACCGCATTTCAAATAACCTACTGCAAGATACGAAAAATTTTTGGAATTGGCAAATCAAACAATGCATCGAAAACATTCTAAGATTCACCTCTTTATGATTTAAGTTCAAAAGCAAGAAGAAAGGGCCTCACGTAAAGTATAGGTTCTTGCGAATTTATGCCTCTTCCAGAACCTTCAATATATATGCCACGTTAATTTTGTCAAATACCAGTTAAGTCGGTATTTTTTCGTATATTGGATAATAATTATTTGGGCTGTTTATGAAACGATTTATTTATGTTTGCGCCTTTTTTCTATGCTTGTGTTCATGTTCCGAGAGCAAATACATAGCCGAAGAACTAGAACGCACGCAGGAAATAATTAACGATTACCCAGACAGTGCGTTACACTCCTTGCAAGCTATCGTCCCCGGCAGTATTCGCAAAAAATCGACTAAAGCACATTATGGGCTGCTTTATTCGCTGGCGTTGGATAAAACAGGACAAACCATAGATACCGATTCGATGCTCCGTCCTGCAGTAAACTATTTCATGCGCAAAGGCACGAACCGACAAAAGTTCCTTTCTTGGTATTGTCTGGGGCGCATGGAATACAGCACAAATAATTATCAGAAAGCAACCGAATCATATCTTAAAGCGTTGGAGTATCGGGATATAATAGATGATCCTTACCTAATCGGAGTATGTAACTTCGTGTTAGGAGAATTGAATTTGAAGCAGAATAATTATCAAAGGGCTTTGTTTTATTATCAAGAAGCCTACGAAAACTATCAGGCTGCAAATAAAACCAAACACCAAGTCAGCGCTAAAATTGCCATTGCCGCTGTTTACTACATGGAGAACGAAGACGACAACGCGCTCCGGGATTATCGAGAAGCATTGAATCTATCCGAACAATTCGGGTATAAGGATTTTCAGGTGTACTGCCTGCGTTGTTTAATCGGGATTCTTTCGAACAAAGGCGTAACCAACGAAACCAACGATTATGTAGGCCGTTTTCTCCAGTTGTCGGATGATTTATCGCCGAATGATTGCTGTGTTTTGGGGGAATATTATTTGCGTATCAATAAACCGGACAGCGCCGAATATTATTTGAACGCAGCGATTTCAGCCAATATTGGAGGGCCGCGCGAAAACGATGCGGCAGCTAAAATTCTCCTTGCCGAAGCCTATACGCTAAATGAGGATTACCGAGCGGCCTGCTATATGCAGAAGGAGTGTCTTGCTTTATGTGATTCGATACATTTAAGCTATATGAATAATTCTGCGGCTGAAACCGAACTGCGATATAAAGACGAACGCTTGGAATTTGAACGCTATCGCTCCAGTGTAAGACAAAATGTAATTTATATTATCGCTTTGGTTTCAGTCATAGCGATCTGCGGCATTATTTATATCTTCTACCGCAGAAATAAGATGCAGAAACAAAGAATCGAGGAATATCTGACGCTGATTGAAGAACTAAATAAGACCAAATTGCAAATACCCGATGCCGCAAAAATTAGTGAACTGCTTAATACGCGCTTTCAAGTCCTGAAAGAACTTGCAAAAACCTATTACGAGTTTGAAAATTCCCCGGCTCTTACCAAGAAAGTCAAAGGCATTTTATCCGAAAAGATTTTGGATAAAACGATAATATCGGATTTAGAGAATACCCTAAATCAACAATACGATAATGTGATTTCTAATTTCAAGTCCGAATATCCGAAAATCAAGCCATGTTTCGTGGAATTGCTATGCCTGCTCTATGCCGGATTTTCACCGCAACAGATAAGCGTTATTACCAATGAAACGCTAAAAACAATATACATGCGGAAGTTCCATTTGAAAAAGAAAATAATAGCTTCGCATATTACAACCAAAGATGTGATTCTCAATATTATTTCGTAAATATCAGATAATCAATATTTTTACCAGCAAAACTTGTTGACAATAAAGATTTGCTGGTAATTTGCTGATTTAGAGCATATTAGAGCAAGGCCCGAAAACTGAAAAATTTTCGGGCTTTTTGATGTGTATAATAGCCTGTATTTCAGGCAGGAATTCTCCTTGTTTGAAAAATTTTAGCGGCCCTTATTTTTTGGGTTTCGGGGACATTTGCTCTAATTTTGAAATACACAAATATCTCACTCTAAATCGAATAAACTTATGAAAAAATTATCTTTTGCAATGTTCGTAATTGTAGGTTTGTTCATGCTGTTTTCCGGCATCCATTCAGTATATGGTGGCGGCAAGCAGCAAGCAAAAGAAGCGGTTATCGTCAAGCAGGTAAAAGTCGGCGGCGGCCCCGTTTGTCTATCAGAAAACACACCGCTTGTATTCTATGATCGTTCGATGGATATAATAGAGGTCATTTTTACATCGGGCACAGAGAGTAAAACGGGACTGTTGGTAATTTCCGGCAACTATGGTCAGGTTACAGAACAGTTCGACCTTTTCAACGGGAAAAGCATCATTCCGATCCCCGAACTGGAACCGGGATTTTACACGATCGAACTGTCGATAGACAAAAATATTTTTGCAGGTGATTTATTCATCGAATAACACAATGTAAGACAAAGAAAGGGAGGACAGAAGTAGCTACTAGTCGTATTGTCAGACTGCTAATCCACCATATTCCAAACTCTCTAGTGCAAGTCTTTATTACACACACAAAAATTCACTACTAACTTAAACTTCAAGGCCATGAAAAAAGTATTAGCATTAATTGTATTGTGTTTCATCGCATTTAATAGCCATGCACAATTAAGATATCAGAATGGTTATTTGGTTTATAACGCTATGGAGCGTTATAACGGATATATGACTAATTGGGAGGGTTGGGCACATTGTTGGAAATTCGGCGATCGGATGATAAAATTCGACCTCGGCCCCGCAGATTCGCGCGTTTCCAGCAACTCCGACAAACTCGTACTCTACGATACGGAGAATGGCGGTTTCATCGACCTGTACGCCCGTAACGTCTATACGAACTCCGATGCCGCTTCGAAAACTAATATCCAGTCGTTAGGTAACGCAATGGCAACCCTTGCGCAACTGCGTCCCGTATCGTTTGAATGGGCCGATAAGGCGCATTATTTCAAGACCAGCCGACGTTCGACGGGTATTTCCAATCCCAAAGAAATGGGATTCATTGCCCAAGAGATCGAGCAGGTACTTCCCGACATCGTGGCCGTGGATTGCGAGGGCCACCGCGTCGTAAATTACAGCGCATTGATTCCTCTGCTTACCAAGTCGATTCAGGAGCTTAACAGCCAGATCGAAACTCTGAAAGCAGAAATCGAAGCGCTCAAATCCGGAAAATAATTAAACGCCAATTATTATGAAAAGAATACTGAATATAATCGGTATTTTCTTTCTGTCGATAATAGTATTCACCAGTTGCCAGAAGTCGCCGGAAGAACTGAACGAGGGTTCTCCGCAAACGAGGGCCGCGGGTGTAACTGGAACCTATTATTGGTATAACGGAGAGAAAATTTACCTGACCCCGAAAAATGATAAACAGTTCATCCTTTTTAAAACATCGGATGCCAATAGTTTATCATCGCTCTTTACAGCGTCCGCACCGGGCACAAGCAAGGCGGAAACTTCTATGCAGAAAGTTGTTCTTTCATCTCATTTGGAGCCAATCGACGAAAACAACTCTTTGCCTGCGGAGGATTATAGTTGGGCTACGATTTCCACAAATGATTTAAACGCAGCGAAATCATCAGCTATAATTTATTCTGCCCCCTATTTCACGTTACCCGACGGAAAAGAAGCGGGATTGAGCCATCTATTTTATGTAAAAGTGAAATCTATAAAAGATTTGCGTACTCTCCAACAGTTCGCCGAAGAAAACAAAGTGACGATACTCGGCAGAAACGGATATATGCGTGACTGGTACACGCTTTCCTGCACCAATGAATCCGCAGGCAATGCGTTGGACATGGCTAACATATTTTATGAAACCGGGCTTTTCGAGGCTTGTCAGCCGGATTTGATGTGTGACGATGACTTATATGCCGTGGTAAACGATCCGCTTTACAGTTCGCAGTGGCATTTGAAAAACACGGCGACCGCTGGAGTAGACATTAACTTCGAAAACGCGCGGGCAGAAAGTTTAGGATCTGAAAACATTATTGTCGCTGTTGTCGATCATGGAATACAGTTAGATCACCCCGATTTGAATGTCCACACAATCAGCTACGACAGTGAAACCGGAACTCGTCCGAGCAAGGTTTATGGCACTCATGGGACTAATTGTTCTGGATTTATCAGTGCTAAAACCAATAATGGAATCGGCATCGCTTCAATAGCTCCTAACTGCAAACTGATGTCTATAAGTAATACGCTTATGGGAAATCCCGACAGTCGGCAGAAAAGGGCCGATGCAATCAATTTTGCCTGCAATAATGGCGCTGCCGTTATTTCGAATTCATGGGGTTCTTCGGTCAAATACCAAGTCATTGACGATGCTATTTCCAATGCGTTGAGAAACGGACGTTCGGGAAAGGGGTGCGTCGTTGTGTTTGCATCAGGCAATGATTATCAATCGACCGTTGGTTATCCGGCAAATTGTAATCCCGAAGTTATAGCGGTGGGTGCAATCAGCAGCAGCGGTATGCGGGCATCGTTCAGCAATTATGGTTCTGCTCTGGATGTTGTTGCACCGGGTGAGGATGTTATTACAACCACCACTAATAGCGGTTATTCATCCGCCATTAGCGGGACTTCGTTTGCTTGTCCGCTTGTCGCAGGGGTTGCCGCATTGGTTCTTTCCGTAAATCCGGATTTGACGCAAAAGCAGGTTGCGGATATTATCGAAAGTACGGCTAAAAAGTGTGGCAACTATTCCTATACGACCCAATCGGGCCACACCAACGGAACTTGGAACAACCAAATGGGCTATGGTTTGGTAGATGCTTACGCCGCTGTTATAAAGGCAAAAAACACAGGTTCTACCGTCTATTTCAACGACAAGACGGTAACAACCGATACTGTTATTTCGGGTGATGAGATTTCCGCGACGAACGTAACCGTTAAGAATAATGCCAAGCTGACGTTTACCAACGCCAAGAGCATTATTATCACACAACCTTTTACCGTCGAACTCACTTCGTCATTAGAACTTTCCTTACAGTAATTTTTACCGATAAGGCGGAGAATCGGATTCTCCGCCTTTGTTTTTTCAAATTTCCACCATGCAAACACGCCATCAGGATCGTTCCGCCTACTTTGAAGAAACAGCAACTTCCTGCCGGAACTATTATCTCCCTTACATTGAACAGCACACATCCTTGAAATTCGGCCGTAACTGCCGGGTAATGGAGGTCGGTTGCGGCTTTGGCGGCATTCTTTCCATTTTTGCGGCAAAGGGGGCCACGGTAACAGGAATAGATATTCATAAACCGTCAATCGAAACCGCAAAGACACTTTTCGCCGAAAGGGGGTTGAAAGGGACGTTTATCTGTTCGGACATTTTCGATTACAGCGACACACAACCTTACGACCTGATTATCCTGCACGATGCGTTGGAGCATATTCCCGAAAAAGAGCGGTTGATGTTGCATTTAAAATCCTTTTTGAAAGCTGACGGCCTTTTGTATCTGGGATTCCCCGCATGGCAAATGCCGTTCGGGGGACATCAGCAAATGGCGAAGAACCGGATTATCGCCAATTGTCCTTACATCCACCTGTTGCCCCGATCTCTTTTCCGTTTCGTGTTCAGGGCATGCGGCGAAAAGGAAAGTACTGTGAAATGTTTTTTTGAAATTCGGGATACGCGCATCACTATCGAGGGTTTCCATAAATTAGTAACGGCAACGGGATTACGTATAGTGAATCAGCGGCTATATTTCATAAACCCGAATTATCAAGTGAAATTCGGATTGAAACCGCGCATACTATCTCCAGTTATCGGGAAAATACCTTATGTGAGAAATTTTTTCACGACGACCTGCTACTATCTGCTGGCAAAGCAGGAGGAGGCTAATTAATCTCCAGATCGAGCGATATTTTCGCTTCGCTCGGAACAAACGGAACCAACTGCGCTACACGCCATTTCGGGGCTTCGGTGGTGTCGTTCAGCAGAAAAGTTACGGAATATATATATTGAGCATCCGCCTTTACAAAGTTTTTTTTGACGCTTTCGATTCCGTTTGTGGCCTGTCCTGCAACCAAAAGGAGCGTGTTCTTTTCGAAGTCTATATCTTCGGGCAATTTGTCGTTGGGAAATATAAAATCCGCCAGTTCCGCTTGGCTGCGAATCACGATCAGTTGATTGGCGGGCGTTTCAGCCCAGTTCCAAAGAGGATTCAGCGTATAATCGGCGCAGGACAAAGTAGTAGCGTTTCCCTGCGTATTATCATCTGGGGTATCAGTCTTTGTTTGATTCATCTCCACGGACGTACAACCCGTCACGGTAAACAGAGCCATTGCGATAAGACAAATGATCTTTTTCATAGCTTTGGTTTTTCAGTTTGACGATCAAATAGCGTTCCCGATTTTTATTTCGGCACAGCATCCTTGCGCATATCGTCTGAAATATAAGGTATTCATTTACAAAGATAAGAATTTTGGATAAGAAACAAACTATTTAAATAAAAAGCCGGACTTTATGGCTCCTGTTTGACATTATTATAGCGACTTCCACATAACGAAAACAACTGCGTCAATCAATCCTCTTCCTTTCGAAGGATTCGACATTGACATTGAAAATACGCCCTTCATATCTGATGCTCGACATCATATATCCCGTAATGTGAGGCATGCCGTGATTAAAATGAATGATGCAACCCTGTGAACATATCATATAATTTTTAATACATCTATATCCCTTACTTATGTGATCTCCGTTTTTTTCGCCGTTGTATCAGCCGTTGCTGTTCTTCATAAGCCCGCGTGTCGGCCAAATCCAATACCGTATCGACAATGCCAGAAATAGGATTGGCGGCATGGTTTTGCTCTTCGTGTTTCTGTTCCGCTTGTCGTTCTGCAACCTGCCGCACCTCTTTCGGAGCCGGATACAATTCGTTGAAGACATTCGCCGAAAACTCTTTGCCCAATACCGACCCGTTGGCAACGATACCTTTGTTATGGTCAATGAAAGTCACGCCATAGATTCGGCCGACCGGGTTGATGCGAAAGATCGCGTCGATGTTCTCCGCTTTGAGCAACTGCCGAAACTCGTCCCGTGTATTGTTCGGACTCATAGCATCTTTGACCGTTTGCCGCAGCTGGTCGAGTGTGCCTTCTTTTTTCAGTTTTATTTTATCATGAAAAAAACGCGTTAAAATATAGGCTGTTACCAAATATAATGTATTCGTAAGTACAATTCCTAATACCCTTGCCAGACTCTCCGATCCCTGAATACTAATCTCATTGATAGATTCCCCTGACAAGAAAAAGGTTATTCTCCCTCTCAACATACTTACCAGAATCATAAAAACATTGCAGACAATGATAACTAACATCTTTTGTTCTGTCTTTCCCTCAAGCATGATACACGACATCAATAGCATCACACCCATGCCAAGCAGCGACTGCCATATATTCGGCAACAACACAAAATGCGCGATGCAGAAATTTAATAAAATCCATCCCACTATATACACTTTTTTTACAGACTGTTTTCTTGGAAATAACTCTGAAAGAATCCAGATCTGTGCAATTGTTCCCGCTGCACTTGCATATATCTCTGCAGCCATACTTACAACTTCCATTTATTTTTCTCCCGGACATATACCATATATGCGTGCCGCACTTTATCGTGTCTATTGCTTCCGATGCTTATTTCCATGCCATTACATAAAATTATTTTCTTGGTCTTTAAGGTTTTAATGTATTTACAATTAATAATGAATCCAATATTAACACGTACAAAACCATATTTTTCCAGCATTGTTTCATAATCAGAAATCCTGCCTCTTAATTCGTAATTTTCATTTTCACAACAAATCTTCAAGTAATGCTGTCTGCTCTCTAAAAATATAATATCATCAACTGTTATACAGCATTTTCCCTCTCTTGTTGTAATCTCTAATATTCTGCTTTCCTTTTCTTTTTTGTCCAGAAATGCCGAAATGGCTTCCTGTAATTCCTGATTCATTTTCTTTTCTTATAAATCGAAGTGGAGTATAACGGAAAGACTCAAAAACCATTTCTTCATGATTACTGATAAAAATAATTTCGGAATGTGGATTCTTTGTTAATATTTTATCTGCAATCTCCATTCCATTGATTTCAGGCATATCAATATCCAAAAAATACAACTGAGTTTCTGCCCCGATATTATCTAACAGCTTTCTGCTGTCACTATATTTTTCTATAAGACATACTATCTTTCTCTGAACAAAGTCCTGTTCTATTTTTTCACTTAATAAATCTATAAACGTCTCATCATCATCACAAATTACAATTTTATATCTTTTATCTTCGTCAAACATTCCCTAATTTCCTAATCCCGTCATAATTATAAATCATACTAACATCCTCTAATAACCTTGTCCATGATATTTCACGTAAAAAGGCATATGTTATTTTCAGAATTTATCTCAAAACAACATATACCTTTTATCTCAAAAATTTCTGTCTTTCCCTATCACAACATCTTCTTTTTCCGCAAAAACAACATCGTAATAACACAGATCAGCAATGTAATAATACAAATGATCAGAAATCCATGCGGCGTATTTGCAAACGGCATCCAGTTCTCGTTCACGTTCATTCCGTAGATACCGGAAATGACGGTTGGAATCGCCATTACAATTGTAATAGAGGTCAGATATTTCATAACATTATTCAGCCGGTTATCTAACAGCGAAGACATCAGCTCTCTGGTTCCGTTGATGATATCTCGGTAGATGGTTGTCATTTCAATCGCCTGACGGTTCTCCACTATCACATCATCCAGAAGTTCCTTATCTTCCGGGTACTGCTCCAACCGTTTATAGCGCGTCAGCCGGTCAAGCACAACCCCATTTGCCCGGAGCGACGTCGCAAAGTAGACTAATGTAGATTCCAGTTCGTGCAGGTTGATCAGATCGGAATCGTCTGTATCGCTTCCAACACGTTCTTCTATCTCAGTACGTCTTTTATCGATGATCCGGAGATTTGCCTGATAAATCGCTGCCGTCCGGTATAGGATCTGATATACAAAACGCAGCTTCTTCTTTGTGCTGAATTCTTTCACACGGCTCCGCACAAAGTTCTGCAATACCGGTGTATCCTCCGTGCAAATTGTGACAATGATATCCTGCGTCAGGATGATACCAAGCGGAATTGTCGTGTATGTTCTCTGATCATGACGTATCTCGATGGCCGGGATATCCACCAGTATCAGCGTATATCCATCCTGCAGTTCAATACGGGAACTTTCTTCAACGTCGAGTGCAGCCTTCACGTCATCAATATCTACCATTAATTTCTCAGCAATTTCCTCACACTCATCATGTGTTGGGTTGATCATCTGCACCCATACACCATCACTTAATTTTTCTTCTTCATGTATGACCTGATCGTCCGTCCTATAATAAGTCATCATAATTGTCACCTGTTCCTGCATTTCGTCGCATTTTCTCTAATAAATATCATAACATAGTTTTTTTGATGTTACTACGATATTTTTGTAAAATGCCTTTTCATTTTTTGCGGTCAGGAAGCTGTACCAGAATGATCGCAGCAAACATTAATACACAGCCGATCAGTTCCCTGAGAGAAAGCGTCTGATGCAGGATAAGGAATCCTGCAATTACTGAAACCACTGATTCCAGGCTCAAAATTAACGATGCAACCGTCGGATTCATTCCTTTCTGCCCGATGATCTGCAGGGTATATGCAACGCCACAGGACATGACACCTGCGTATAGGATCGGCATCCATGCAGCAAGAATACTCGTCAGCTGTGGTTTTTCCGTGAGAACCATCCCTACACCGGACAGGATTCCACAGGTGAAAAATTGGATACAGGATAATTTCACTCCATCCGCTTTTGGGGAAAAATAATCAATGACTAAAATGTGTAAGGAAAATGCCAGTGCGCAAAGCATCAACAGAAAATCGCCTTTCTGAACAGAAAATCCACTCTCTGTCATGCATAAAAGATATAATCCGGCTACCGCGATCCCAACGCCACACCAGACTTTACCACTCACTTTTTTTCCAAAAAAAATCCCAAGTACCGGAACAACCACAATGTACATTGCTGTGATAAATCCTGCTTTTCCGACAGATGTATACATGATCCCAAACTGCTGCAGATTACTTGCAATACAGAGAAGCACACCGCAGGCAATACCGCCAATGAAAAGTGTCTTCCGCTCTTTGCCATCCATTTTTTTTGCAGCTTCCGTGTTGCCTTTTCCATTTATCTTTCCCAAAAGGGCAATGCATGGAAGCAGTACCACACCTCCAATGATGCTTCGCATCACATTAAACGTAAACGGACCAACATAATCCATGCCGACACTCTGTGCAACAAATGCCACGCCCCAGATGGTCGCAGTTAAAAGTAATAATAATGATTGACGTAAGACAAATTTATTCATAATCCTCCTTGTTTGCGGAGCAAATGCGACTGTCCTTACAGGAGCAGAGGATTTTGTCTCCCTGCTTTCTATAACAGAATAGGGCGGCTTATAAAGCCACCCTGCTTAATCTTCAAAACTAAGTTACCATTTTCGGGCAATTTGTGCAAGCATTTCCACAGATTTGTTATGAAAAAAACTGATACCCAGTTTATAAATATCATAGAACTGCTTAAGAGATTCTTCACTTTCCAGTCAAATTTCTGTCACAAATTTCCTTTAATATAAAATCATCAAAAGGAGCTGCCGGTTTCAAAGCAGTTTGGGGTTGGAACAGTTCCGTCTAAATACAATTCCTGTGGACATTATTTTTTCCAATGTCTACAGGGTTAAAATATATATGGGCAGCATTTCGTAAAGTTCGAAATGCTGCCCTCCTTTTTAATGTCCGTCGCCGGATTTAAATCCGGTATCTGACACGATTTTTTCACTGTTCTGTTTCACGGTATCGGAAGCGGTGTAAGCACTGTCCTCATACAAAAAGATATGCAGTTCTTTTACATTGTCGCTCAGATCACACGGTATCACGACATCACCTGTTTTTTTGCTCAAAACCCTAGTTGTCTTGGTAAATGGAAATCCTGTGGTGTCTCCAATGGAATATTGGAAAACCTGTGACGCAAGCGCTAACAGTTCTGCATTTGAAAAACTGGTCTGGATATCACCACATACCTCATTGATGAGCTTATTTACGGTTGTAAGATCGGACTGCTGTGCTTTTTTCACCATCGCGGTCAAAACCGTACGCTGACGCTCTGTTCTGCGGTAATCATCACCGCCTCCATATCGGATTCTCGCATATGCACATGCCTGCACACCATTTAAAGTATATGTGCCTCCCTGCGTAAGATTCTCGGCCTTATTTCCAGTCAATTCGTTTAACTCCCGGATATATCCGGTCATGAGAGACGCCTCATCATCTGTGATCTCCATGTCCACACCACCAAGTAAATCGACGCATTCGATGATCGAGTTGAAGTCGACTGTCACATAATCTGTAATGTTTAAATCAAGGTTTACATTTAGCATAGATATCGCCTGCTCCGGTCCACCCTTAGCGTAGGCGGCATTGCATTTCTGGAAAATTCCATCTCCGGTATCCAAATAAGTGTCGCGGTAGACAGAAACCAATTTTACCTCTTTTGTATCATTATTAATATTGGCAAGCATAATGACATCGCTCCGCCCCTGCGACAAATTTCCATTGGAGCGATTGTCCAGACCAAACATCGCAATGGTCTGGTAACCCTTCATAATTTTCCGGGATTCCTGCGAAATATCCTCATTGACCTCAATCTTGTCCATATCCAGCTTTGTTTTCTCAATTTTGCTTAATTTTGACACAAAAAAAAGACCCACCGCAAGAATAAGCAGCAACACGATCTCCATGATAAAAATCGTGTTGCGCCGCCTTCTTGCTGCCGCTCTTTTCTGATATCTTCTGCTGTTTTTTCTGTGATTCTGTTCCCTTATCGGATTTACGTTTTCTCTCTGGCTCATTTTTCATCCCCGGCTTTCTTTTTGTAATGATTCAGTACTTCCTGTCTGAATTCATGTTACAAAAAGAAAGTCCGGGATTCAATCAAGCTTTTCTTAATCATTCTTAATAATCTGCCGCATAATTTCTTATAAAACTTTTAAGCATTCCACATTTTAAACCGCCGAATATCCGCTGATTCCCATGAAATAACAGATCAGATATAAAATCAGTAAATGTGCCGGATAGAAGATGTAGAAGAAATATTTCATCTTCCAGCCGCGGGTTCCGTTTTCTCCCGTATCCACAGGGTTAAAATATATGGGCAGCATTTCGGAAGTGGAAATGCTGCCCTCCTTTTTACTCTCAATTCATCCGCAAATTTACGCCTATTGCCTGTACCAGACCATCTCCTGCAGATTACACCAGAAATAATCATCTGTACAGCCTGCTACATAGCATGTAAACATATCTCCAGCCTTGCTATCATCATAATAAAAGCTGAGTCTTGGGCATAGCCCCTGTTGGGAGCGGTCTGTCAGTTCCCATACATATGGTTCCTGATTACAAAATCCTGTATTTCCAGATTCTAATGTATAAATATAAGCACCGTCTTCCTGAATACGGAACGCCATGCCCCAGCTCGGACAATACCATGTGCCAATGAAATTCTTTTCCATTGTCTCAGCATAATCATCAAACACATCAAAGCCTTCCACCGAAGATGCATCTGCTGTGATCTGGAAAGACGCATATTCACTGTCTGTGATCGGCCCAGATTTCACTATATTGCTCTGATCCGGTTTAAGTTCCGTATCTTCTATTATTTCTGATGCCGTCTCTGTGTTTTCAGTTTCCTGATTTTTTATGTCAGCTTCTGTGGAAATCTCTGTGCCATTATGATATGTTTCATCCTGGCTTTCCTGCTGCTTCCCCGTCTTCATTGCTTCCCATTGTGTATGTATATCACTTCCTGCACCCACAAAAATCACAAGACTCAATCCTACAATAAAGCACCACATCAGCACGAGGATAAAAATAGTTAAAAATCTTATTCCCTTCTTTTTTCCTAGTCCCTTCCCATTATTTTGGGAACGTCTCAGAAGATAAACAATCCTTACACTGACTAAAATCCACAAGCCCACTAAAAACAGCGTTGCCCCAATAAGCATAAAATTATAATAACTATCTGAACTTCCCACAACAAATGTCCAGATTCCATAACCGACGGCAGTTGCAGCCATCAATATTCCAAACCAAAGATTCAGATATGGCTCTGTTTTTGTGTCCTGTTCTGCCATAATCTCCCACGTTTTTACAGTGTCCATCAGCCTGGTCTGATCCCCGCTTCTGAAAATCTCCTGTAATTCATCATCCGACAGCTTAACGGTCTTAGAAGGCACCGCAGCGCAATGCTCCAGTTCGATCTGCCAGCTGTCCTCCCTCGCACGAAATGATGCTGCTGCAAGCAGAAAATAATAGGTCTTCAATACATTTTTTTCCAGACTTTCTACCGCAATCTGGGAAAGTGCCTGTTTTGCAGCCAACGGTTTTTCCATCAGGATATCCTGCTTGGCCATTGTCAGCAGGGTTATACTCTTTAAGAAAAATTTTTTATTATGATTTTCGCGATAGATGACCAGATTATAATCGTGCTTTTCCTGCAGCGTAAAATCCTTCATCCGCTTTGCGACAATTCCATTATGGAAAATGCGAAACCCCATCATAGAAAACATGCATATAACATAAAGAAGAATGTAGCTTGAAAGCTTTATTTCTATCTGTGGAAACAGTATTTTATCCACCATACCAAGAGCAAATAATAACAGCAAAATCAGATATCTGAGCGCACACTCTCTCTTTGCTCTCCGTATACATTTTCTTGCCATTTCAATTCCGCGGTTGTCGTACAATTCCACTGATTCATTTGTGTCATATATATTCACGATTCCTGCCCCTTTTGTATTATGTCAAGCTTGTATTTCATTTTCTATCAAAAGCTAAACCGCTGAATATCCGCTGATTCCCATGAAATAGCAAAGCAGATATAAAATCAATAAGTGTGCCGGATAGAAAATATAGAAGAAATATTTCATCTTCCAGCCGCGGGTTCCGTTATAAAATGCGATCGGGATAAAACCGAACAGCGCCGGTGTCTCCCAGATGAATGATGCACATCCTGCGATGAGCTGCCACATTTTTTTCTTGCGGAAAATGTATAAGACCATGATACAGAATACACCTTTTTCGGCATAATCGGTCTTTAAAAAATACGCCAGTGCCATTCCTGCTGCCACGATCAGGATATATAAGATCACCTTCCATGCCTGACCCCACTCTTCTTTTTCTTCCACTGCACGGTAAGCGATCATCGTCAGCAAACCAATAAATAAAGTAAAAAAGACATTCTGATAATTGAATTCGAGTATTTTGCTGCTGAATGCCAGATCAAACGGTATCTCTGAGAGCAACGCAAACAGACCGAGCCGCATCGCATATTTTTTCACATCATGTGTATGCAAAAATCCCTCCACCAGCAAAAAGCAAAAGATTGGGAACGCCACACGTCCGATCATTCGCATGACCGTGTACGTCCCATACAATGCTCCATTTGCAGAGAGCCATTGCATGATCGCATCTGTATTGGTCTGGTCGAGTTCTCCCAGCCCGTTTACCATCAGAAGTCTTGCCAGCACAGCAGCGCCGATATGGTCGATCAGCATGGTGACGATGGCGATCATTTTTAAGGTACTTCCGCTAATTCCTTTTTTCTTCTCCATAATCTTCCTTTTTCTAGCCAACAAACTCGGCAACACATCTTCTGTATGCCGCTACCGGATCAGCTGCCTGTGTGATTGGTCTGCCGACTACGATAAAATCAGAGCCAAGCGCTTTTGCTTTTGCAGGTGTTGTCACACGCTTCTGGTCTCCTACATCTCCGTCTGCGAAACGCACGCCCGGTGTGATGGTAAGGAATTTTTCTCCACATACTTCGTGTACTTTTCCTGCCTCTAATGGAGAGCATACCACACCATCTAACCCTGCTTCCATTGTATTTTTTGCATAATGCATCACTGTTTTGTCAATCGGTTTGTCAATCCACAATTCTTCCTGCATTACTTCCTCGCTTGTAGAGGTAAGCTGTGTCACAGCGATCAGCAGAGGTCTTGTTCCGTCTGCTCTTGTCAGTCCCTCAATCGCTGCGGACATCATTGCTTTGGTTCCTGCCGCATGAACGTTGCACATATCAACATCAAGGTTTGATAATACTGCCATGGATTTTTTGACTGTATTTGGAATATCATGTAATTTCAGATCAAGGAAAATCTTATGTCCCATCTTCTTAATTGTTCTGACGATCTCAGGTCCTTCTGCGTAAAAAAGTTCCATTCCGATCTTTACAAATGGCTTTTCATCCTGAAATTTGCTTAAAAAGCTCACTACTTCTTCTTTGCTGTTAAAATCACAGGCAATAATGACATCTCTTCCCATAAGTTCTCCTTTTTCTATTCTCTGTATTTATTCTTTTTACAGTGACCATTATGTATCACCTCATCAAAGAATACTACATCCAAATTTAATTGTAAACATAATTACCTGCAAAAACATTCATTTTTTTCTAGACAATTGCATTTAATTATGCTAATATAACAAAGTACGGTTTTGGACGTACAACCAAATATATCGGAATGTGGCTCAGCTTGGTAGAGCGCTTCGTTCGGGACGAAGAGGTCGCGTGTTCGAATCACGTCATTCCGACTGACTTTTAAAAAACCTGCAAGCCTTGTGTATCAAGGTTTGCAGGTTTTTTTCACCCATACACCTCTCCACATGTTCTGCCCGATATGTACCTATAAATTTTTAAATACTTATATGCCATTTTCTTACCATACTCATAAAATTTAACAAAAAATTCATAATATAAAAGCAATTTCCGGCTGTTTTGCTGCTGGCTATATGCTATAATAATCGGACAAGCAAAAAAAGGAGATGACACTATGAAGAATATAGAATTGTCAGCCTGCGAAGAAATGATAATGACAATTATCTGGAACAATGAGGCTGAATTAGATTTAGCAGCAGTCATGACTCAGACAAACGAGCGCTATCATACTGCCTGGAAACCACAGACAGTATCTACTTTTCTTGCAAGAGCTAAGAAAAAAGGCTTTCTGGCTTCTTATCAGAAAGGACGTTACTCTTACTATCAACCACTTGTGAGCAAAGAGGAATACCGCAAAATGAAGCTTCTCGCCCTGTTGACCCAGTTCTATGATAACGATAGGGAAGCTATGAAGAAAGATATAATGGCATGAAAAAAACAGTTCTAATTACCGGTGCGTCACGTGGTATCGGACGTGCAATCGCTGTTGCTTTTGCAAAAGCAGGTTATAACCTTGTCATCACCTGCTCCAAAAGTGAAACAGAACTTTTACATTTAAAAAACGATCTGGAAAGAGACTATTCCGTAGATGTCCTTGCAAGTATTGGTGACATCTCTGATTTCGAATATGTGACACAGCTTTTTTCACATATTGAGCAGCGTTTTCACGGTGTCGATGTGTTAGTCAACAATGCCGGGATCTCTTATGTCGGTCTGCTAACTGACATGACGATCGATGAATGGAATCATATTCTGGGTGTGAATCTCACTTCCGTATTTTCCACCTGTAAACTGGCGATTCCTCATATGCTTTCCAGAAAATCCGGAAAAATCATTAATATTTCCTCTGTCTGGGGAAATGTTGGAGCATCCTGTGAAGTAGCCTATTCCGCCTGCAAGGGAGGAATGAATTCTTTTACCAGAGGTCTTGCCAAGGAACTTGCACCAAGCAATATCCAGGTAAACGCCATTGCATGCGGCTGCATCGACACACAGATGAATGCATGCTTTTCCGAAGAAGAACGTGCTACATTAACAGATGAAATTCCAGCCGGAAGATTCGGAATGCCGGAGGAGGTTGCCTCCCTTGTTCTGACGCTTGCCGAAGGAAATGAATATCTGACAGGTCAAATCATAACATTAGACGGTGGCTGGATTTAGCCATCGTCTTTTTTCTTAGATTTTAAGAATAAATTCAGAAAATCGGTACTTTCCAATATTTACCAGTCAAGTGAGCTAAAATCCTTTTAATTTAACGAAAAGGAGCTCTCACTAATGAAAATTCAAGAAGAACGTGTACTCTTATTAATGGAGGAAAACGGAATCACACAGCGAAAAATGGCACAGGATCTCGCCATTTCCCCAACCACACTAAATGGCTATCTGCATGGAAAATATCTTCATGTTCCGGATGATGTGATACGCGAAATTGCTGACTATCTGCGGGTTTCCGTCGACTATATTACAGACCGGTCAGCACTGCTTCAGATTGGGAATGGGATCCACGACAAAGAGGAAGCGGTGGTTATTGATAATTATCGTCATCTGCGTCCTTCTGACAAAAAAATCGCAGCCGACCTTATCAGCCAGCTGCTTAAAAATAATTGTGAGGATTCCAGCAAATCATGATCATGTTTACTGGTTTTCCTCGGCGGTCAGGATCATGACTGTCCTCGGCGGAACTTTTAATGATTTTTTATAATAAAACTCTGTCTGTTCTTCCACATTTTTTCCATCTTCATATGGAAGGAATGTGTTGACACAGACTTTCCACTGCATGCCCATTGGAAGCTCCGGAAGCTGCATAATCAGTGTTTCCCAATATGCATTCATACAATAGAACACAATATCATCACGGATATCATTCTCATCTCTTCCTGCATACATAATACCGATCAGCCGGCTGTTATTATCTGTACCGCCATTCCATGGGAAACCATTGTGGATACTGATCTCCGGCAGTTTACATGCCGCCGGTTTTGTAGTCTTACGCAGGATCGCATTATCTTTCCGCAGGCGGATCATATAGCGGAAGAAATCGTGGATTTCTTTGTATTCTTCCAGTCGGTTCCAATCCAGCCAAGATGTGATATTATCCTGACAGTAAGAGTTGTTATTTCCAAACTGTGTATTGCAGAATTCATCTCCTGCAAAAAACATCGCCGGTCCGCGGCTGCACATCAATGTTGCAAACGCATTTTTTACCATGCGGCGGCGCAAGCCCTCGATTTCCGGATCATCTGTTGCGCCTTCTGCCCCACAGTTCCAACTGTTTCCATTGTTATCACCATCCGTATTTCCCCAGCCGTTTTTCTCGTTGTGCTTCATATTATAAGAATACAGATCATATAAAGTAAATCCATCGTGGCACGTCAGGAAATTCACGGATGCACTGATTCCTCGATGTGCCGGATCGTACAAGTCTCGTGATCCGGTAATTCGCGTGATCGCGGTTCCAGCCATCCCACCATCGCCCTTTAAGAAGCGGCGCATGTCATCACGGTATCTTCCATTCCACTCTGCCCAACGGCTCCAGGATGGGAAACTGCCCACCTGATATAAACCACCGGCATCCCATGCCTCGGCGATCAGCTTTGCTTTTGCGAGAATCGGATCGCATGCAAGTCCCTGTAAAATAGGTGGATTTTCCATCGGTGCACCATTCTGGTCTCTGCTTAAAATAGATGCAAGGTCAAACCTGAATCCATCCACCCTGTAATTGATGACCCAGTATCTCAGACAGTCAATGATAAATTTACGCACGATCGGATGGTTACAGTTCATGACATTTCCACATCCACTAAAGTTGTAGTAATATCCATCCGGTGTCAGCATATAGTAGATATTATTGTCAATTCCTTTAAAGGAAAAACATGGTCCCTTCTCATTTCCCTCCGCTGTATGGTTAAATACAACGTCCAAAATAACCTCTATTCCATTTTCCTTCAGTTCATAGATCAGATTCTTTAACTCATCACCCTCATGATTGTGTTCCACCACTGAAGTATAACTTGTGTTGGGTGCAAAAAAACAGACTGTGTTGTATCCCCAGTAATTATACAGACGTTCTCCGTCCACCACACGGGTATCTTCCATCTCATCAAACTCAAAAATAGGCATCAGCTCCACTGCATTGATCCCGAGATCTTTCAGATAAGGGATCTTTTCCCTCAAGCCCTCAAAAGTACCAGGTGCTTTCACGCCGGAAGATGCATCTCTTGTGAAACCACGCACATGCATTTCATAAATGACCAGATCTTCAAACGGATGATTCAGAAAACGGCTCTTTTCCCAGTCAAAATTATTTTCCACTACCCGGGCATGGTATACAAAGTCTTTTCCACCTTCCGGGCGCTCTCCCCAGTGTCTCTGCCCTGTCACTGCCCGGGCGTATGGGTCAAGCAGGATGTTGTCTTTATGAAACCGCAATCCTTTTTTTTCATCATATGGTCCATCCAGTTGGAATGCATATTCAAAGTCCTCGATATTTAAACCAAATACCAGCATGGAATATGTGCTTCCGATACAGTAAGTTTCCGGATAACGTATTTTTGCAAATGGCTCCTGTTCTTTCGGGCGGAACAATAACAGTGTACATCCGGTCGCTCCCATGGAATGGATGGTAAAACTGACTCCATTCGCCGCCTGCGCTGCACCATCTCTGTCATAAAATCCGGGCCGGACTTTATATCCTGAAATCTCATCCAATGGCTGAAGTTTATCACCCCTGTGTGGTTTATGATCAAAGTTCATCTGTTTTCACCTCATTTTCTTCTGCTCTATGGTAACGCATTCTGACACTCTGCATGCTTCACAGCATGCATCGCTTTTAATTATATTCTTATTATACTCGAAATACTTGATTTTACAATTTTTGTATACTACATTATATTTAAAATAGTCAAAAAGGAGCATGGTTTTCCATAAAACACATGGAATGAACCAACCATTATTTTCAATGCGCACTTTATATGTATCCAGAACCCCCGCAGACTCTTCTGTCTATCCGACCATCAGCGCGGCACTTGATGCCCTTCCGATGGATCTTAATGAACCGGCCTGCATTTATCTTGCACCCGGCATTTACCATGAAAAAATAACTATCAATAAACCATATCTGACGATCCTCGGCACTGGCAAGTCAAATAAAGATGTCGTCCTGACTTATGATGATTACGCCCTTGCTCCCATGGCTGATATTGGAAAACTCGGAACTTTCCGCTCCTACTCTGTTTTCATTGATACGCATGACGTCACACTGCAAAATCTCACAATTGAAAATGCATCGGGCGATTCTCTCACACACGGACAGGCAATCGCGCTCTATGCCGATGGTGACCGGCTTGTGATTGATTCCTGCCGTCTGATTGGACATCAGGATACCCTTTTCACCGGACCGCTTCCGCCAAAAGAGATCGAGCCTGACGGTTTTATCGGTCCAAAACAATTTGCCCCAAGGATCAACGGCAGACAATATTATAAGAACTGTTATATTTGTGGCGACATTGATTTTATTTTTGGAAGTGCCACTGCTTATTTTGAAAACTGCGTGATAGAATCCCTGTGTCTTACTACGAATGTAAATGACATTCAGGGCTACATTACTGCCGCCTCCACACCGGAAAGTCAGGAATACGGATATGTATTTTCCAACTGTAAACTTATCTCAAAGGACTGCCCGCCTAATTCTGTCTATCTCGGAAGACCATGGCGCAATTATGCTAAAACCGTTTTTCTTGAATGTGCATTGGGAAATCATATTCATGAATGCGGTTTTCATGACTGGAAGAAAGAGGATGCACGAAATACGGTTTTGTACGCAGAATATAGAAATTACCCCGCATCCAGCGCAGACACAACATCCAATAACCGTTCCCTAAACGATGATATCCACTGTATTGACGGCAGATGCATACCTTATCCACACCGGGCAGAATATGTCTGTGAATTAGATGCCGTACAGGCAGAACATTTTTCCAAAGAGAATGTGCTTTCCGGGGCAGATTACTGGAATCCATGACGTTCTCACAGATGGTTACAGTTCGCTCGTGCCTCGTTCCAGTAACCACAGATGTGGAGAGCTTTGGAACAGCTTGCAGATTATCATTGTTTTCTTTTCAGAAAAATGGTAATATAAAGTTAATATTTCACTGGTGTGTTACCAGCAATCACAAATGCAGATGAAAAAGAACTATACTTGTCAATAACTTGAGGAGGGTATCATACATGGAAGAAAAGATTTATAAAACAATGAGTTCCACAGGTGCTGCAAATCTTGCAATCGGGATCTGCGTTCTTGTTGGCGGAATTGTTTCCGGAATCCTTTTGATCGTAAACGGTGCAAGATTATTAAAACACAAAGGAAAAATTATGTTTTAATGGTATCTTTCCAAAAAGGAGAGAATGTATCCCTTTAAAGGGACACTTTCTCTCCTTTTTTCTTGCAATAAGTCAGCCTATTTTACGAATTCCTCAATCACACAGGAATGTTCCTTTGTCTTCACATCATAATTAATCCCGACAAGCAACAGATTTCCCAGATAATCTTCCAGACTTTGGCAGTATTCTTTCTCTTTGATCTGGCTGATCGCACCGGCTGCGCTCTTATCCCATTTTAATTCGACCACAAGTGCCGGTTTCTCCGGGTATTTTTTTCTTGGAATATATACCATATCTGCGAATCCTTTTCCCCCTGCCAGTTCACGATGCACAGTATAAAAATTTCTTGCAGCGTATAATGCCAGCGAGATTGTATAGCTTAATGCATTTTCGTCATTATACTGAATATGTGACGTCTCAAAATGAGCCTGTCTGATTCCTTCTGCAACCTGTTCCGGTCTTCTCTGCCAGATGGCATTCAATATGTCTGCGGAATTTTTCAGTGCCTGTGATACTTCTCCCCAGTCAGACACAGACACCGCATTCACATACTCACTTCTTATTTCATTATTTGGAATAAACACACATTTTTCATTCGAGTCATACCCCAGATAGCCTAGATGGATCAACAGTGTCAGGACATCATCCTCGGTGCGGAAAGTCGTCATATCGTTTGTAAAACTGCCCGTATTCACCGGTACTTTTTCCCCGGCGATTATGCTTAACACATCATCTTTCAGTCCGTCAAAGTTCATATCAATGTAAAACTGTAACGCTTCAAATGTTTCTGTCTGATTCCAGTAATTTTCTATTTTTTCAAAACGCATACAGTTCACAACCGATCTCGGACTGTAAATGGATTTCTCTTTTTCAAAGGAATAACCATCATACCAGCTTTTCACCTCTGACATGTCTGCTTTATATTGTCTGCACAATGCTTCTACTTCTGTTTCCGTGAATCCCACATAAGATGCAAGTGGTCCGGGACTGATCATGGAAAATTCATCAAACATATTTAACGCAGAATGCGTCCCATACTTTTTGATTGGCAGAATTCCTGTCATATACGCAAGGTGAATATATCCTTTATCTTTTAGCAGATCTCTCAGAAAATCAAGGTATTTCTCCTGCGCTTCCTTGTCCTGCTTGTATTCCCTGAAAATACAGTCCCATTCATCAATAATCACTACGAACGGAATCTTCTTCTCTCTGTAAATATCCTGCATGGATTCCACAAGGTCTGTATCGTCAAAATAATCCACATCCGGATGCTCTGCTTTCAGTTCCCGGATCACCAGCTTTTTGATCCGGTCGATCAGCTTGTCAACATCACCGGTTCTGCTTAAGAATTCCTGCATATTCAAAAAAATAGTATCGTACTGATTTAAATGCTTTTTAAATCCGCTCTCTTTTGAAATTTCCAATCCTTCAAACAGTTTTTCCGAATCACATTCTCTGCTATAATATGCGGACAACATGTTAGCTGCCATTGATTTTCCAAAACGTCTCGGTCTGCTGACACAGATGTATCTCTGCATTGTGTTGATCACATGGTTACAATACCCGATCAAACCTGTTTTATCCACATAGATTTCGGAATGAACCATCTTATAGAACATGTCATTTCCCGGATTCAGATAATTTCCCATGAAGTCCTCCTGCTTTTCTATTATCGGCTGACGTTCACTATATGTTCCCCGTCACTGCCTGCCCGGCATTGCCTGTCATATTTTCGTTGCTTATTATGTTTATTGTAACGCTTTTGTAAGAAATACAAAAGAGCTTTTAAAATTTCTTTTTCGCATAAATAAGCATATAGATAACTCCAACACCCCAGAACAGAATCGCCACCCCACTTTTTCTCTCTGATTTTTGGTTCATTATAAAGGGTGTAGTGACTATAAGGTCAATGATTTTTGCACAAAATAAAAATATCTGACCGAAAATATAATTTCTCGCCAGATATTTTCATTTATGAAATATTATGTTCCATACAATACTTTTCTACTAACTCTATAAATTCTCCTGCAACTGCAATCTGCCGCTCTGATTCTTCTTTACTTGCAATATAAAAATCATCATAATCACTGGCATGCCGTATCTCTTCTGCCTCACCGATTTTTCTACCCACTTCTCGCGGAAAAATCTCTGTCTTAACATAATCTTTATTGAAATTGGCAATTGCATCTTTATGACGTTTAAATGCCCTTCCATCTAATGCATGAACTGCATTTATCGCATGAAAAATTGCATAATA
>ERZ827363.1241-NODE-1241-length-25527-cov-4.387759_pt1 | contig 25527 bp, 21 predicted proteins | sample MGYA00519776_ERZ827363 | MGnify/ENA primary metagenome ERZ827363 (study PRJEB31778, sample SAMEA3449288) | human gut metagenome | biome: human gut; feature: human-associated habitat; material: faeces | place: United Kingdom | collected 2010/2012 ...
TGTTATGCCCTTCTAGGGCTTTCTCAAGCCCCCGGCTCAGCCGGGGGTCATGACTTTGAGATTATTTACATCTCAGTAATCTGACTTATTAGTATGACTACATTACTTTTTCCAATGTGATCATATGGCAGTCATATAATCTTTGTGATACTATGTATTCCAAACAGTGATCAGAACCAATTTCAATGTACTGCCGATCTAGAGGCTCATTGTTACAAATATCTTGAAGTAATTGTGTATCCTGTTTACGCTCAAGATTGCAACCGCGTTTTAGATATTCAGTATAAACATCGTTTACCCCATAACCGGTTTGGTATCGTTTCAGCAGATATGTTCCGGGCTCCAAATCTTTGATCACGATACGGACATCATCTTCTTGTTCTGTAGGGAGATCACGCTTGAAAAATACGCCATTGGGTTCTTCTTTTTGATTCGGAAGCTGGAAACTCCAGAATAAAATCTGTATGGAATCATTGGTTTTTTTACAGATGTAAGCATCTGTATCTTCGCATTCCAATTCAATATCCCCCAATTGGTTTAAGAAGGAATAAGCAAAATAGGCGGGTTTCTTTATGGATTCCAAGTTCATCAAACCAAATCCTCCATGAAACGGCGTCTCAGCGATTCCAGCTTCTTCAAAAATGTCTGTAAAAGTCCAATATGACATGGAGTCCACAAAAGGAGCAACTCTTTTTAAATTATATAGGATATAGGCTGCTTCAATATAAGTATCGTGAATGGGGTCACGGGATGAAAAAGAAGCACTCCATTCTGTATAATGCAATTTCAAATCAGGCATAGATGATTGTTGAATTTGCTCTCGTACTTTTTGGCAGCTTTGAATAATACAATCTTGATTTTTTATCAGATATAGCTGTTTATTTCCGAATTCATCAAAATCTCCGAAAACGCCATAAGTATGTGTTGAAATAAAATCCAGAGGAATCTGATTCGAAGCACAATGTTCGATCAGTTCTGGTATCCAAGCATTTCCCGCGGTTGCAGGTCCACCTACTTGTAGTGATGGTGACACACCTTTAATCGCCTGTGCTGCAATATCATACATTTTAAAATAATCTTCCTGAGTTCCGGAGAAAAAAGCAGGGTGATTTGGTTCATTCCATACTTCAAAATACCAGTTTTCTACTTCTTCTAGACCATACCGCATAACAAGATGTTCTGCAAATTTTCTGATTAAATTTCCCCATTTGCTATAATCAGTAGGCGGTGTTACATTGCTTTTCCACCAAAAAACGGTCTGAGTTCCAGAGGCAAGGGCATCAGGCATAAAACTAAGTTCTACAAAAGGTCTTATGCCTATTTGGAGCAATTCATCATACAACATGTCAATATATTGGAAATTATAGATTGGTTTACCGTCCGTAGTTTCCTTATAAACCCCCATATCTTCCGCAAAAAGACCGTGGAAGCGTAAATACTGGAATCCACAATCCTGATAAGTCTGTTCCAATTGATCCAATGCGGCCTTTCGGAGCAATTCATTGGCTCGTCCAGCTCCCACACATTTCCGTATGGATGGTGGGAATTTTCCTTTTTCTTTAAGTAAAGATGATTCAATTGTTCTCATAAATACCCTTCTTTTGTCGATAAATATTATGAAATATCAAGCCACCGATTATCCTTTTATAGAACCTATCATCACACCTTTTACAAAATATTTTTGAATAAACGGATATACGCAAAGGATCGGAGCAGTGGAAACAACGATGAGAGCATATTTTAGCACATCGGCCATATTGGCTAATTGTTGTTGTAGTTCAGGATCCATTGTCATATTCGCATCAATATTTCCCAAGACCAGAATTTCACGCAAGATGATCTGTAACGGATAAAGCGCACGGTCATTAATATACATTAATGCGTTAAAATACGCGTTCCAATGTCCGACCATGGAAAATAGAGCAATAACTGCAATCACAGGTTTCGATAATGGAAGAAGAATTTTCGTAAAGAATCCTGCTTGGCTGAGGCCATCCATGCTGCCTGCTTCATAAAGTTCTTGCGGAATATTGGATTGTATAAAGGAACGAACTATAATCATATTATAAACGCTTAATGCACCAGGAAGCAATAGGGCAAGCCTGGTATTTAAAATTCCAATTTTTTGGTAAAGAAGATAAGAGGGGATCAGTCCACCGCTAAAGAACATGGTAAAGGAAAAAAATAACATAATAAAATTTTTCCCTTTTAAATTTGGACGTGACATTGGGTATGCACAGGTGAATACCATCGTGAGATTGATCAGTGTGCCAAAAATAACGTAAAAAATGGTATTTGCATAAGAACGCCAAATATCTCGATTACGAAAAACGGCCTTATATCCTTCTAAGCTAATATCTACAGGCCATAGAACTACTCTGCCGCTGGATACCGCTGAACCGGAGGAGAAAGAAGCGGATAATACATAAAGCATTGGATACAAAACCAGAATAAATAAAAGAAACAGAAAAATTCCAGAAACTACATAAAATATTTTATCAACACGGGAGTACGTTTCTTTCATGCTGTTTTCATCCCTTCCTTAGTAAGATCATTTTAGGAATTACCAAAGGCTGGATTCCGTCAGCCGTTTGGAAATGGAGTTCACTAAAATTAGCATGATAAAGTTGATCACAGAGTTAAAAAGTCCGATTGCAGTAGAATACGGGTAATCTCCAGTACCGATGACCATACCTACCTTATATACATAGGTGGAAATAACTTCACTTCTAGAAATATTTAATGAGTTTTGCATCAAATAAGTTTTTTCAAAACCTACATTCATGATACTGCCTGCATTTAAAATCAACATGATGACCATTGTAGGTAAAATACATGGGATATCAATATAAATTACCCGTTGAAAGCGGGATGCACCATCAATAATCGCCGCTTCGTGCAGACTTTCATCTACGCCGGATAATGCAGCAATATAGATAATGCTTCCCCAGCCGATTCCTTGCCAAATGCCGGACCAGACATATAGGTGTTGGAAAGCTCCCGGTTCTCCAAACCAGTCTGTCATCATCTGCCCACCAGTAATGATCTGGTAGATCACTCCAAATGCGCCGGTACGGGGATTAAATAGCTGCATGAGCATGCCTACCATAACAACTGTTGAGATAAAGTGTGGCATATAGGAGACAGTCTGTACTACCTTTTTAAATTTCAGACACGGGAATGCATTTAAAATCAATGCCAATATGATAGGAAACGGAAATCCGGCAATTAAGCCATAAAGTGACAGTGAAATTGTATTCCACAGAAGCGGCCAAAAATTGTAAGCAGAAAAAAATCGTTCAAAATTTTCAAAACCAACCCATGGACTTCCGAATATTCCTTTGGTAAAGTCGTAATCCTTGAATGCTAGGACAATTCCGCCCATTGGAATATAGGCGAATATGATGATAAAAATGATGGATGGCAGAAGAAACGCATATAATTGCCAGTTATTCTTCCAATAGGATTTGATCTGTGATTTGTTCGCCATTGTATTCACCCCTTAAGCAGAAAAAGCCGTGTAAACGGCTTTTTCTGCCTGAATTAATCATACGAATTAGAAACGGTCGTAAGCTGCTTGTGTAATTTCCAAGTATCTGGGAAGACCCATATTCTCCAATTCTGCCAGATATTTATCCCAATCTGTAAGAGGACGTTTGCCGGTTGCAAAGGCTACCGTCTGCTCTTTTACATACTCGTCTATGACTGTTTTGATATCTGCAAGTTTCTTTGTTTCATCTTCTGTATAGGAAAGTTTTACGATCAATTCATCTGTGGGCCGGAAAACAGGAACATACATTTGATCAAAATCAACGCCTGCTGAATATATTCCGCCAGATTTAGCAGCATCTGAATCTTTACGAATATTACTTGTAGTTGTTTTGGGAAGAGTTGTAGAATAGCCAGGATGAGTACCCTGCCAGTTATTATTCTGTGGTTGTCCCCAGTAATAATTGATTTCTACAAATTCAATGGAATAACCGGCTTCTTCTTGTGTTGGACTCATGATATAATCTTTCATAATTTCCGGATCATCACTCCAGTCAACGCCCTTTTCTCCGCGTTCCGCTATAATATGGGATTCACGCTCCATAAACCAGTCCCCAAGCCGGACAGCACGATCTACATTTTTACAGTCTTTCGTGATAAACATGGCCCAGTTAGGCGTGGTGGGATTCTGGGGAGTATAAGATTTGCCTTCCGGTCCTTTTAGAGGTGCTAACAATGTGTAACCACCGTCATGCAGAGGATCGCTTACAATAGTCGTATCAAAAGTGCTGTAACTTCCTGCTGGCACAACACCTACCATTCCACCTTCTACATTAACCATGGATTTCAATTGCGTACCATCCTGCGTGAAACTTAATGGGGAAAGTAAGCCTTCAGAAACCAATTTGTTAATATACTCCAGGCCATTTTTCCATTCCGGCTGGGTAAAGGAGGCAATGATTTTACCGTCCTTTACATCAAGATATGCTTTATCAGGATTTGCATATAAGAAGGCATTCATGAGGTATACAATTGGGTCCTGCCCCCAGCCACTTCCACCAGCCATGGCAATTTCATCCTGTTTGCCGTTTCCATTCATGTCTGTTGTAGCAAATGTTTTGAGAACTTCATAAAATTCATCTGTTGTTGTCGGCGCGGTAACTCCGGCTTTATTCATCCAATCGAGATTAATATAAGTACGGTAGCAAGCTTCATTCCATTCAAAACGATTGTATCCAGGAATTGCATACATTTTTCCGTCTGAAGCTGTAATGCATTTTCTTATGTATTCCAGATTTTCTGCAGGAATATTATTAAATTTAGGCATGATATCGGGATTAGAGAAGTAGCTGGTCAGATCGATGAAAATACCTTTAGAACCATAATCGGTTGCAGACATTTCATCCAATCCCATATTTAGAATATCCGGCAATTTTTCTCCGGAGCTTGCCATCAGATTCCATTTTGTTTTTGCTTCTGTAGCATTTGTAGGTAAAAGTACAAATGAGAGATCTACATTGAGTTCTTTTTCCAAATAGGTTGTAAACCAGTTTGTTTCTAGATCTTCAATATTGGGGCTGCTTTGCATTCCAATAGAGAGTGAAACAGTTTCAGCTAGAGGATCGGAATTATCAACCGTTTGGCTCGTTTCCTGAGAAGCAGGAGCGCTGGATTCGGGAACTGCTTCATTTCCACATCCTGCTAAAGCTGTTGCGGACATGGAAGCACATAGAATAGCTGCGAATACTTTCTTTTGTACATTTTTGTCTGCCATAATGAATCCTCCAATTTGTTAGTTTTTCAAGCAATGTTTATGAATTTTAAATCATGCACATTGTTGATAGCTTTATTCTAACTAAAAATGGTAAAAAAGAAAGAGACAGTATGGAATCCATACTGTCAAATTCCACTCTTTGTGCTGTCAAATTGCATATTTACTGGCATAATGCAACAGTAATATATGCATAATCACTAATTTTTGTTATCATTTTTCCATGTTTTTGGAGAGACTCCATGTATTTTGGAAAATATCCGGTAAAATGTTTTTTCACTGCCGAATCCGCATTTTTCCCAAATTTGGGAGATTGGCAGTTCGGTGTTTAGCAGCAAATTTTCCGCTTTTTTTAAACGTAATTCTTCGATATAAGTACTGAGCGATTTTCCAGTTTCATCTCGTATAATGCTGTACACCGTATTGGGGGAAATAGATAGCTTTTCTCCGATCATTCCCGCGGAGAGATTCGGATCTGTATAGAATTGCTGAATAAATTCAAGAAGTGTTTGAGTATGTCTGGATTTTTTGGATTTCCGTCCTTCACAAAGATTCAAACAGAATTTTTCCAGAATCGCTAACATATCCGGAAGTTCTTTTTTTCCATCAAAGGATAGGCTAGTAAAGTCTAAAGAAATATCATTTAGATCTTTACCGCTACTCAATTCTAAAAATGCATTGTGTATGGTATGACAGATCGCATAGAAAACCATCTCTTTTTGTTCCTTTGCAACAGAAAAAATAGCTTTTGAGGTGCGCAGGCTTCCAAAGATATGTTGGATCAGTTCGATGTTACCTGTAATTAAAGCGTCATGGAGCTGCATTTGCAATGTAGGTTCAAATATTTTTTTTCCCATGACAGGACGGCAATAGGGGAATGCACCGCATTGGCCAGGTACAGCATTGAGGTGGATTGCTGTTTTCGCTTGTTGATATGCTTCGTGGGCATGTTCGATATTTTGAAATACATCACTTATTCCCAATTGGAGAGTAACTCCCTTTATCTGTTGGTTTTGATCGGCATATTTTTGCAGAATATCCAGTAAATGCTCTGATAATGACATATCTTCTATTGGCATAATGCACACTACTTGATTCGTGTCCATAATCAATCGTATTGCATCTTTATGTAATGAGGCAAGAAAATAATCAATCTGGAGGAAAGTTTCCTGCGTGTTTTCCCCAGTAAACTCTACTGCAATTATCGCATATTTCTTAAATGTTTTTTCGAGAAAATCCTGATTTTCCTCTGAATACCGATTAGGAGTGATGCTCCCGAATAAAAGAATGTTTTCCAACATAGCAGAACGAAAAGAACTTTTTAGTGTAGTCAGTTGTTCTCCTCGTTCTTCATTTGTTTTCTGGAGAGTATCCATTGCATTTGCGACAAAATTATATTCATTAGCTGAGTTATAGGTAAGTCCGGAATGTTGAACAGCTTTTTCGATTAGCATTTTGGCTTTTTTAGAATCCCAGATAATCAAAAAGATAAAAATACAAAAAAGCACGGATATTCCTGCCAAAAGATAAATAATTAAGAGGTTTGTTAAGGAACGAACCATATTGTTAAGATAACTTTGCGGAATTTTTATTTCGGCATAAAGTCCCTGTTGTGAGGAAGTATAACTGACAGATACACTATTATCAAGATTATGTTGGTCATTGATAGAGAAAATTGTATTTCCGGTGTGGTCTTTTAATGTAAGCGAACAAATTTCTTGTTCTGTCGAATCCAATATATTATCTACGATTTCTTGTTTATTAAAAATAAATACCCAGATACAACTCGGGCTTATGTTTTGAAAGGAATTATTGATAAGCAAAGGAATCCCTTGATATTGTATTGGAGAATTATATTGCGATTGAATTGTAACTTCTTTTAATAATGTTAAGTTTTTCACGTCATTAAACATGAGGTTTCGCCACTGTTCTACTTTTAAATCTCCATATTCAAAAAATTTTGAATATGCATCCAAGTAGGTATCGATTGCAAAACGATTGGAGATAAACAATGGATTATTCTTATACATAATATAGGAGTCATTAACCATATCAACAGTTAATGACCAAAGAGATAAATTCTTTTGAAGATTTTTGAGATTTAAATATGCACTTGCATCCGGATTTCCTTCCAATAATAAAAATTCTTGAAAAAGGTCATCTTCTCTCATTAATTTAGCAATTTCATTTGATTGGAAAATTTGAGATTCAAAATCATCAATGCCTTGTGATAATTTTGTATTGACATTATTGATTGTAAGTTTTTTTGCCAATAAGTTTGCTTGAAAAAATAATGGAATAATCATGAGTAATAGCATTATATAAATTCCAAAATATTTGAGCAATTTTTTGGTATAAAGTTTTGAGAAAAAATAACAAGCCATTAAATTGCATCCTTTCCAATTATGTACTCTATATAACTAATAGGTCTTTTCATTATATCATAAATATGAATAAAAATCTACCCATTTTATCTTCATATATAATATAAAAATAACTAATAATATCTAAATATGAATTTTGTTAGGATTTGTTTGATACTGATACGAAATTATAATTGCTACTCGGAATATTGTTATCAACAAAAATTATTACATCATGGAATTCGCTAAACTGTCTTTTGCAGAAAATCAAGTGAATTTTTTGAAAAACATTTACTTGGAGATTTTAAGGCATAGCTTTACCGTGACTATCGGCAAGATTAGTGAGCATGAAAAAATTTTGTCTGCAATAAACATGGAGAGCAACTGTATATTCAGGTCGCTTATCTGATGGATTCCGAGGAGGACGATCCAGCGGGAATTTGGGGCATACTAGAATATCTGGGATAATTTTCTAAAATATGTTATTACTACGGATGAACTTGATATGAGCCGGGATGGCATTAAACGTCGTTATATCTGAGAGTTAACCTGACCGAAAAATGGATCGAAAAAAACAATTATGCTAAACACCGCCCGGTAATCTGCTGAGGCGGTGTTCGGCTACTACTGGCTGATTTCCCGGATCATAGCGTAGTGTTTGCCGGATTTGCGGCAGATATTGTTGTAATCATCGGACACCAGAAAATCCAGCAGCCAGGGTTTCGGCACCATGTATCTGGGGCTTTTCAGGATGCTTTTCAACCGTTCTGTGGCACACCAGCGGGTCACAACCTTGTGTTTATATCCGGTAATTTCAGAGATTTGTTTGACACTCAAAACATCCGGATACGGTTTCAGCAGGTTTTCAAAATACTGCCGCGTCAGCAGACGGCTGATGATCTCATAATTGATGCTGCGCATTATGGAAACTTTGGGCGGTTTGCGTTTGAAATTCTTTCCGTACCATCCGCTGGGAGGGGTATAGTATTCCGGGTCTGTTTCCCGGCGCCGCAGGTACTCTGCGACATCCGCCTTGGCGATTTTGTAGCACCGTGTCTTTTTCCCGCTGTGAATGTTGGGGATCAGGCCGCTCTGCAGGAGGTAGATAACTGTCCGAGTCCCGATATGGCAGGAAATGCGGAGGTCGGTGCGGGTCATGGTGTCCGGGTAGGGGGCGAGGATTTCTTGAATCTTTTCTTCCAGCAGATTATTTTGTGGTTGATTGTTGCTCATATCGATTTTCTCCTTTTTTCAATTTGAACCCGGAGAAATCAGATCATGGCAGATTATACTTTGTTCAAATGGGGATTTGATCTCACATTTGTGCCGGATACCGCCGATTATTTTTCTTGCAACTATCGGGAAACTGGTGCTGTTTTTGTTGAGTCGTATCTTGCATCCGTTCTTGCATTTTTCCAAAAACGCTGTCTTTTTTGCCCTAAAACCGGGCAATCCCGTTTTTCCTTGTACTCTCGGCGTTTGTGGGGATTTGCCCTTGGAACAATCCCGGAACACCGGCGAAAATCCGCGGACAAACTGACCAGCTCTAGCCTGATTTGATCTTGCTTATCCAAACCTTCGTAAAACTCGAAATTTCGGCAGAACCTGTGATTTTCGTTCCCCGGATTCTCCTTGATGCTCCTCAACATCGAAAAATCTCAAAATCGAATCTTTTCTTCGTTCTCCCCTGTTTTCTATCTAACGAATTTTTGAGCAAATTTCCGGAAAGAAAACCGAATGAAAATAGATACGGAGAGTGTCCGGGCGGTTGAAGGTGCGACCCTCAGAATCTCTCTAATGGTTTTGCTTTCTTCTTCTTTCCCCGCCTGACCGACAGGCTTTTTGAGTCATTCGGAAGCTGCTCTCCGATACATAAAAAAGCAGCCGGCATATTCTCCTGCACCGGCTGCATTTTACCAGGACAAATAAAAATCGCTGTACTCGTCTGACTTCATGGCTCCAGCCACTCTCATCCGTCATTCATTTTCCAAGCTGCAGCAATTCCTTGACTCCCACGATCCCCAAAAACACCGCAAAGATCCTTGTAAGCACCTCATCACCCAGAAAACGTGCCAAAAAAGACCCTCCGGCTGCCCCGAATAACCCAAAAATCACCGCCGGGATCACTGCTTTCTTCTCAATCAGCCCGTTTTTTCCGTGCCAGAAAAGCGCCAGTCCGCCAATAGGAAGGAAAAAGATCAGATTGATCCACTGCGCTTCCATCTGCGGTATCCCGGCCAGCGCCGTCAGATAGACCAACAGCACAAATCCCCCGCCCAATCCCATGGCCGCCGCCGTCCCGGCCAGCAGGGAGACTATCCCGGCGATCAGCAGCCCCTTCATCGGAACCACAGCCGGACGGCGGAAAGAAGGATCATACACCCGAAGATCCGCCGCAGCAGCCGGTTGTCAATCCGCTTTAAAAGCCACGCCCCCAAGACCGCTCCCACGATTCCCATGGGAAGATAGCGCAGCGCCTCGCCCCACCGAGGAGTCACGCCACGAAGATAGAGCAGGGCACTGAAAACGGAAAGGGGCAGGATGATCGCAATGGACGTGGCGTGGGCCTTTTTTGATTCAACCCCGGATCGTTCCAGAAGCGGAACCACCGCCACCCCTCCTCCGGCTCCGAAAAGCCCGTTCAAAAACCCTGCCGCTGCCCCCAGCAGACTGTAAAACCATGCTTTTTTCCTTTCCATTTCACACCCACCCTTTCCCGGATAGGATACCCTATAAAAAGCAAATTTATCCGACAACGCCCTAAAAGAAGCAGCAACCTCCGTCGGGATTTTCTGAAGACCCGCTGACATTTTCGTCAAAAAATGGTATAATTAAAAAAAGAAAAGCCTTCCCTGCCAAAAAGCATCGAAGCGAAACATCTGGCATCTCTTGACACAAAGGACGACGATCATGAACAAAATGGATGAGCAGTTTTCTGCAAGGATTAAAGAACTTCTAAACCACGCCGAAGACGGAACCGTCTTCTTTTTCAAAGGTTTTGCCCTGCCCCAGATAAAACAGCTTCTGGAACACCCTCACGCTTTGCTGAAGGCACCGGAGCTGATTGAAACGGGAAACTTGGACCTTCCCGCCCTCAATGAAAAATGGCTGGAACTGGCAGAGGCTTTCCGGAGTGCGCCGAAGCCTGCCGTTGGCTTTTATGAAGAGCTCCTGGCAATCCGGGAACTGCTGCCCCGATTAAACGCTAAAGCCATCTGTATCGTAGAAAACAACGCCCTCTCCCCCTGGGAACCCTGCCTGTTCCCCATGGCAGATGCGCTGGCGCTTTTTGACTATCAGCAGCAGGAAAAAGACCCCGTTTCCCCAGAGCTTGATTTATTGACCCACTATTACGGCGATGTCCGCATCTTAAACGGAGAAAAAGCTCTTGTCCTTCCCTTTACCCCGGAAGGGCCGGAACTGAAAACCGTCCCCTTCTGGGCGGAAACACCTGTTCCCACAGAAACAGACGCCTCTCTGCTGGAGCACGGAACGGCGGAGGGCTGGCTCTTTCGGCTGGAACTGCTAGAAGGGAAAGAACACCCTGTCCAGTTGACCGAAGATCTGCGGGAAGCAGGTCTGGCGGCAGCTCTCACCGCCCTTCAGATCCCCTTCGCTCTGCAAAAAGAGGAACCGGAGCAGGAAAAAACGGTTTACGACGAAGCCCCCTTCCTCCCTCTGCTCAAAAAATATTGGGGCGAAGGTGCCTCTTTCCGCCCCCTGCTTTTTTATAAAGATCCCGATGTTTCCCGGGAAACGGAGTCCGTTTCCCAAGGGCAGATCGTGGCGGAAATCACCGACCAGTGCCGGAAAGCGCAGAAAGGCGAGGAATTCCGAAACATTTTTATCACCGCCCCTACCGGGTCTGGCAAATCCATCCTTTTCCAGCTGCCGGCGCTGACTCTTGAAAAAGAGGGGCTGGTCACCATCGTCGTTTCCCCGCTGATCGCCCTGATGAACGATCAGGTGGATCAGCTGCAGCGCCGGGGGGTGACTTCCGCCGCCTGCATCAACTCCACCATGACCATGGAGGAACGGCTCTCCGTCATGAAGCGGATCCAAAACGGGGAATGCTCCCTGCTTTATCTCGCCCCGGAGCTTTTGCTGACCACCCGACTCCAGAGCTTCTTAGGCGGCCGGAAGGTGGGGCTTTTTGTCATTGACGAAGCCCATACCGTCACCAGCTGGGGTCGGGATTTCCGGTCGGATTACTGGTTTTTGGGTGACTTCATCAAAAAATGCAGACGGGAAGACATGCTCTTCCCGGTTCTCTGCCTAACGGCTACCGCCGTTTACTCCGGCGAAGACGATGTGGTAAATGATACCATCCGGGAGCTGGAGCTGGAAAAGACCATTGTCCATTTGGGAAACGTTCGCCGGAAGAACATTTCCTTTGACATTGCCCTTCACGACACCGATACCCTGACCACCCGGGTGGAAACGGCTAAAATGGAACTGACACTGAATCGGATCCGGGACTATGTTTCCAAAGGGGAAAAGGTCCTTGCATACTTCCCTTACCGCAGCCAGGTGGACGCCGCTTACTCCAATCTGACCCCCAGGGAAAAGCTGCGGATCCGCCGCTACCACGGCCAGATCCCAGCACCGGAACGGAAGCTGACCGAGCAGAGCTATAAAATCGGGCAGGCCACCGGACTGGTCTGCACCAAGGCATTCGGCATGGGCATCGACGTGGAGGACATCCGCCATGTCGTCCACTTTGCCCCCACCGGAACCTTAGCCGATTACGTTCAGGAGATCGGCCGCTGCGCCCGGAACCCTTCCATTCAGGGCGTCGCCCACATCGACTATTTCGGAAGCGATCTGCAGTATGTCCGTACCCTGAACTGGATCTCGGAGATGCGGCAGTACCAGCTCCGGGAAATGCTCCGGAAACTGTTTTCCATCTATGATGCCAAACAGCGCCGGAACCTGCTCATCGCTTCGGAGACCTTCGAGTACCTTTTCAGCGAAGACGAAGTGGAAAACCGCACCAAATCCGGCTTGATGCTCCTTTCCCGGGACCTGAACGCCAAGTATGCCTTTCCGGTGCTGATCGTAAAGCCCCGGGCCATGCTCTCGAAAAACTACGTCTGCGTCCCCCATGAGATCGAAGGGGCTTTCCTGAAGCAGTACGGGAATTATGTAAAAAAACAGGACGGGAACGGCCATCGGGTTCTTATTTCTAACAATCAGGAGCGCTACTCCGACGTAGAAGTCTACAGCATCGGCGACACCTATCTGGCGGATATGGAAGCCATCTGGGAAAACTGCTATCCAGACATGGCCTTCGGGATGTTCAAGAAAACCTTCTTTGAAAAAGAGTATTTCACCGGAGGAAAAGGCTTTCACATCTCTCCCCGGGTCCGGATAGCGATCCGCTACACCGAAGACTTCGACACTGTGACCAAGCGGGTCAGCCAGGTGCTCAACGCCCTCTGCGACCTGTTCGCCAAGTATAAGCGGGGCGAAACCAAACAGTTTACCCAGCAGACGGTAGAGACCGATCTGGAAGAGATGCTGGGAGAAAAAGTCGTTTCCCACGACAAGTTCCCCCTCCTGCTGGATATTTTCACCGAAACCGTCAGCGAAAGCGCCGCCTACACCCAGTCCCGCAACCAGATCCGGGTTCTGCGCAAGCGCAAGCAGGCCAGCGGCGAGGATACCGTTTTCTATGTAAGCAATCCTGCTTACTCCCGGATGCCAGGCTTCTTCCAGCGGCATTTGTCCCAGTGCTTTCCTTCCGGAGAAGACAACGTTTTCTGCCGGTTTTACCCCCTGCTGCAGAACCGTCCCATTGAGCTGATGCCCCTCCTGCGGCTGTTGGAGCTTTTAAAGCTCGCCCGCTACGAGATCCGGGGCGGCGAAAAGGCCGAGGTCTTCATCCGCATCAACGACCCCCAAAAGCTCCGGCGGCTGGCTGCGACCAACTATAAAAACAACGTTCTTCAAATGATCCAGTCCCGTCACAAACGGAATCAGGAACTGCTCTCCGCCTTCTTCAAAAAAGAAATGAGCGATGATGCCCGATGGGACCTGATCGAGGAATATTTCCTGGGAAACGAAGACACCGTCCGGCAGACATTAGGGCTGGATGAATGATAACCGTTCCGGACGACCTTCCCCCCGACGGCAGCCTTGCTTTTTCCAAAAAAGGGTGCTATACTGAAAGAAGAGCGACAAGATCAGGAGGGTTCTTATGACAGCCAATCAGTGTATTGAAAAGATCCGCCGGCTCATGGCGGAAAACGGCGTCGACGCCTGTATCATCCCCAGCGCCGACCCTCATATGAGCGAATATTTCTCTGACCACTGGAAAACCAGAGCTTTCGTCTCCGGCTTTAACGGAAGTTCAGGCACCTTCGTTATCACCAAGGCCATGAGCGGGCTTTGGACCGATGGCCGCTACTACGTTCAGGCAGCCAAGGAACTGAGCGGCACGGAAGCCACCCTGTTCCGTGCGTCGGAGCCGGATTGTCCCTCTCCCACCGCTTACCTCTGCAAAGAGTTGCCGGAAGGAAGCACAGTCGGCTTCAACGGCCAGCTTTTTTCTGCCGTCGCCGTTGAAAAAATGGAGAAGGAATTCGCCGCCCACAACTTCAAGATGAACAGCGCCGTGGACTTCGCCAACGACATCTGGGAAGACCGCCCGGAAGAGACCCTGACGGAAGTTTACCGTCTGGACGTCTGCTACACCGGCCGTTCTGCGGCGGAAAAGCTCACGGATCTTCGGAAACAGCTGAAAAAAGATCACGCCGACGCCATCGTTGTCAGCAAACTGGACAACATCGCATGGCTTTATAACATCCGTTCCAACGACGTGGAAGATAACCCTGTGGTCATCTCCTACGCCTATGTAAGCCCCGAAGAAGCGATCCTCTTCGCCGGCGACAGCCGTATCCCCTCTGAGGTAAAGACTTCTCTAAAGGCGGAAGGCGTTTCCATCCTCCCTTATAACGCCATCTATGCCTTCCTATCCGACCGAGAGGCGGAGGAGCGGGTTCTCTGCGACCGCTCGGAACTGAACTACAGCCTCTATAACGCCGTCAAGGGAAATGCCGCGCTGACTGCTGTTTTGGGAACGGACCCTATCTTCCTGATGAAGGCCTGCAAGAACGAAGTGGAAACGAAAAACACCCACAATGCCTACCGGAAGGACGGCTGCGCCCTTGCGGAGTTCTATGGCTGGCTTTTTGAGGAGCTTAAAAAGGGCACGACTCTCACCGAATGGGACTGCTCCGAAAAGCTGGCGGAGTTCCGCCGCGCCCAGCCTCTGAACCGGGGCGACAGCTTTACCGCCATCGTCGCCTATCGGGAAAATGCCGCCATGATGCACTATGCTCCCAAGCCCGACTGCTCCAAGACTCTGGAACGGAGCCATATGCTCCTCATTGACAGCGGCGGACAGTATCTGGACGGCACCACTGACATCACCCGTACCTTCGCCCTGGGCGAGATTTCCGATGAAGAGCGTCACGACTCCACACTGGCCCTGAAGGGCTCCTTGGCCTTGATGGAAGCGGTCTTCAAAGAAGGAATCAGCGGCTCTCAGTTAGACGTGCTCTGCCGGGAATACTTCTGGCGGGAAGGGCTTGACTACCGCTGCGGCACCGGGCACGGTGTCGGCTTCATGCTGAACGTTCACGAAGGTCCCCAGGGCTTCGGCTCCCCCGTGAAGCTGAAGGAAGGCATGGTTCTCACCGTAGAACCCGGCGTTTACACCGAAGGCTCCCACGGGATCCGGACAGAAAATGTAGTCACCGTCGTCAAGGGTGAAAAGACCGAATACGCTCAGTTCTTAAAATTCGAGCTGTTTACCTTGGTCCCCATCGACACGAAGTGCCTGAATGTGACCATGCTCACCGATCATGAGCTCGACTGGCTCAACCGTTACCACCAGCATGTCTGGGAGGAACTCTCCCCCCTGGTCAGCCCCCGTGCCAAAGCATGGCTGGAAGATGCCACCAAGCCCCTCAGCCGATAAAAATTTATCCCGGAACGTCTTTTGCACGTTTCGGGATTTTTTCTTAAAAAAGAGTTGACAATCGCTTAAAAAGATGCTATTCTTACATTGAAATCGTTTACATCATCCGGTTTCCGGATTATTGGAAAGGAAGGTATTTTATGGAAAAGCTCCATGTAACGGTATGGAACGAATTTTTTCACGAAAAAAGAGAAGAGTCCATTGCGAAGATCTACCCGGAGGGCATTCACGGCGCCATCGCTGCTTTCCTCGGAAAAGAAGCGGATCTGGAAGTGACCACTGCTACCCTGGATATGCCGGAGCATGGCCTGACCGAAGAGGTCCTGAACAACACCGACGTGCTCATCTGGTGGGGACATATGGCACACGAACAGGTCTCCGATGAGATCGTAGAGCGGGTCTATCAGCGGATCCAGCAGGGCATGGGACTCATCGTCCTCCACTCTGGCCACGCATCCAAGATCTTCCACAAGATCTGCGGCACCAACTCCTTGGATCTGAAATGGCGGGAAAGCGGAGACAAAGAGATCCTTTGGGTCGTGAACCCCACTCATCCCATCGTTCAGGGCTTAAATGAAAAGATCGTTCTGGAGCAGGAAGAGACCTACGGTGAGCACTTCAACATTCCCACTCCTGACGAACTGGTCTTCATCAGCTGGTATTCCGGTGGCGAGGTCTTCCGCAGCGGCTGCTGCTATCATCGCGGCAACGGCAAGATCTTCTACTTCAAGCCCGGCCACGAGGCGTTCCCCATTTATTACAACCCCGAGATCCAGAAAGTTATCGTCAACGCTATTCACTGGGCGGCTCCAGCAAAGGATATGCCCAAGATCAGCTACGGTCACTACCCCAATCCCCCTGCGCTTGACTAAAAAAGCAAAAAAGATCCCCGCAGCGTAGAAAAAATGCTGCGGGGATCTTTTTATGCATTCTGCTGTGCGTCGTAATCGCGCAGGATCTTCATGAACTCGTCGCCGGTAATGGTCTCCTTCTCCAGAAGGTACTTGGCAATTTCATGAAGCAGCGGTTCGTTCTCCGAAAGGATCTTGGCTGCACGCTGATGAGCGTCCTTGATGATGCTGATGACCTTTTCGTCGATCCTGGCTGCGGTCTGCTCGGAACAGGCCATGGAGGTATCGCCGCCCAGATACTGGTTGCTCACCGTCACCAGAGCGGTCATATCGAACTCGTCGGTCATGCCCAGCTGCGTCACCATCGACCGGGCCATCTTGGTCGCCTGTTCAATGTCGTTGGAAGCGCCGGAGGTGCAGGTATGGAAGATCAGCTCCTCCGCTGTGCGTCCGCCGGTCAGAGTGGCGATCTTATTGAGAATCTCATCCCGGGACATCAGCACCTGTTCGTCCTCAGCCACCTGCATGGTGTAGCCCAACGCGCCGGAGGTGCGGGGAATAATGGTGATCTTATGAACCGGCGCCGAATCCGACTGCCGTGCCGCGACCAGGGCGTGACCCACTTCATGATAAGCCACGATCTGCCGCTCTCTCTGCGGGATCACAGCGCTCTTCCGCTGATAGCCGGCAATGACGACCTCAACGGACTCTTCCAGATCCTCCTGAATTACAGCATCCCGGCCGCAGCGTACCGCCCGGAGTGCCGCTTCGTTGACGATGTTGGCAAGCTCTGCACCGGATGCGCCGGCGGTCGCCCGAGCCACTGCGTTAAAGTCGATGCCGTCCGCCATTTTCACATCTTTTGCGTGGACTTTTAAGATTGCTTCCCGTCCCGCCAGATCGGGCAGCTCCACCGGTATCCGTCGGTCAAACCGACCGGGCCGCAGCAGAGCCGGATCCAACGAATCCGGACGGTTGGTGGCCGCAAGGATGACCACGCCTTTCTTGCCGTCAAAGCCATCCATTTCGGTCAGCAGCTGGTTTAACGTCTGCTCCCGCTCATCGTTTCCGCCCATCATACCGGCATCCCGTTTTTTGCCGATGGTATCGATCTCATCGATGAAGACGATACAGGGTGCTTTTTCCTGAGCTTGCTGGAACAGATCCCGCACCTTAGCAGCACCCATGCCTACGAACATCTCCACGAATTCCGAACCGGAAATGGAGAAGAAGGGTACCTTCGCTTCCCCGGCGACCGCTTTCGCAAGCAGGGTCTTACCGGTGCCGGGTGGGCCTACAAGCAGGGCGCCTTTCGGCATGGAAGCGCCGATGCTTTCGTATTTCTGGGGATTGTGAAGGAAGTCGACGATCTCCTTCAGTGCTTCCTTTGCCTCATCTTCGCCGGCCACGTCGGCAAAGGTCTTTCCGGTCTGCGCCTCTACATAAACCTTGGCGTTGGCTTTTCCGAAGCTCATGGAGTTGGGACCGCCCATCCGCTTCTGCAGATACCGCATCATCCAGGATCCGACCAGCGTCATCAGAAGGATCGGCAGGATCCAGCTTAAAAAGAAGGTAAGCAGCGGGCTGGTCTTCTCATAGACCCGTCCGAAATCCACTCCCGCATCAATCAGACGGGTTGTAATGTCCTGATCCGGCATGGTAACGGTAGAATACAGATATGGATCCTTCTCGTCGGAAGGCGAAAAAAGAATCTGATCGTCTTCATATTGGACGGTGCTGATCTTTCCATCGTTCAGCATGGATAAAAAGGTGTTGTAGCTGACTTCCTTGACCCGCATATTCTGCATCATGGGAAGGAGCAGGGAGTTGAGGATCATTAACACCAAAAGACAGACCACAGCATAATAGATCAAAGGTTTTTTGGGGGTCTTCTGTTCATTCATCGGAATAGCTCCTTTCTGTTAGTTTTATGGTACACGGATTTCGCTTTTTTGTCAACAAAAAAATGTTAACGTTTCCAAAAATTTTCCTTTTTTCCCTTTTCTCTTCCGCCCCGGCTTTTTTCATTGACAGCCGCCGGATTTTCTTCTATAATAAATAAAAGCAAGTTGTAAAGCAGAATTAACAAAGTTCACACCCATAAACATTGGAGGATTTTCCTATGACATTGGATCAACTGAAGCCCGGCTGCAGCGGGACCATCTCGGTCGTCGGCGGAGAAGGCGCTTTGCGGCGGCGTCTTCTGGATATGGGGCTTACGCCGAAAACGAAAGTAACCGTCCGGAAAGTAGCCCCCATGGGGGACCCCATCGAACTGTTCCTCCGCAGCTATGTGCTGACCATCCGCAAGGACGATGCGGCAAAGATCGAACTTCAGGAAGAGTTCAACGTCTGACCCAAACAGAAAGGAAACCTTTATGAAACTGCTTTTCGCCCTGGCCGGCAATCAGAACAGCGGTAAAACCACCCTCTTCAACCGCCTGACCGGCAGCAACCAGCACGTCGGAAACTTCCCAGGTGTTACGGTAGAAAAAAAGGAAGGCCCGATCAAAAAACACCCGGATGCCGTCGTTGTCGACCTTCCCGGCATCTATTCCCTCTCCCCCTACACTTCGGAAGAGATCGTGACCCGAGACTTCATCTTAAAAGAACACCCCAACGGCATCATCAATATCGTAGACGCCACCAACATCGAGCGGAACCTCTACCTTTCCCTGCAGCTGATAGAGCTGGGGATCCCCATGGTCATTGCCCTGAACATGATGGACGAGGTCCGCGCCAGCGGGAACTCCATTGACGTGGCGAAGCTCTCCGAAGAATTGGGCGTGCCGGTAGTCCCCATTTCCGCAGGAAAAAATGAGGGCATCGACGAATTGGTGGACGTGGCGATCCGCACGGCGGAAGCCAAGCAGACACCTCTGAAATACGACTTCTGCGAAGGTGAAGTACATAAAGCCATCCATGCCATCGCCCATATCGTAGTGGACCAAGCGGCGGACGCCGGCCTCCCCCTGCGTTTTGCCTCCACCAAGCTGGTGGAGGGCGACGAACCGACTATGGCGCTTCTCAATCTGGACGAAGATCAGAAGCACATTATCGAACACATCATCGAGGATATGCAGGATGAGCTTGGCACCGACCGGGAAGCGGCCCTGGCAGACATGCGGTACAGCTTCATCGAAAAGGCCTGCGCCCGCTGCGTCATCAAGCATCAGGAAACGAAAGAACAGATCCGCTCGGAGCGCATCGACCGGATCCTGACCGGGAAATATCTGGGCATCCCGATCTTTCTGGGGATCATGCTCGTCATCTTCTGGCTCACCTTCACGGTGCTGGGCGCACCCCTGCAGAATCTTCTGAATCGGGGGATCCAAGCCGCTTCTCAGGCATTGGATCGTGCCATGGCCGCCGGCGGAGCCAGCGACTGGATCCGGAGCCTTGTGATCAACGGCATCTGTGCCGGTGTCGGAAGCGTGCTCTCCTTCTTACCAATCATCGTGCTGCTCTTCTTCTTCCTCTCCCTGCTGGAGGACAGCGGGTACATGGCCCGGGTGGCATTCGTTATGGATAAGCTGCTACGGAAGATCGGCTTGTCCGGCCGTTCTTTCGTCCCCATGCTCATCGGCTTCGGCTGCAGCGTCCCTGCCATCATGTCCGCCCGCACCCTTTCCAGTGAACGTGACCGGAAGATGACCATCCTCCTGACCCCCTTCATGTCCTGCAGCGCCAAGCTCCCCATCTACGGCATGATCATTGCGGCATTTTTCCCGCACCACCGGGCGCTGCTGATGATCTCGGTCTACATCATCGGTATGCTTGTGGCCGTCCTTTCCGGCCTGCTTTTGAAAGAGACCATTTTCCGGGGCAATCCGGTCCCCTTTGTCATGGAGCTTCCTGCTTACCGGATCCCCTCCCCCAAAAGCGTCCTCCTTCTGATGTGGGAAAAAGCAAAGGATTTCCTCCATCGGGCGTTTACCATCATTTTCATGGCGTCCATCGTCATCTGGTTCCTCCAGAGCTTTGACCTGGGCTTCAATATGGTTTCCGACAGCTCCCAGAGTATTTTAGCAAAGTTGGGCTCCCTGATCGGCCCCATCTTCAAGCCACTGGGCTTCTCGGACTGGAGAGCTTCCACCGCCCTGATTACCGGCATCACTGCCAAGGAATCCGTAGTCAGCACCCTGACCGTTCTGACCGGAGCCGCCACCGATGCGGATCTTTCCGCCGCTCTGGGGATCATCTTCACCCCCTTGAGTGCCTTCTCCTTCCTTGTGTTCACCGTCCTCTATATGCCCTGCGTGGCCGCATTTGCCGCCAGCCGCCGTGAGCTTGGCTCAACCAAAGGAGCGATCCTCACCGCCGCCTATCAGACCGGTGCCGCCTATGTGGTCGCCCTTGCGGTTTATCAGATCGGTTCCCTGTTCCTTCACTGAGGAGGCGTTCTTGTGACCCTGCTGGATCTCATCGTTCTGGCGCTGATCGCAGCCGCAGTTCTTGCGATCCTTTTCGGAAACCGCCGCCGGAAGAAAAAAGGCGGCTGTTCCGGCTGCTGCAGCGGATGCTCCGGCTGCGCCAATCGAAAAAGCCGACCATAAAAACCTGCCGCAAACGGATCTCATTTCCGTTTGCGGCAGGTTCCTTTTTCGATGTGAACGTACATCCGAAAGGGTTTCTCTTCCCCGCCGCAGCCCTTCCGTATAGACGGCGCAGACGTTGGGTGCCAGATTCTTCCGAGGGTGAAAGTCGTTTTCGATGACGTCCATCCCTCCGATGAACTTTTCCCCGCAAAGGCAGAGATACCACTCCGGAACCCCTATCTTTGAAGCGCCTTCCATGCTCTCTCGATAGGCGTCCTCCGGAATCCCCCACTTTTCATGGAACCATCGGCAACCTCATCGATCCGAAAGGCTCGTCGCTGATTTTAACGATCCGGGTTTCCATTTCATTCCTCCGAAAACAGCTCACTTAGCATATGCGGATACCGGTTTAAGAAATCCCGGGTGATCCGGAAAAGATCCGTTTCTTCGTAGGCCTTCTTCCGGATCCCCTCCCCGGAAAATTCGTAGATCGTACTCTCCGGAAACGCCGCAAGGATGGGCGAATGTGTAGCAATGATGCACTGGGAGCCATAATCGGTCAGCTCCTTTAAACGCCGCAGCATAGCAAGCTGCCGCAGGGGCGAAAGAGCCGCTTCCGGTTCGTCGAAGAGATAAAGCCCCTTCCCACCCAGCCGGTTGTTCAGCAGTGCAAAAAAGCTCTCTCCGTGGGAGCGTTCGTGCAGATTTCCGCCGTAGCTGGCGCTGATGGGTGCGCCTAACCCGCCCTGCGCATCCAGCTCTTCGATGTTGGTCGCTACGTTATAGAAGCTCTCCGCCCGGAAAAAATACCCGTCCTTCGGGCGCTCGATGCTCTTAATCAGCCGCAGATACCCGCTTAAACAGGAATGGGAGGCATAGGTGGAAAAGCGGAAATTCCGGCTCCCCCCTTCCGGGTTAAAACCGAAATTCACCGCTGCCGCTTCCAATAAAGTGGATTTTCCCATGCCGTTCTCGCCGATAAAAAACGTCACCTTCGGATCCAGCTTCAGCGTATCCAGCTTCCGGATTGCCGGGATTGAAAAGGGATATGCTCTAAAATCCGGAACCTCCTCCCGCTTCAGGCGGATCTCCTGCAAAAAGCCGCCCATCAGAAATCAAAGGTCAGGCGTTTCCCGCTGGGCTGATAGGTGCGGCAGGTGACCCCTGCCAGCTCGAACATCCGCTTGGAAGCCTGCACCGCCGGCGTGTCGGCGTATTTGTCGTGCCAGTAGACCACTTCCCGGATGCCGCTCTGGATGATGGCCTTGGCGCACTCGTTGCAGGGGAACAGGGTCACATAGATGATTGCCCCTTTTAAAGAACCGCCATCGTTATTGAGGATCGCATTCAGCTCCGCATGACAAACGTAAAGATATTTCGTGTCCAGCGGGCTGCCGTCCCGCTCCCACGCCATCACATCGTCGCTGCAGCCGGTAGGCATCCCGTTATAGCCCACTGAAAGGATCTTGTGATCCCGGTTGGCGATGCAGGCGCCCACCTGGGTCGAAGGATCCTTGCTCCGCTGAGCGGAAAGCATAGCGACCCCCATGAAATATTCGTCCCAGCTCAGATAATCCATTCGTTTCATTCTCGTTCCTTCCTTTCCCCTTCTCCGCTGTAACGTTCCCGATACTCCCGGGGCGTTACGCCGTATTCATTCCGGAAGACCCGGTAGAAAAAGCTGGTGTTATCATACCCCACCGCCGGAATAATGTCCGCCACCGGCAGATCCGTCTCACGGATCAGCTTGGCCGCCCGGCTCAGCCGCTTCTGCTGCAGCAATTCCTTGAAAGTAGAACCAGTCTCCGCCTTCACCAGCTTGCTCAACGCATAGACCGGCTGGTTCAGCTCCTCGGAAAGATCCGTCAGGCTGCCATCCCGGTAGTTTTCTTCGATGTAATGAAGGATGGTCATGACCGTCCGGCTACGGTTTTCCTTCCCGCCTTCCAAGGTGTCGATGTGGTTTAAAAGCTGGAGCAGCAAAAGCCCCATGGTGAACTGGTTGGTCCTTCGCTGATCCGGCTGGTGATAAACCAGCGACCAGATCATATTTTCCGCCAGGTTCTGCACCGGCAAAAGCCCCGCCGCCCGGAAGTGGAGGTACTCCCCCTTTCCGCCGTCTTTACAAAGCGTGCTGACCAAAAAGCGGGAAATGGCGTTGTCCTTTCCCACCATCTGGAACGCCGTATCAAAAAACTCCGGCAGCACCATAAAATTGACGGCGATGTCGTCAGGTCCTGCCGGCAGGATCTCATGACTGGTATACTGGTTCAGAAACAGCAGATCTCCGGCCTCCAGCGTCACGGTCTGAGTCCGGTCGATGATGTGGGTGGACGTTCCCTGACAGATGAAGATGATCTCCACATAATTGTGCCGGTGCTCCGGAAAATGGATGAACCGGGTGTGGGGCCGCACATCGATGAGCTTTCCCCGCTTCAGCATCCGACTGCTGTCGATGGTGAAGTCCTTGGCGCCGGTATAGAGGGTGCGGTCGATGTCTGTGCTGCCGTCAAGAATTTTCTGCTCCTCATCGGTGATCTGACGAAGGGTCGCCATGAGCTTTACGTCCATACAGCGCCTTCCTTTCTCCAAGTGTTCCCAAGGGGATCCAATTTCCAGCAGTCCCCTTTCATATCCGCCCTTTTTTCGCACATGATAACTGCAGCGAAAGAAAGGCGGAAGAATCGATATGCTTCAAAAAATCCGGGATTACAGTGTCATTTGCCTCATCGGCTCCGTAGGGTACAGCCTGCTGGAGATCCTGTGGCGGGGCTTCACCCACTGGACCATGGCGGCCACCGGCGGGCTTTGTCTCACCCTTCTCTACCGGCTGGATCAGAAACACAGCCGGGAAGGGCTTTTTCTCCGCTGCCTGAAAGGAGCGACCCTGATCACTGCCGTCGAATTCCTCGTCGGCTGCCTAGTAAATCGCCTTTTAAAATGGCAGGTCTGGGATTACTCCAACAGCTTCGGAAACCTGCTGGGACAGGTCTGCCCTCTTTATTCCCTGCTCTGGTTTTTCTTATGCATCCCTGTCTACCGTCTGACCGGAAGCCTTCGGCAGTTATTCCGGCGAACCTGAATCCCGCTTATTCGTCCTCTTCTTCTTTTGGAATGGCGTCGGGCAGGATGGTGATCTGCACCTTCATGACCCGTTGATCCTCCACCTCCCGGACGATGACCTGCAAAGGCCCATCGGTGAACTGCTCTCCGGTTTCCGGAATCTTGTCCAGCTCTTCCATGACCCATCCGCTGACGTTCCGGGTATCCTCTTCGTGGAACTTTTTATTCGGGAAAAGCTCCCGGTAAAGATCTTCCACCTTCATGTCGCCGCTGACCAGATAGCTGCCGTCGGCTTCTTTTGCAAGCTCCGTGACAATCTCTTCGTCTTCATCCCAGATCTCGCCTACCAGCTCCTCCACAATGTCCTCTACCGTGACGATGCCCAGCGTCCCGCCGAACTGGTCGGTGACCACCGCCATCTGTGTCTTGCTTTTCTGGAAATCCTTGAGCATCTCGGAGATCCGCTTTTTCGGCGGCACGAACAAAACGTCCTGCAAAATCTCTTTCAGCTCAAAATTCGAACGTTCTACATAAGCCCGGAAGAAATCCTTGTCATTGATGATGCCTAAAATGTTGTCGATGGTGCCCTCATACACCGGAAGCCGGGCGAACCGCTCGGTCAGAAAGACGTTTTTCACCGTTTCCGCCGTATCGTGGATGTCCACTGCCACCACGTCCACTCGGTGGGTAATCACGTCGCTGACCGTAAGATCGTTAAAGTCCATGGCCGACTGGAGGAGTTCGCTTTCGTGCTCCCCCAGTACCCCTTCATCGCCGATCTCCTCGATCATGTACTTGGCTTCTTCCTCCGTCATGGCAGGAGCCTCGCTCTTGGTCTTAAAGAGCTTCATCACCAGATCCTTCAGATGAACGAAGAACCACACCAGCGGTGAAAGTACCGTCATGATCCCCCAGAGAAGGCCGGCGATCCGCAGGGTCAGCGGCTCTGCATACTCCTTTGATATGCTCTTGGGCAGGATCTCGCCGAAGGTCAGCACCAATAAGGTCATGACGATGGTGGACAGCGTAGGCCCCAAGCTGCTGCCAAACAAGGTGGTGAAAACTACCGTCGCAATGGCGGTGGCAGCGATGTTCACGATGTTGTTGCCGATCAGGATCGCCGAAAGAGCTTTATCAAACTGATCGAGGATCTTCAAAGCCTGCTTGGCCCGACGGTCGCCGTTCTCCGCCCGGAACCGCAACTTGATCCGGCTGACAGTGGAAAACGCCGTCTCCGTGGAAGAAAAAAATGCAGAAGCGGCAATCAAACAAACCAGAGCAACGTATAAAAGAGGGTTAACCAAAATCCGTACATCCTTTCTTATTGAAAAGCGGCGCCATCCGCCAGCATACTTCGGGCAGTCTGCCGCATTAAATCGCTGACTGCATCGGTAGACATGATCCGTGCAATCTCCTCCACCCGTCCGTCTTCATCCAGCGGCAGGACTTTCGTCCGGGTGCGCCCGTC
>ERZ827363.1246-NODE-1246-length-25462-cov-31.566694_pt1 | contig 25462 bp, 15 predicted proteins | sample MGYA00519776_ERZ827363 | MGnify/ENA primary metagenome ERZ827363 (study PRJEB31778, sample SAMEA3449288) | human gut metagenome | biome: human gut; feature: human-associated habitat; material: faeces | place: United Kingdom | collected 2010/2012 ...
TCGGACAGCACGCGTGTCACATCGCTCAGCAGATGCGGACGGTCAAGCGCCTCGACCTGGATCTTGACCATGAACACGCCCTTGGTGCTGGTCCACTGCACATCCACCACACGTTCGGGCTGGCGTTTCTCCAGTTCGAGCATGTTCTGGCAGTCCACGCGATGCACGGACACGCCTTGGTTGCGGGTGATGAAGCCGATGATCTTGTCTCCCGGAACCGGCATGCAGCATCGGGCCAGCTTGACCCAGATGTCCCCCACGCCCTTGACGGAGATACCCAACGAGCTGGTGGTCTTCTTGGTACGCTCCACCTGCTTGAGCGGCAACGCCTCCTGCTCGACTTCCTCATCCACCTCGTCGCTGCCCGCGTCACGGACCAGATGCGAGATGACGTTCTGCGTGGAGATCTGGCCATCACCAATCGCCACGAACACGGCTTCCGCGTTGGCAAGGTTCAACTCGTCGGCGACACCCACCAATGCTTCCGGAGTCAGCAGCGTGGTGATTGGCAGGTTGCGCTTGCGCATGGCGCGCGTCAGCTCGTCACGGCCTTCCTCGACGGCTTCGGTACGGCGTTCCTTGCTGAACCATTGACGAATCTTGTTGCGTGCCTTCGGGCTCTTGGCGAAGCTCAGCCAATCACGCGACGGACCTGCGGATTCGGACTTGGATGTCAATATTTCAACGGTATCGCCATTCTCGAGCTTGGTATCAAGCGGCACCAATCGTCCGTTCACGCGCGCACCCATGGTACGGTGACCGACTTCGGTGTGCACCGCATAAGCGAAATCAATCGGAGTGGCTTCGGCGGGAAGCGAGACGATCTTGCCTTTCGGCGTGAACACGTAGACCTCTGCCGCGCCCAAATCCTCTTTGAGGGAGCCAAGGAATTCGTCGGAATCCGGCGTTTCGCTCGTCCAGTCGGCAAGTTGCTGAATCCATTTGAGGTTGTCGGCCTCGCTCAGCTCCTGGTTTTCGCCACGCTTGCGGTCGGACTTGTCAGGCGAGCTCAACGCGCGTCCGGCTTGGCCGTTCTCCTTGTACTTCCAATGCGCAGCGATGCCGAATTCCGCGCGGCGGTGCATGTCCCACGTGCGGATCTGAATCTCCACCGGCTTGCCGCCGGGGCCGACCACCGTGGTGTGCAGGCTCTGGTACATGTTGAGCTTCGGCATGGCGATATAGTCTTTGAAACGGCCGGGAACAGGGTTCCACCGCGCATGCACGGCACCCAACGCCGCATAGCAGTCCTGAATCGTGTCGACGATGATACGCACGCCCACCAAATCATAAATGTTGGCGAAATCGTGCCCGCGCACGATCATCTTCTGGTAAATGGAGAAGTAGTCCTTCGGACGGCCCGTCACATAGGCTTTGATGTGCTGTTCGTCGAGATCCTCATTGATTTCGGCGAGAATCTGCTTCAGGTACACGTCGCGTTGTCCGGCGCGACGGGCCACCAATACCACAATCTCGTTGTAGATCTTCGGATACAGAACCTTGAAGCTGAGTTCTTCCAACTCGGTTTTGATGGCGTTCATGCCAAGACGGTTGGCGAGCGGCGCATACACATCCAGCGTTTCACGTGCCTTTTTCTGCGCGTTCGACTGCTTGACGTAACGCCATGTACGGGCGTTGTGCACACGGTCGGCGAGCTTGACCACCAGCACGCGCACGTCGCGGCTCATCGCCACCACCATTTTGCGGATGGTCTCGGCCTGGGCGGAATCGCCGTATTCCATTTTGGAAAGCTTCGTGACGCCGTCCACCAGGCCGGTCACCGTGTCGCCGAATTCGGCGCGGCATTCGTCGAGCGTGTAGTCGGTGTCCTCCACCGTGTCGTGCAGAAGGCCCGCTGCCACAACCAGCGGCCCCATGCCAAGATCGGCGAGGATCTGCGCCACTGCAAGCGGATGGATGATGTACGGCTCGCCGGATTTACGCCGTTGCGACGAATGCTGGTTGACGGCGCGCCGGTAGGCTCTCGCGAGAATGCTCATGTCCTCGTCGGGATGGTGGTATTCGCACATCTTGAGGATTGGTTCAAGCGGGTCAAGCGGATTCGTGCTGATCTCGCAGCCCAACATTCTGGCCGAACGAACCTCATGATCCATGTCGCTCATTTCGCTCCTCCTCGCTTGGAATGTACCCTATAGTACCCGCGCATCACCATATGACGGATGTATCCGGCCGCGTGTTGCACGGCCGGATACATCCTCGGTCTTTGTGTATTGCAGTCCCGTCAGGACGCAACGCCGGTTGATCCGAAGCCACGTTCCGCGCGGTCGGATCCGGGCAGGGTCTGCGCCTCGATGAATTTTGCCTCGACGTAGCGTTGGATGACCAGCTGTGCGATGCGGTCGCCCGGATGGAACGTCACGGCGCGTTCCGGATCGAGGTTGATCAACGGCACCTTGATTTCGCCACGGTACCCAGCGTCGATGGTTCCCGGCGCGTTAAGCACCGTGACGCCCTGCTTGACGGCGAGTCCCGAACGCGGATGCACCAGCGCCACATAGCCGGCAGGCAATGCGATTGCCACTCCCGTGGGCACCAGCGCCCGCTGGAACGGCTTCAACGTCACTTCTTCGGTGGTGCGCAGATCGGCACCGGCATCTCCGGCATGGGCGTAATGCAGCTGAGCCGGCTGCCCGGGATCCAGCGACTTTACCAGAACCTCGACGTTTTCCGGCTCGTTGTATGCCTCGTCGAACGCCATCAGGCCGCACACTCCTTGCATACCGGCTGTCCGTCGTCGGTAGTGTAGGCAAGCTGGCTGCGATGCTTCACCAGGAAGCATTCGGAGCAGATGAACTCGTCGCCCTGCATCGGAATGACGGTCACCGAAGCGTCCTCATTGCTCAAATCGGCGCCCGGCAGCTCGTAGTCTTCGGCAATGGCGTTCTCGTCATCGTCCATATCGTTGGAATTGTTCTGAGAACCCTTGCTCAAAGCCTGGAGCGACTCCTCGTCCTCGTCTTTGTTGCGCGGGGAATCATAATCCTGTGCCATCGAGATTCCTTTCGTCATCTATGGTGCTTATGCGCCATAGAATACATGACTTTTCCCCCGCTAGGATACACGAATTGAAATACTCGTAAAATCCGACACGTGGGGCACAATAGAATTAATAGAAAAATCTAAGGGAAAGTGGTGTGTTGTGCCTGAGAATGCGCTCGAAGATGCACGGTTCGATCATGTGAGTGAAACCGGTGAGCTCGTCTTTGTTTCAGGTGCCGGCAAATTCGCCGTCAAGGTCGATGAAGCGCTTGAAAGAGCCATTTTGGAGGCAAAACAGATTCGCACCGAAACCCAAGAGGAGCGTCAGCAGCAAGCGCCTTCCACGCTGCCGATCTCCCAAATCCAATCCTTGATTCGAGCCGGAGCCAATCCGACCCGCGTGGCGGAGCGATATTCGTTGAGCGAAGCGCTTGTTCGGCGTTTCTCGGCGGCGGTGGAAACCGAAAAGCAATATGCGATCGAACAGTTCCTGGCGGTTCCCGCGCCGAAGGAAAGCCGTGTGCGCACGCTTTCCGAACTGATCGAACGCACTTTCGCCGCAGCCCACGTACGGTTGGAGGATGTGCGGTGGAAGGCCACCAGACGCGGTTTGGAACCGTGGAAGATTACCGCGGAGTTCGATTCCGCAGGTCATGCCGCCCGTGCGGAATGGTCTTGGAACATGCATGACAACGCGGTCAACTGTCTGAACGCAACGGCACGCAAGCTCATCGGCGAGCAAGACACGACGACGGAAGGACACGCCGAGAAGCAGGTCGACCAGAATTTTCTCGCATCATTGAATTTGCCGGGCGATTCCGCACGTTCCGCACGTATCGAACAGACGGTGTCTGCTTGGAATGCTCCGGAACCGGTTGCACCACAAGCCACGAATATCAAGACCACCGTTGAGACTCAGTCATCGGCGACCGTTCCGCTGCCGAACCGTCCGGAAATCGCGACGACGCAGTCCCCCGCCCCTTCAACGACGGAACCTGCCCAAAACTCGCAAAACACGCAATCCGCCGGCGAGCAGCAGTCCGATAAGTCCAAGACGGCATCATCCGATCCTCATAGTCAGAGCACCACCAAATCGAAGCGCCGTGCAGGACGCTCCGCAGTGCCGAGTTGGGATGAAATTCTGTTCGGTGACTGATTAACGTTCCCTAACATCCCACGGCAACATCCGTTCAGACGTTCGGATCATTCGATCAAGCCACGTCAATCAGGCATGGAATATCAGATTCCATGTAGGTCAGCGACCCGTGCACGCTGGGCAGATGCATCGCCTTCTCCGCCTGTGTGCGGGAATCGACAATGGTGGTAGAGCCCGCAGCGGAGACGACCACATCGCCGATCATCGACTTGACGCGTTCATCGACTGGTCCGTAGACGCCTTCCTCGATTGCCTGCCGGCGGGTGCGCACCTGGGCGCGCTCCCCCAGCACGTCACGCCAACGAGCGGCGATGTCCTCCGGATTCTCGCCATCCTCGCCATAAAGCATGACACAGCGTGGTTCACCACCGACATTCGCGACGCCCCGCATCAGCTGGGGTTCGGACGCTATGTCGATGCAGGCTTCCGGGTCGGCGGTTATCATGCCATGATCCGCCACGATGACGATCAGCGTGTTCTTCGGCACACTTCGACGCAGCAAAGACAACTGGGCGTCGATACGCTCATATGTGCCGATCCACTTGTCGGAGTCCCAGCCGTAATTGTGTCCGATCTTGTCCGCGTCGCGCAGGTACACGTATGTCAGTCCGGGCGTGTTCGCCGCTTTCGCCGCGGTCATGATACGTCGGCGTGGATCGTCATTGGAGATGTAGTCGCTGCCACGTAACGCCGCCTGAGTCAACGCGGAGAACGCGAATTTCGGCAGTCCCGAACTGGTGACGCGAACGTCCTGTTCCGCCAATCGTTCGAATATGGTCGGCTGCTGTTGCAGTTTCAGCGGTGCGGGCGCGTTTTTGAAAGAGATGAGCTGGCAGATTTCGCCATTGTCGGGATTGAGCTGCGTATACCCCGTCATGCCGGTTAATCCGGGGCATGTGCCGGTGCCGAACGTGGACATGGCGGCCACGGTGGTGCTGGGCATGCATGTGGCGATTGGCCGCTGGTTAACGCCATCCGCCATCAGCGACCGTAGATAGGGTGAATGCCCCAATCTCATATTGATGTTCCAATATCCGAGACCGTCCACCAGGACCACGACTGCCGAACGCGCGTCCGGCAGGCCAAGTGCCTCTTGGAGTCGTTTCGGATCGGCATGGATGGCCGTTGGAATCGGATGCCCGATGGCGCTGGAAATGGCGGGAAGTACCGAGGATAGGTGGAGAGCACCGCCGCGGCTGCCCTCATCCGGCAGTTCGTCGCCATATCGTGCCGGACTGGTCATGGCTAGCAGCTGGTCGATTTCGGGCACTTCAACACTCATGGTTCCCATTCAAGCACCGCGGCAGTACCAGCTGGTAATATTGCTAGGTTGATTACCATAACCTTTCCGTGAGGAGAACCACCGCATGGTGTCGCACCGCAAACCGGCAAAACCAGCCTTTGACCCGCGTACGGTCAAGGAGAACATCGTCGAAACGCCGTTGAACGAGGAAATGAGCAAGTCGTTCCTCGAATACGCGTATTCGGTGATTTACGCCCGAGCGCTGCCTGATGCCAGGGACGGTCTCAAGCCGGTGCAACGACGCATCATCTATCAGATGGGTCAGATGAGCCTCAATCCGGACCGGCCGTATATGAAGTCGGCGCGTGTGGTTGGCGAAGTGATGGGCAAGCTCCATCCGCATGGCGATTCCGCGATTTACGAGGCGATGGTACGTTTGGCGCAGCCGTTCGCGATGCGGCTGCCATTGGTGGACGGTCACGGCAATTTCGGTTCTCTCGATGACGGTCCTGCTGCTTCTCGTTATACCGAGGCTCGTATGGCGCCGGCCGCGTTGGGCATGAATGCCGATATCGCCGAAAATACCGTCGATTTCACGCCGAATTACGATAACAAGCTTCAGGAGCCGACTGTGCTGCCTGCCGCGATTCCGAACCTGCTGGTCAATGGTGGTTCCGGCATTGCCGTCGGCATGGCCACGAATATGGCCACGCACAATCTTGGCGAGGTGGTGGCTGCGGCCAAGCATCTTATGCGCCATCCCGACGCGACGTTAGAGGAGTTGATGCGCTACGTGCCGGGTCCGGATTGGCCGGGCGGCGGCGTGATTGTGGGCCGCAAGGGCATCCGCGAGGCGTACGAGACGGGTCGTGGCGCGTTGACCACGCGTTCCGTGACGCATATCGAAAACGTGACGGCTCGCAAAAAGGCCATCGTCGTGACGGAACTGCCGTTCATGGTGGGTCCGGAACGTGTGTTGGAACGTATTTCCGAAGGTGTGAAGAACCGTAAGCTGGACGGCATTTCCGGTGCCATCGATCTGACTGACCGGCATAACGGCACGCGCCTCGTCATCGAAATCAAAACCGGGTTCGATCCGAACGCGGTGTTGGCGCAGCTGTTCAAGCACACGCCGTTGCAGGACAATTTCACCATCAACAATGTGGCGTTGGTCAATGGCCGTCCGCACACCATGGGATTGAAGGAAATGCTTCAGGTGTGGGTGGACCATCGTCGTGTGGTGATCCGCCGACGCAGTGAATTCCGCAGGAAGAAGGCGCTTGAGCGGCTGCACTTGGTGGAGGGCTTGCTGCTCGCCATGGTGGACATCGATGAAGTCATTCAGGTGATTCGCTCTTCTGATGATGCCGAGGCCGCGAAAACAAAGCTTATCGCCGTATTCGATCTGGACGAGATTCAGGCACAGTACATTCTTGACTTGCGGCTGCGCCGTCTGACCAAGATGAGTCGTATCGAGCTTGAGGCGGAACGCGACGATCTGAAGCGGCGTATCGAAGAGCTTGAACGCATTCTTGCTTCCGATGAGGCGCTTGACGGCGTGGTCATTGACGAAATGGATGACGCCGTGGCCAAATACGGCACTCCCCGGCGCACGGTGCTGCTGGATGAGGATGAGGAAGGCAATTTGACGCCTGTTGTGGCGCATGGCGATGATGGCGTCTCTGCAAACGCGATGGCTGCCGCGCGCGCCGCCGCGACCGTATCCTCCGCAGCGGCCGATGTCGCCGCAGCCGCAAAGGCCGCAAAGAAGGCCGGCGATGAGAATGCCACCGCATCGGCTCTGCAGATTGATGACGAGCCGTGCGCGGTGATGCTGTCCGCCACGGGCCTGATCGCACGCACTTCCGAGGATGCGGTGGAACGTTGGGAGAATCGTTCGGCTTCCGACGGACGCGCCAAGGATGATCAGATCGTTTCGATGTTCCGCACGTCCACACGTTCCTCATACGGCTTGGTTACTTCAGCGGGTCGTCTGGTGCTGGCCCATGTGGTCGAATTGCCGAAGGTTTCCGCGGATGGGCCGCTCAGTGTCACGGGTGGTGTGAAGGCCGAGGAACTGCTGGGCATGACGGAGAACACCGATCCGATCCGCGGCGAACGGGTGATTGCTGCGATTGATATGCCGTCCACGGATGACGACGGTCAGCTTGTTCCTTTGGCGTTGGGCACCCGCAACGGCGTGGTCAAGCGTTGGAACCGTGAATCTCCGACCACAATGGATTCGTGGAGCGTCATCGATTTGAAGGATGATGACGAAGTGCTTGCCGCTGCCGAAGCCCGTGATGAGGATCGTCTGGTGTTTGTGTCCACCGATTCCTCGTTGTTGACGTTCGAAGCGAAGAATGTGCGTCCGCAGGGCCGTACCGCTGGCGGCATGGCGGGCATTCGTCTGGCTGAGGGGTGTTCGGCGGCCGCGTTCGCGGTGGTGCCTGACGGCAAGGTGACATGGAATTACGAAGAAGGCGAGAATGGACTGTTCTCCGCTTCCGGAGCCGTGGTGTTGACGGTTGCCGGCGATTCCGAAGCGTTGCCTGGCACTGAAAACGGTGCCGCGAAGGTCACGCCGTTGGAGATGTATCCGACGAAGGGCCGTGGTACGGGTGGCGTGCGTTCGCAGCGATTCCTCAAGGGGCAGGATACGTTGATTCTCGCGTTCGTGGGCGCGTATCCGTTGCATGCTTCCACGCAAAGTGGCGCTCCTGTGGAATTGCCGAAGCCTGATATGCGACGCGATGGTTCCGGTACGGATCTGTCGGCGCCGATTGCGGTGGTCGGCTGATTCGACGAAATCGATTGGCGGGGCTCTGGACTGGTTCTTCTTCTTCCGGTTCAGGGCCTTCCCGTTTTGCGCACTTGGGCTGCCAGGTTGAATGAGCAGGCTGGGTGAAAGTGCCTCCGGCTTGGTTCAGCCATATAGCTTCATGCCTTGTGGGCTGTCCACGAACCCGGCAGCATGCAGCAAACGTCTGTATTCGTTGCGTTCCTTCAATGATTCACCGTTCATTTCGGCGAAGCTGACGCTGCCCTTGGACTGATGCTGCAATGCATAGGCAAGTTCCGTACATGCCGGCTGCAATATTCGCTCGTCATCGGTGAAGCTGACGATTCTGTGGCTTTTCGGCACGGCGAACAGCACCGGCATGCCGTGGTCGAGCACGATGACCGATTCCGCTCTGCGCGCCGGTTTCATATGGTGTTGTTCGGGCCATGTGATCGCGGAGCCTGTCAGATTGGCCGGGTCGGTCACGTCGAGCGCCACGCAGGATTGGCTGCGCGCTTCGTCGTCGCCGCGCAAGGCGTCCACTGTGTCACGTCCGGCGAATTGGGCCGCTCCGAATCCTTTGACGAACATGCCTCTGACCAGATTGCCGTGTTCCTCCATGCGTTTGAGTACCGGGTATAGTCCGGAGAATCCGCCTGCGACCTGCTCCTTGTCGATTAGCGGAGCGGCGATCACGCCATATCGGTCGAGCAGCGATTCGATCAATGCGATGTCGTATTCCTCGATGCCGGCTGTTGGTTTGCCGGCGGTATCGTCCGTTTGGTCCGGTATCGCCATTGGACTGGTCTGGGACGAGTCGACCGCGGACCATAATCCACCGAGCGTCACCGGTGTCGAGGCGTGGATCCGTACGCGTCTGCGTGCGGCAGTGCGTGGCGCGCGCACTGAAACCGTGCCTTGAGCCAAGGCCCGAACGGGAGCGAATGAACTGTTCGTCACTTTGCCTTGCCATACCAAGGACCACAAGGCTTCCTCGAACTGGCTTTCGCCCCATGCGGGAAGGATGATTTCCCCTGTTTCAGGATTCACGTTGACTTCCGCATGTTCCTGCCAGATGGCTTTGGCGGCTGTGGAAAGCTGCCGCGCATGGAAGGCTCCCCCATTCGATAATGCGGCAAGTATCGTCTCCGGCACGGTCATGGTTCCGGCACTATAGGCATTGTTCTGCGATTGTTCGCCGGGTTTCGTCAGCAGCCGTGAATCAGCTGGATGGAATGCGATGCCGCCGGCTTCCTTGGCGTTGGAACCATTGATTTTGGAGCCGACCCATACCACGTCTCCGGATGCGAGCAATTCGTCCAACATACTCGGTTGGTAGTCGCGAACGCGTGCGGGGAAGACCGAGGATTCCCAAACGGAGGCGTTGAGGTATATGCCTTCAAGCTGTTCGATCACACGCATCAGCCCGTCGACGCCTTCATATCGGGCGCCACCCACAGGTCCGACACCTTGTCTGTCCAACAGGAACGCCTGATAGACGGCCGGTTCCACCGGCTTGATGGCTTTGCGTGCCTTGGCAAGCGAAAGCGCGCGGATACGCCGAAACACGTCTTTGTGGAGCCATTGCTGGGGCGTTTGCCGAGGTGACCGTTCCGATGCTGAATCATCGGAACCATTGGCGTCCGCTCCGGCCGCATCATCGACGAAATGGCCTTTCAGCAGTTCGCCTTTGGCATGTAATTCATCCAACATGCGTACGCCTTGGACAGCGTCCAATCCCAGTTCGGCGATCATCTGATCCGCGGTGAATGGGCCATGCGTTTTGACATATCGCGCCACACGGCCGGCAATGTCGGTCTCGTCCAAATCGTTCCAGAACGTCCGTCCGGCAAGCTCCTTCCCAACCTGCGCGATGACGTCGGCATCCAACAGCGAAGCCATGTCCGTGGCTCCCAGAAGACGTTCCAGCACTTCCGGGTCCATGGACAGCAGTTGCGTACTGCGTTCGGCTTGCGGCACGTCGTATTGGTACATGACCGCGCCCACGTATCCGAACAGCATGTTTTCCGCGAACGGCGACGGCGTTTCCGTGACGGTCTCGCTCAAAGAGATGACGCCGGAGCGTAATCCGGACATCACATGTTTCAGCGCGGGCAGATCGTACACGTCCTGTAGGCATTCGCGTGCGGTTTCCAACAGCAACGGGAAGTTCTTCCGAGTTCGGGCGGCGTTGAGCAGTTGCGCCGCGCGCAGCCGCTGCTGCCATAAGGGGACGCGTCTGCCGGGGTTGGCGCGTGGCAGGAACAGCGATCGCGCCGCGCATTCTCGGAATCGTGCGGCATACAGCACGCTTTCGCCGACTTGTGTTCCGATGATGCGTTGCAGCTCTTCCGTGTCGAACAGCAGCAGCTCGCGGATCGGCAGGTTGCTGTCGCCGTCCGGGAGGCGGATGATGATGCCGTCGTCGGCCGCGTATACCTGCCCATCGAACCCGTATCGTTGTTTGATACGTGTGGTGATGGCCATGGCCCATGGTTCGTGCACGCGTCTGCCGTATGGCGAGTGGACGATCACACGCCAATCGCCTTCTTCATCCTGGCAGCGTTCGACGACCAGCTCACGGTCGTTGGGAATCGTTCCCGTGGCGGCGCGCTGTTCGGCAAGCAGGTCGGCAAGATTGCCGATGGCGTTGCCATCCAATCCGTCACGACGTAGACGTGCGATTGTTGTCGTGTCGAATCGGCTGGTCTTGTCTCCTGCGATGCCGTCCGAGACTTCCGCGCGTAGTCCTTGCGCCATATCGCGTATGAATCGGCCTTGGGACCGTCCGAATGCCGCGTCCCGCCCGTCGCCTTCGCCATGCCAGAACGGCAGTCGGGCGGTACGCCCTGGAGCAGGAACCACCACCACACGGTCCCGGGTGATTTCCTGGATCTGCCAGGTCGATGTGCCGAGGGTGATGACGTCTCCGACCCGGGATTCGTACACCATTTCCTCATCCAGCTCCCCCACTTTGCGTGGGCCCGGTCCGGAGCCTTCTTCGGGAAGCACCACGGTGTAGGTTCCTCGGTCGGGTATGGTGCCTCCGCTGGTCACGGCCAGTCGTTGAGCGCCAGGGCGCGCGGAGATGAGACCCGCCTCTTCGTTGTATTGCAATGGAGGTCGGAAGGCGGAGAAATCCTCGCCGTTGTAGGCACCGGTCATCATGCCCATCACAGCATCGAACATGGTTCTGTCGAGATCTTCGAATGGCGCGGCCTTGCGCACGGTCACGTACCAGTCGTCTGGTTTCAGATCATCCATCGCCGCGGCGGCGACGGTTTGCTGGGCAAGCACGTCCAAGGGGGTGCATGGAATGGTCAGTGTTTCGATGTCTCCGGAGCGCATGCATTCGATGCTTGCGGCCGTGCCGATGATTTGCTCTCGTGTAATCGGGTAGAACAGTGCATGCGAGACTCCCCCGACCTTGTGGTCGGCGCGCCCCACCCGCTGCAATCCCGAGGACACGGACAATGGCGGTGCGATCTGGATAACCAGATCCACTGAACCCATGTCGATGCCGAGTTCAAGGCTCGATGTGGCGACCACGCAACGCAATTGGCCGCGTTTGAGCTGCTCTTCGATCTGTTTGCGCCGGTCTTTGGAAACGGAACCATGATGCGCCATGGCGATCGCGTCGGCGTCCGCATGCGAGGAGACCAGCATGGTGGTGGATCCGACCACGGAATCGTAGTGTTTGGCGAAGCCTTCACGGCCTTCCGGGGAGCCCAGATCCGGATACGGCTGGGTGGAATCACTGGCTGTGGACTCCGGCTGGGATGCGTTGTCCGACACACTCAAGTCCGTTCGGCCAAGCCTACGGTCGGACAGCGCATCCCGCCCTGCGTCCGCTTTGACGGCGGTTTCAGACCCAGTTTTCCGGGATGTGCGCAATTGCGCATACAGGTCGTTGAGCCGTGCGGTGAGTTTTTCCGCAAGGCCACGGGAGTTGACGAACACGAGGGTGGTGTGGTGTTTCAGCACTTCGTCAAGCACGCTGCGTTCGATGGCCGGCCATACCGAACCTCCGGTCGAAACCCGTGAGGTATGTTCGTTTCCCCCGCCCGAAGTCAGTCCTTTACGTTCCGCCAATGCCTCCATGGCAGGACTCACCCCGGAGATATGCGTGGTATGGCGGTTCGGAAGTTTCACGGCGCCTGCCCTCCGCCCTGCGTCGTCGGAGACGGGATCGCGCATGGCCGAAAGCGGTTCCACCACTTTCAGATCCATGTCGGGGTGCGATTCGGGTCTGATGACGCGTACCGGCCGCGTGCCGCCAAGGAAACGTGCGGCTTCGGCCGGCGGTTCCACAGTGGCGGAAAGCCCGATGCGTTGGACAGACCGGCCGGCAAGGCTTTCCAATCGTTCCAAGCTCAGCGCCAGGTGCGCGCCACGTTTGGAGCCCGCGATGGCGTGCACTTCATCCACGATAACGGTATCAACGGCGGAAAGTATCCGTCGCGCCTTGGAGGTGAGCAGCAGGAACAGCGATTCTGGCGTGGTTACGAGGATATCCGGCGGATGGCTGACGATTCTGCGCCGTTCCTGCGGCGTGGTGTCGCCGCTTCGTATGCCCACGCTGACTTTCGGCGATGGCAATCCCATCGCCTCGCACTGTCCGGCGATGCCAGCCAATGGCGCTTGGAGGTTCTTGGCCACATCCACGCCCAGAGCCTTCAATGGCGAAATATACAGGACCTTGACGCCGCGGACGGGTTTACGTTTCTTGGCATTGCAATCGGATTCAGCCGTGCCGTCCCCACCGCCGGACGTCCGCAATAAGTCATCGCCCTCCTTCGTCATCAGACGGTCGATTGCGGAAAGGAAGGCGCACAATGTCTTGCCGGAGCCGGTGGGCGCCACCACCAACACGTTCTCGCCGGAGCGGATGGCCGGCCATGCCAAACGTTGCGCCTCCGTCGGAGCATTGAACGCATGCTTGAACCAGGCATTGGTAGCCTCCGAGAACAAGTCCATGCATTCGTACATACGTTCGATTATGGCATCGCCTTCAGACATCATCCACAACCGGCGGAAAGCTCGTCATCCACCGTCGTCGGCTCATTCGAGCACACCGCCCGGCTGACACATTCGAGCGTCTCACATATGGCGTCGTCAGGCGGCCGCACGGTCGCCGCACTTGCGGCGCAAAGTCTCATGCATGGCGACCATCAGCGCCAGGAACACCACCAGATAGAACGGGAACAGGTTGACCGAAACATGTTGCGCGATCAGCCCGAACAGCGGCGGCATGCACATCGATCCCACATAGGCGCAAGCCATCTGCATGCCGACGATGGCCTGCGATTTGTCCTCGCCGAAATAAGCAGGAGTGGAATGGATGACGCACGGATAGATCGGCGCGCAGCCCAAACCGATGACCATTAGTCCCGCGATGGTGCCGATATTGTGCGGCAACGGCAGGAGCATGATGACGATGCCGGTCAGCACCAACGCCTGGCCAAGACGAATCATGGCCGGATCGTTCAGTTTCATGGTCAGGAAACCGCTGGCGAGACGTCCGACGGTGATGCCGATGCAAAACAGGCTTCCCCACATGGCCGCCGTGGTCTTGTCGATGCCCTTGCCAAGCGCCATATAGCTGCTGGCCCACAACATGGCGGTCGATTCGAGCGCGGAATAGCAGAAGAACATCACGAGGATCTCGCGGGCGCCACGGATGGCGAGCACACCGCGAATACCAAGCGGCTTGCGCCGGTCAGCCGTTTCCCCTTCCGATTGCTCGGACTGCGCGGATTGCACGGAAGAGGTTTCACTCGTCCGCTGCGGTTCGACGGTCTTACGCGCCTTCCACAACGGCAGGCTCAGCACCAGCACCGCGGTGAGCACGACCTGCAGAATGGAGATGGTCCGGTAGCCCCACGCCCAGCCATGGCCGGCACCCAATGCGCTTGCCATGATGTACGGGCCAAGCAGAGTGCCCAAGCCCCACATGGCGTGCAGCCAGCTCATGTGACGGCTTTCGTAGTGGATTGCCACATAGTTGTTGAGCGCCGCATCGACGCCGCCCGCGCCCAAGCCGTACGGAATGGCGAAGAGCAGCAGCATCCAGTAATTCGGCGAGATGGAGAAGCCGAACAATGCGAACGCCGTCAACGCAACGGACACTGCCGTGACCTTGCCTGCACCGAACCGCAAGGTCATGCGGTCGGATAGCAGCGCGGACACGATGGTGCCGGCGGAAATCGTCATGGAAATGCCACCCGCCCAGGAAATCGGCGCATGCAGGTCGCCGCTCATCGTCGGCCATGCGGCGCCGAGCACCGCGTCCGGCAGACCCAGACTGATGAAGGCGATGTAAATCACGGCGAGCAGCAGATTGGCCACAGTCAGCTCCTTGTATGTTTTATGTTTGCGGCAATAAAATCACGAAAATACTCCGCTATTTTATCCAAAGTTACCTACCAAACGGTATTTTGTATCTTGCACTATCGACCGACGTTTTTGCATTATCGTGCATACACGAAAAGCGGGTCTCCGCCGTAACGCAAGGCCCGCCAATCGCAATCGCCATGCAATATCAGGTGTCGATCTTGGAACGGTCGAAATCGTCGGCGTTCTCCACGATGAACGCCTTGCGCGGCGGCACGTCATCACCCATGAGCAGGCTGAAGATGTGGCTGGCCTGTTCGGCGTCCTCCATGCGGATACGGCGCAGCATGCGGGTGCGCGGATCCATGGTGGTATCGGCCAGCTGGTCGGCGTCCATCTCACCCAAACCCTTGTAACGCTGGATGTCCTCGTTGTAGCCGATGTGCTTTTTATCAAGCTCGGCGAGTTTGCCTGCCAACTCATCATCGGAATACGTGTAGATGTACTCGCCCTTATGCGTACCCGTCAACGCGATACGATGCAGCGGCGGCACTGCGGCATACACATGACCGTATTCGATAAGCGGCCGCATGTACCGGTAGAACAGCGTCAGCAGCAGGATGCGGATGTGCGCGCCGTCGACATCGGCATCGGTCATCATGATGATCTTGTTGTATCGGGCCTGTTCGATGTCGAAGCTCGCTCCGGAACCAGCGCCAACCACCTGGATGATGGCCGCGCATTCCTTGTTGGACAGCATCTGCGCGAGCGATGCCTTCTGCACGTTGAGGATCTTGCCTCGAATCGGCAGCAACGCCTGGAATCCGGAATTACGGGCGGCCTTGGCTGTGCCCAATGCGGAATCACCCTCGACGATGAACAGTTCGGCCACATCGTCATTGCCGGGCTGGCAGTCGGACAGTTTCGGCGGCATGGACGCGGATTCAAGCGCGTTCTTACGGCGTGTGACTTCCTTGGTCTTGCGCGCCTGCACGCGGGCATGCATTTCGCCGACGATTTTCTCCAGCACGCGGCCGGACTGTTCCTTGTAACCGCGTTTGGAGCCGGTAATCATCTCACCGAACTGCCTGTCGGTCATTCTGGAGACGATCGGCTTGACTTGCGCGGTGCCGAGCACGTCCTTGGTCTGGCCTTGGAACTGCGGTTCGGCGATGCGGACGGTGACGACGGCCACCAGACCGGCGAGAATGTCGTCACGTTCCACCTTCATATGGGAATCCTTGAGATTCACCTTGAGTTTGCGCGCGTTGTCCTCGATGGCCTTGCGCACCTGCTTGGTGATGCCTTGGAGGAAGCCGTCCACGTGCATGCCGCCGCCGGGCGTCTCCACCACGTTGACGAAGCTGCGCATGGTGGTGTCGTAGCCGTTGGTCCATCGCATGGCGATATCGACTGCGCAATCACGCGTCACCTTCTGCGCATGCAGTTCACCATCGTCTCCGACCGCCTGCGTTTCTTCAACATACGTGTCCTCGCCGGCGATGCGCCAAATATCGGAGACCGCTTCGCCTTTGGACAGGAAGTCGACGAAATCCTTCACGCCTCCGGTATGGCAGAATTCTTCGACGCGCGCATGCGGATATTTCGGCTGCACGGGCTGGGAAACGGTTTCCTGCGATTGCGTGGCAGCATCGTTTTCTTGCGATTCGGCTGATTCATCAGCTTCGGCTGAATCCTCCTGCAGTATGTCGGCAGAGGTTCCGATATCATCCGTTTCAGCGGACGTGTTCTCTTCCGTCACCTGTTCGATGACATTGTCATCGACTTCCAGCATTTCGTCAATGGACTCGTCGCCGGTTTCGGGAATGTTCTCGTCGATGACGGTGATTTTCAGCCCTGGCACCAGGAAACTGGTCTGCCGTACACGGTCGATGAGCTGGTCATAGCTGAATTCAGCGGTGTCGTTGAAAATCTCCGGATCCGCCCAATAGCGGATGCGGGTACCCGTGGTCTTCGGACTGACTTTGCCGATGATCTCAAGTTCGGTGGGACGATTCTTGCGCGTCTTCTTGAATGGCGAATCGGGAGACGGGTGTTCCGGATCAACGTCGGAATACACTCCGGGGTGGCCCTGATGGAAAGCCATGTGGTGGGTTTTGCCGTCACGATCCACTTCCACGTCGAGACGGGAGCTCAATGCGTTCACAACGGATGAGCCGACACCATGCAGACCGCCGGAAGCGCCATACGAGGAATTGCCGAATTTGGCGCCGGCATGCAGCTTGGTCAGCACCACTTCCACGCCGGTGAGCTTGGTTTTCGGCTCCACGTCCACCGGAATGCCTCGGCCATTGTCCGCCACTTCAACGGAACCATCGTCATGCAAGGTCACGATGATGTGGTTGCAGGCTCCCGCAAGAGCCTCATCGACGGCATTGTCGATGATCTCCCACAGGCAGTGCATCAGGCCCTGGCTGTCGGTCGTGCCGATGTACATGCCCGGACGTTTGCGCACCGCATCCAAGCCTTCGAGCACGGTAAGACTCTCAGCACCGTAATTATCCTTAGCCATGTTCCCTTTCAATTGTCGCCTTACAAGACATGAAGTCGAGAAACCCTGCGTTCATGCCGGTTTCTCGACTTCATTTACTCGCGTCTGATTACTATCACTGGTCCAGGAAGTCGCGCAGCGTCTGCGAACGGGACGGATGGCGCAGCTTGGACATGGTCTTCGATTCGATTTGGCGGATACGTTCGCGCGTCACGCCATACACACGTCCGATATCATCCAGCGTCTTCGGCTGGCCGTCCTCCAAACCGTAGCGCATCTTGATGACGCCAGCCTCACGCGGAGACAGCGTTTCAAGCACCTGCTTGAACTGCTCCTGCAACAGCGAGAAGGCGACGGCATCGGACGGTGCGATGGCGTCGGTGTCTTCGATCAGATCACCGAACTCGGAATCGCCATCCTCGCCCAGCGGCGTGTGCAGGGAAATCGGCTCACGCCCGTACTTCTGCACTTCCTGCACCTTCTCGACCGGCATGTCGAGCTCACGGGCCAGTTCGTCCGGCGTAGGTTCACGGCCGAGGTCCTGAAGCATCTGGCGCTGCACGCGGGACAGCTTGTTGATGACTTCCACCATATGCACAGGCACACGAATGGTGCGGGCCTGATCAGCCATGGCACGGGTGATGGCCTGGCGAATCCACCATGTGGCGTACGTGGAGAACTTGAAGCCCTTCTTCCAGTCGAACTTCTCTACGGCACGAATCAGACCAAGATTGCCTTCCTGAATCAAATCGAGGAACAGCATGCCACGGCCCGTATAGCGCTTGGCAAGAGAGACCACGAGTCGAAGGTTGGCTTCCAGCAGATGGTCCTTGGCGCGCTTGCCGTCGTTCGCGGCCCACTTCAGTTCACGCCGGCGCTTGAAATCCATCTTGTCGGATTCCGTGTCCAGCAGATGTTGGGCGTACAGACCGGCCTCGATGCGTTCGGACAGGTCGACTTCCTGTTCGGCGTTCAGCAGGTTCACTCTGCCGATCTGCTTCAGGTAATCCTTGACCGGATCTGCGGTGGCGCCGGCTGCGATCACACGACGCTTCGGATTGCCGGACGGCGTCAGATTGTCGTCGTCATCATCGTCACGCACCACGAAAGCGCCTTTTTCCTTGGGCTCTTCCGGCTTTTTGCGCTTGTCTTCGTCATCGTCTTCCAGTTCGGAATCGTCATCCTCGTCGATATTGTCCTCGTCGAGGTCGTCATCCTCCCCTTCGTCGTCCACGTCATCAAGGTCATCGTCGAAATCATCAAGATCGGCATCCTCGACGGGATCGTCTTCAGGAGCGTCCTGCTCGATCAGGTTCTCTTCTTCTTCCGCTTTCTTGCTTTTCTTGGCGGCGGAGGTCTTCTTCGCGGCCGTCTTGCGCGACGTCTTCGTAGCGGTCTTTGAGGACTCGCTCTTCTTGGCAGCAGGCTTGCGCGTGGAGGCCTTTTTTCCGGAGGTGGTCTTTTCGGTCAGATCAGTCTGTTCCGTATTTACCGTCGTTTCCTTGGTGGCCAAACTTATCCTCCTATTGATCCCGCCGGAAGCGTATACCATATGGACCCACTTCTGGCAAGGGCAAATCGTCAACTATGTGAGTTAACCATCTTGCAAGGACGATTATTCCCGCGTGTTGAGCTCACCATGCGCAAGTACCGCTTCCTTTCGGCGTGTTGCTCTATGTCTCTTCGGCCCATACCGGTCCGATATGACGATGCGCCGCGGAGCAGATGATCGCCGCGAGCGAACAATTCTCATCCAACGCGAGCGCACGCATCGCGCACAGCATGGCGCGCTCATCGCCCATCCACCACAGCACATAACTGATGATGGCCAATGGCTGCACATGATACCGTTCGGGGACCATCCCGATGATGTCGAACATCATGTTGACGCCGTTGTCGCAACGTTTCGTGTCGGGTTTTCTTGATGCGTCACGGAACGATCCGTTGAGGGATTCCTCCAGATGACGCGTGTTGCCGGGAAGTGTCGGATTGGCCATGAATCCCATGAGAAAGTCACGTGACGAACGTCGTTCATCCACGATGATGGAGACCAGCAGCGCGTCACGCACCGCCATGGTCTGCTGCATGGCGATGGCAAGTGCTCCCGCACCGTTTCTGGACAGTCTGCATTCTGGCGATGAATCGTCACCTCCCGACGATTCATCGGCCAGCTCATCCATCCATTCCGAGAATGGCTCCTGCAGGAAATCGCGTATGCTCTCCGCCATGCCCAGCGATTTGCAATCCTCCACCAATTGGTCTTCAAGCCGTTCCATCTCGGCTTCGCATATCGGCATGGGCTCGTCGATCGTCTTCATGTCTCGTCCTCCTTGGCGTATCGGAGCGGTCGCTTGATGCAGGCCGCTTTGTTGGAACTATGCATCATCCGGCAATGCAATGAGGCGTTTCGGGACCCCTGTGGTCGGAGAACGTGAAGCTCGGCGTGTCACGAAACGTCCGGCACCGTCTCACCCGCTGCAATCATTATGTTTTCCTCTTGTCGAATGTGTGTGGATAACCTTGACCCATGACTAGCTCTTCCGATTTGGAACAGATTGAAACGCGCACGCTCTCGCTGGTAAGGGATTTTTCGTTCCTGCATGCAGACGATCCGGTGGCGAATTCCTGCAAAGCCGTCGCTGATGCGGTGGCGCAGCAGGCGGTCACGTCAAGTGAGGGCGGCAAACGTCTGCGGGCGTTGCTGACGTTGGATGCGTTCCGTGCGTTCGCGCCGCAGGATGTGGCGGAACGTGATATGGATGCGGTGTTGGATCTGGCATGCGCGATCGAAGTGTTTCAGACCGGCGCGTTGGTGCATGACGACATCATCGACGATTCCGATCTGCGCCGTGGCAAGCCGTCCGCTCATCGTGCGCTTGCCACGGATACCCATAGTGATGCCATCGGCCATGGTTTGGGCATCATGTTGGGTGATATGCTGGCCACCGCGAGCGTGGATATCGCCAATAAAGCGGCTTGCCGGCTTGGCTCCGGATCTTCCGTGGTGTCGGCCTTCCTGAATATGCACCGTGAAGTGGAAATCGGCCAAGTACTCGATTTGGCCGTGGAACTCAATACGTTAGACGATCCTGAAGAGCTGGCGTTGGCCTCTTTGAATGTCTTCCGTTGGAAGACCGCCAGTTATACCACTATCGCACCTTTGGAATTCGGTATGCTTGCCGCCGGCCTCGCCCCTGCGGACGCGCGCAGGCTCGCACTGGCGATTGGATTGCCTCTTGGTTTGGCGTTCCAGCTCGCGGATGATCTTCTGGACGTCATCGGGTCGAGCCGCAATACCGGCAAACCGGTGGGCGGTGATATCCGTGAAGGCAAACGCACGGTGTTGCTGGCCGATGCGATTGAGGCTGCCGGCGATGTCGAACGACGTGAACTCATCGACATGTGGGAAGCCGAATCACGTGACGAGGCACATGTTAGGCGTGCCATCGCATTGTTCGAGTCCACTGGTGCCATCGCACGTTCCAAGGAACGGATCGCCGGTCTGTGGCTCGAGTCGAAGGCCGCCATCGAGACGCTTGAACTATCGCAGGATCGCAAAGACATGCTTACCGAAGCATGCGCACGTTTCGTACCGATTGTGCGGGAACAGGGCTGATGCCGCCGCACTGTGAAAGACCCGTGTTCATCGCATCTTCCGCAAACCATTCCTTGTAGACTACAAGTGAACACATCTTTGTCGCGAAACGTTTTTTGAAGAAGGAATCGTACCGATTAGCCATGAGTGAAGCCCAGCATGCCCCCGAAGGCCAGGTCATCGAAGGCCGGTACCGAGTCGTCAGCAGAATCGCCGATGGCGGCATGGCCACGGTGTATCAAGCTGTTGACGAGCGTCTGGGACGCACCGTCGCCATTAAGATCATGCACACGCAGCTGGCACAGGGCCCACAACGCGACCAGTTCGTGGAACGTTTCCATCGCGAGGCCCGTTCCGCAGCAGCAATAGCCAATCCCCATATCGTGCAGGTGTATGACACCGGTGAGTTCGATGGACTGGATTTTCTTGTCATGGAGTACGTGCATGGCGTGAACCTGCGGTACGAAATGAACCAGCAAGTCACGTTCAGCGTTCGTGAGACGCTACGCATAGTCGGTGAGACGTTGGACGGCTTGGCTTCGGCGCATCGCGCAGGCGTGGTGCACCGCGATATCAAACCGGAGAATATTCTGCTCAATGACCGAGGACATGTGCAGATCACCGATTTCGGCCTGGCCAAGGCGGTGTCGCAGGCCACGCTGTCCTCCACCGGCATGCTGCTGGGCACGGCCGCCTATCTGGCGCCAGAAATGATTCAGCACAATCAGGCAACGCCGCAGGGAGACCTGTATTCCGTAGGCATCATGGCTTGGGAGATGCTGGCCGGCAAGGTGCCGTTCACCGCGGACAATCCGGTGACGCTGGTGTTCAAGCACGTGCATGAGGATGTGCCGGATATCACGACCGCTTGTCCGGGCATCAATGCAGGCGTGGCCGCATTCCTCGCCCGTCTTACGGCGCGCGCGGTCGAGGACCGTCCCCAGGATGCGTCCGTGGCATTCGACGAATTGCAGCAGTTGCAATCGAACCTCACCATCGACGACTGGCAATACCGTCTGTCAGCCGTTTCCCCGGCCGCAAACGATGCCGCCGACACCATGCCCGGCGATGGCACCCGGCAGATGCCGCTACCGCCCGCTCCCCCAGCACCGCCTGTGCGTCAGAACGACGATCGTACACGACAGTTCAATCCGGAAAACCCGAACAAAACCACCGTCATGCCGGCGCAGCAGGCAGATCCGGAGGCAACCACCCGCTTGGCTTTGGAAAAGAACGACGTCCCCGCCAACAACGTTCCAGCTTCCCCCTCGAACGGTCCGGTCAGTGGTGGACAGCCGAAACGCAGTGGCAAGCGTGCACCTGTCATCATCGCCGTCGTAGCAGCCATCGTGCTTGCCTGCGCAGGCGGTGGAGGCTATGCCTGGTGGTATTTCCGAGGACCGGGCAGCTACTGGACCATGCCTCAGCCGGCAGATCTCACATGTTCCGATTCGGAGCCCTGCCGTATTTCCAACATCAAATGGAACGCCTATGAGGAACTGCTGAAATTCTCCAACATCGAGTACGAAGAGACCGAGGCGTTCAGTGATTCCGTCAAGGCTGGCAATGTCATCTCCACCGACCCGGAGAATGTCGGTTCGCATGTGAGCAAACGTCATCATCAGAAGGTCAAGGTGGTAGTGTCCAAGGGTATTAAGCAGGGCACTGTTCCCACAGACATTCTCGATGCCACCAGTGCGAACGGCAAGGATCCGATCAACGCGTTGAAGCGTGCCGGCTTCGACAACATCGAACAGACTCCGGCCAATGATGACGCGTATTCCATGGACGTACCTCAGGGCGCGTTGCTTGATTTAAGCGTGGATCCCGGCGCGACTCTGCCCCATAACGCGAAGATTACCGTCACGCTGTCCCAAGGACCGAAACCGGTTACCATGCCGGACGTCGTGGGCAAATCGAAGGATGAGGCGCAGCAGACGCTTGATGCGCTCAAGCTCACCGTCAACTGGACCGAGCAATTCGATGACAAGATTCCGCAAGGACAGGTGATTTCCGCTTCCGCGAAGACCGGAGACGAGTTGCACTGGGGCGATAGCGTCAATGCGGTGGTGTCGAAGGGACCGGAAACCGTAACGCTGCCGAATTATGTCGGACAGAAAGCCGCCGCTGCCAAAGCCGCATTGGAGAAGCTGGGATTCAGTGTGAAGATCAGCTCGCAACTGACACTTGACTCCAGTCAAGACAAGAAGGTCGCTTCGCAGGATCCGGTAGGAGGCACCGAGGTGCGACTGCGTCAGGAGGATGGCACGCCGAATACCGTCACCTTGAAAATGTATTCGTCGCTGTTCGACTGATTATCCTGATTACAAAATAGAAATCAGGGGTGTCTGTTCCGAAAACATTCTTCGGAACAGACACCCCTGATTGGTTTGGAATGAACCTCGCTGAAAACTTATGCCTTCTTGGCAGCGGATTCGGCTTGTGCCTGCGCTTCGGCCTCCTGCTGGGCTTTGAGCTCGGCCTTGACCTTCTGCGCGTATTCGTCGACGTATTCCTGTCCGCTCATCTTCTGGATCTCACGGGTCACGCGGTCGGTAAGCGAACGCAAATCATCGTGGGTAATCTGGTCGGCGGATTTCTTCTCGACTTCAATCGGCTTGCCGTAAATCACCTTGGACTTGCCTTTGTTCGGAATGACCTGTCCTGGCTTCTGCAGTTCACGCGAACCGATGATGGCGGCCGGAATAATGGGGCAACCGGTTTCGAATGCCAGACGCGCCGCGCCGGTGTGTCCTTTGTAAAGACGTCCATCGGGGCTGCGAGTACCTTCGATGTGAATGCCGAACAGATGTCCGTCCTCGATGATCTCACGGGCGTGGTTCAGTGCGCCAAGTGATTTGGAACCGCCGGAACGGTCCACGGGGAACACGCCGACTGACGTGAACCACCATTTCTTGAATTTGCCTTTGATGCCTTTGCCTTCGAAATATTCGGCCTTGCCCATGAAATGAATCATGCGCGGGCAGGTCAACGGCAGCAACGCATCGTCGATGACGGCAAGATGGTTGGCTGCGATGATGGCGCCACCTTCGTGCGGAATGTTCTCAAGTCCTTGCGCGGTCGGTCCCAAACGGTGGATGGCGATAGGTCCCAAGCCTTTGACGAAAAACCAATAGAGCATTCTTCACAATCCTCCCGGCGGATTGGCGTCCGCCCGATTAGAGTATAAGTATGACTGACCTCAACAATAGCAATGACGATGAAGAACGCCCAAATGACGCGTCGCATGGTGGCGGCTCTCCAATGGACGACTTGGATGCGGCTTGGGCCGAGTTTGCGGATTCGCATGCTGACGATTTGAAGGCCGTGGAACGTTCGCGTAGTGCGAAACGTTTCGAGAAGCATGCGCAACGTCGGGAAAAAGAGGCTTTGCTGTCCATCGATGACTTGGATCAGGGCACGTTCACCAATGATGCGCCGGCGAATGGTCGTGGGCCGCGCGATTTCACTGGTTCGAGCTGGCTTGACACGGATCGGGTCATGGACCGTTACGGTGACGACTTCGTGCCGCCGAATCCTGAAATCGGCCATGTGAAACTGTCAAAACTGGTGTTCTGGATATTGCTGGTGGCCGGCGTCATCGGCATTATCGCTTCCGTGTTCGTTCCGGCGTTGGCTTCGATTCTTGGTTCGATTTTCGGTTTGTGTGCGCTGGTCGGCGCCGCTGGCCTCATCGTGCAGCATAAAGGGCATCGTGAAACGCGTACCGACGAATTCGATGATGGAGCACGCGTCTGACGATTCTTTGGCGACAAACTGAATACATCCATCTATGTGAAGGCCCCGGCGGTTTGAACTGCGCCCCGTTTGTTGGACGTTGTTAATTAGGATACAGCCCTAGACCGCGAGGGACATGCTCCGGAACTCCTCCGGGGTGCGTCCCTCGAGTCGTATCTGGCGTCGTCTGGTGTTCCAATGGATGATGTAGGCGTCCAGCTCGCGTTTGAACTGTTCGTACGAGTCGAACACACGGCCGCGGTAGAACTCGTCCTTCAAGTGGCCGAAGACCTGCTCGGCCGCCGCGTTGTCCAGGCAGTTGCCCTTGCGGCTCATGGACTGGCGGATGCCGAGGCGTTCGAGCTCGTCCCGCCACCATTGGTGCTGGTACTGCCATCCCATATCTCCCGTACCATCGGCTCCACGTCCGGCCTGGACACGTGCGCCGGGCGCGACAGGTGGTGGTAGTACGTGGATTTCGGCAGCCCGGCTATCCTCAGGAGGTGGTCGAGCCGGTGTCCCCGCCCTGCGAGCAGTCGGACGACGGCGCTTCGCTCGCGCCGCGTGACTTGGACGCCCGCAGGGCCCGGAGTTTTTCCAGGTACGCGACCTGTTCGGCGAGCTCCTGCTCGCGCGTCGGCTTGGGCTTCGGTTTGGATTTCGCGCCTTTCGGCCTGCCCTTGGGTTTCGGCCTGAGCGCCTCCGGACCTCCGGACCGGTAGTCGCGGCACCAGCGCTCCAGGGACGCGATGCTCGCGATCCCGTGCCTGGCCATGGCCTCCGTCTTGGTCAGACCGTTCTCGACGTGGTCGCGCGCCGCGGCGACCTTCGTCTCCCAGTCGTAGCGTCTGCTGCCGCCGCCTCCCATGACCGCCTCCTCGCCGTTGGACCTGTACAGCCTGATCCAGTTTCTCGCGGTATACACCGGTATGGCAAGCCTTCTGGCGAGCGTGTCCTTGCCGGCTCCGGACTTGATGAGCTCCAGCGCCTCGCGCCGGAACCCGTCGTCGTAACGTCTCCTTCGATCCTCACGCATACGAAAGAACCGCACCTCCGATCATCGAATCTGAATTTCTTCAGTCCAACAATCGGGGTGCGGTTCA
>ERZ827363.1270-NODE-1270-length-25196-cov-3.766716_pt1 | contig 25196 bp, 31 predicted proteins | sample MGYA00519776_ERZ827363 | MGnify/ENA primary metagenome ERZ827363 (study PRJEB31778, sample SAMEA3449288) | human gut metagenome | biome: human gut; feature: human-associated habitat; material: faeces | place: United Kingdom | collected 2010/2012 ...
AGGTCTGCATTGATCTGTATCATTTCTTCATCCAGGTCTTCCAATGATGCATTGATTTTCTCAATCTCTTCTTGTGTCTTACGCAATTTGTTCTTGAGAACGCTCTGGATGCTTGAGATCGCTTTCTTCGGATTTTCTTCTGTTTGATATATCGTGTACATACCATATCCAGGAATCACTGTGTTGAGATTACTCTTTCGCATAGTGGTTTCCATAAATATTCCATCCTTTATTTTTATCGTTTTTTTCACATTCTCTGCATTCTAGCTCTGTACATTTGAAACAACCATGACCACCAAAACTGATCATGTAAGTGTATTTGTATATTTTCATGAATTTTCCTTTCTCTTTCTATGATTCGTATTCCTTAATTGGATTCTCATAAAATCTACGTTTTATTTAGCTGCTTCTATTACAATGGTTGATCCTTGTGTTGTGATATATTTTATTTTCATATCAAGAATATTATCCAGCGGTTTGTGAAAGCCGTCTCTTTTTGTACCAAAAATCAATTCTGCTCCATCACCATATTGCTTCCCGTCTTCTGAACAATCATAAATATCATAATTACAATTACAATCAAAATCATCATTATAAACTAAATCTCCAACAAGCATTTTTGTATCCTCCAATCGTCCATTTCAGTATCAACGTACATTTTCTTCGGCATTGCCATTGTTATCTACCAACTCAGCCTTGATATACAAGGATCTCCAGTAAAATATTCTACCGTCCTCTGTTACCAAAAATTCTTTGTGTAGATTGCTGTCTTTTTCTTTCAGATCATAGGCTTTGCAATTAACGCATTTACCATTGATGCATTCTACTACGCAATCTTCAAACTTTGCATTTTCTTCCAGATAAGAAATGAACTCCTTGATTGATAGTTCATTCATTAATTTCTCTGTTGCTCTCATAAAATGCACTCTGTATCTGTTGTCGTCTTTGTATTTGTATCTCATGTTCTACGCCTCCAATTTTCTAACCGAGCAATTAGCTTAGGCAGACGTTATTTCAGAAGTATCCAGACGATGTTTTTCGAATCCTAATCGGATGATGTCGTCCACTCTGAACTTTGTCCTTTCTGGCCAGCAGATCCACTGTGGAGTACTATGTCCTCTCAGCACAGATTTTGTCAAGAGGTACTTCTTTCCGCTGCAAATGACTGTAATCTGTGTTCCCATATGGAAGCCAGCTAACACACGTTTTTGCTGGTTGTATTCACGGCATGTTTTTCTCCAATCTCTTGTGATATCTGATTCTGGCTCCGTCAGCAGATCTAATATAGAATCCGGGCACTTTGTTTCTGCCGGTCCCATATTTTCAGTGATGACTTTGTAGAAGAAGTTGAGCCCTTCGGAATTGTCTACTCTGGTCAAAATAACTACTCCCGTTACTGGCTGTTTTTCTTCTTTGATTTTCCGGATAGCTGCGTAATAAGTAGTTCCTCTCATAGTGGAGCGCATCAACTCATAACCATCCAGACATGTATTCAAATATTCATCACATTCTTTCTTCCTGTTAACAGTTCCATTCTTGTAGTAATATACGGCTCTTGTTCCTGTCCATCCCATAATCGTTATCTCCTTCTAATAGCCCATAGCTTCCAGTTCCGCTTCGGTCTGTGCGGTGGCTACGATGTGAATGTATGTAACACGGTTTGCTTTTGTATTGAATTCTTTGGTCAAAGAACCGAACAATTCTTTCAATTCTTTGATGCCTTCTTTTGTCAGTGGGGAATGCTCCAGCGTAAGCTGTGTCTCTTCCTCTTCTTCATCATTGTTAAGAAACCCAACATTGACTACGGTAAGTCTTTTCAATGGAAATTCTATGGATGATTCCATTTTTCCTGTTTTTACAAGTTCCTCGATTGTCATCATGTTCATTGATCTCATATGGTCTTCCTCTTTCTTTTTTTTAAATTTGCATTTGGTAATGTCCACTTTGCTACTTTGTAGCTCGGTCCTTTCTTTATACTTTGTGATTCTGGCATACAAGATAATGCTTCTGTTTTTTTTGATGTTTTCATATTCTTTCCTCCTTTTATGTTTTTGTATTTCAGCTTTAATATGGGAAAATAAAACAGGAAAAATTATAGGAATAAATCAAGCCGCCGTATCCGCTTGTCAGACTCATTTTCCACTGTCCACACATCTAATGCGTGTAACGCGCTTCTCTGGCTTTTTGAAAAAATATCATATTTTCAGTAATGTGATATGATTTTAAAAAGGAGGCTGCTTTATGAAAAATTATCTGATAATCGAACAAGGGAATGAAAAAGAATGTCGTATCATAGAATCTGTGATTTTGAATGACAGGTACAGTCTTGAACACTATTGGAAAAAAATCTTACAGGTTTTTTATAATGGTCAAGAGAAGAAATACATTCACCGGCTTTCTATAAGGTATCTGAAAATACCGGGAAAGAAAACATCAGGTTTATATCCGAGGTGCTACAGAAATGATTCAAACTTAAAATGTGGAAATCATTGCCATTGCTGTCCTTTGAATGATATTGTATATGCATTTGTAATTAGAAATGACACGTTGCGTATATATCATTATGGGACTCTGCTATTTACAACTGACAGAAGAACGGCGAAGATCTGGAAATTCCTTCCTCTTCAATCAATTGAATATTTCAGGGGCGATTTACACACTGGTGACAGCGCAAATGACGACATATCTGATAATATACTTCTTTATCACGCCAGAAGAGCTATGCTATATCACAATTCCAGATCTGTTGCTTTGCGCTTTACATTATCTACCATCCTTCTCGCTATCTGCGGAATACTAATCTTACATTCCAACGATGTTTCTTCCGCTATCCAATCTTGCTTTATTGCAATGCATTGATCCGTCCTTGCACATTTTTTAATTTTTATAAAATCTTAAAGAACACTTGATACCATTCTCCATGGCAGCAGGTGTTCTTTTTTAATCCTTTGTACGTTCAAAAATTAGTATCCATTTTGCATCTCGCAAACGAACAAGTCCATTGTTGAATGCATAAAAGTTATAGAATTGCGATAGGAAGTCCCTTATACTGTTTGGTGCTATGAAATGTCGGATGGCTGTGAGATGTATGTGAGGCGGCTGTGAGGCAGCCTGTGAGCGCGATATGCGGCCGGTATTGGCAGCAGGTGGCCAATGGATCGAAATGTGCAGGGGCAGCAGGTAATGAGCGTGGAAAATGAGATGCGTAGGGGCAGTAGGTAGTACGGGGTTATACGAAAAAACCGACTGCCTAAGCAATCGGTTTTTTCTGAAATCATAAAAGGGAGTCTATCTATTGGAACATCTTTTTAGATGTTTTCGTCTTAAGCAGGAATACCATTACAAATATTCCTGCTTCTAAAAGGAATGTAACTCATCAAGTAAGGATTCCCTTCACTTGATAGTTCTATTATAACAGATCCAGATTTTTTACATTTTTTTGCAAAAGAGTTCTTTCAACTGGCTGTTCTCATATACTACCTTACCTCAATGCTGCATATTCCCACTCTCCATCTCTTTATACAAAAAAAGAGGGAATGATCCCTCTTACAATTTGAGCAATATTGGATTTTCTCTAATTCTTTCAGAAGCATATTCTATCATACCAATATCATGTTTACATGCAATTCTTACCAAAGTAATATCATCCTTCAATCTATCACTCACATATCTAAAATTATAGTAATCTTGACTTACTGCTTCATATGCAAGAGAATAATCATCTCTAAGTTTTTTATTTACATATCTAAAAATTTTAGGATTTATTTTTAGCATGTCCCATGTAGAATCAAAATGATTTTTATATTTGCCACTGGCATATTTATATGCGCTACTTGCAGTTTTAATTGCTTCCATCACTAAGTCTTTATTTTTTTTCAATCTAGTAGAACAATACTGAAAATAATTGCCACTTTCTTTGACTGCCATGAAAGCAAGAGTTTTATTATCTTGTAACTTATCAGAAAGAAAACAAAAAGCTGTTGGTTTTTTTTTCATGATTTCATGTGCTAAATCATAATCATTTGCATATCTTTCATTAACATACATAAAAACAGTATCATCTTTATGAATTAATGGTAGAACTATTCTATCATCATTCTTCAGTCTATCACTAGCATATTGAATAGCCCAAGGATATTGATTTGTAGAAGCTAATACAATATCTTCATTATCTTTTAATCTATCACTCACATATTGAAGATTATACCCATCAAGTATAACAGCTTCCATTGCCAATTGTTCATTATCTCTTAATCTATCACTGACATGTTGAAATACATTTCTTTTACCCATTTCAAGAAGACTATATACAATATCATACTTATCTAATAAAACAGTAGGAATTGCATCGATAAGTTCTTCTTCATTCAAATAACAACATTCAACAAATGAAGCATAATAATCATTCAAGAAATGATGCATAAAAGCATAATCACTCCTCAATTCTTCTGGAAAATCAGGAAGTCTTGTCCAAATGGATGGATGTTTTAATACTTCACTATAAACATCAGGATCAAGTTGTAATGTCTTATCCAAATCTGTATATATTTCTGCTACTTCTTTTAGACCTAGTACAAAATCTTTTTTAGCCAATAACCTTTTTGAAATACAAGGAGAAACAAATCTTACAAAATCATGAAAAACAACAAACTGTGAAGGATAATCTCTATCATTATCCATTTCATTTATTATATATTCATCATTTTTCTTGTGTATTTTATTTAGAAACTTATGAATAAAATCCTCATCATCAAAATATGTTGGGTTAATTTTCTTAATATATCTTTTGCAGTTTCTTTCATCCAAGAAAAACCCTTCATTAATTGCATCAAATATTCTTTCTTTGGTTGTTTTATTACTGATTGTTTTTCTCATTTTATATACCTCTTTTCTTTGTTCTAGTGAACTACTCCCACCTAAAGAGATCGGAGCTCCCTGCTTCATTCACAGCGGTTATTATCACATCTTCAGAAACTGATAAAGTTCCTCGAACCAGTTTTTCCTCAGAGTCCACAGACTTTTCCAATCAGTCTTCCTGATCCCACGATGGGGCTGTCTCATCCCTACATTTGTTTTCTTTCTATTCTTACGCTGCTTTCATCTCTTCATAGAGGATCCGAAGCCCCTCGATCAGGATATTGATCGCAGCGTTTCTTATAATACTGATTCCGGTCTGCGAACATCAGATTTCAAATCTTCCTGCAGCACCCAAAACACTTCGCAAAGAAGGCCCGCTGTTCCTCAGTCGGATAAAAGCGGTACTTATATGCTTCCTGTTGCATCAGCTTTTTCTCCTTTCTCATAAATATGAGAAATTTCGAGAAAAAACTTTCATATTTATGAAAGCCGGATTCATTCCACTGTCTACAGAGGCAGAAGAATTCTCCGGAATTTTGTTAAAAGAAAGCAAGAAAGGAAGCTATTATGTCAGATTTATTAGTTGAAACCATACCAACCTTATCATTTGATAAGCAATATATGAACAACAGTAAAATTGGCCGGATTATCTCTACAAAACCGATAGAAATCGTTGAAGAATGCTCCGAACTGACCATTCCGGTACACGGGGAAATTATTAATATTGTTGATATTTGGAAGGATCGTAATGTTTCGCTGTCTGCATATAACATCACACAATTTGATATGGCGGTCATGGATGCAGCGTACACTATAATTAACTCAGGATACACCATTATTGCTCCAGAATGGATTTTAAAGGTGATGTCCGGAAATATGAATGCAAGGGCTACTCCGAAAAAGATAAATGCTATCAAAGATAGTGTTGATAAGCTCCGTTCCATTCATATCCAGATCGACTGCACTCAAGAAGTAAATTCCAGGAAAGATCTTAAGGGAAAAATATCAAAATTTGTTTATAAATCATATCTCCTCCCGCTTGGTGAATTAGAAGTAACTTATGCTTCGAACGGGAAAGAAGTTACAGCTTACACGATTTATGAAAAACCTGCTCTTTATCGTTATGCAGAAATTGTACATCAAATCATAGATGTACCTGCGGAATTGCTTGAAACACAGGAAAAATTTAATGATACAGAAGAATCTATTTTGATAAAAAGATATGTGGTGAGGAGAATCGCACAGATTACCCATAAGAATAATCTACGCAGTAACAAAATATCTTTTCTCTGGTATGACAACAAATCAGAAAATGACCGGGAACGCGGATTGTATCCGGAGCTCGGATATTTTCCTGAAAATTATAAAGACTGGAAAAGTAAGCGGAAACAGATCAATAATGTCGTAAAAAATACATTACAATTTCTTGTTGATAAGAATACGATCCAAGATTTTAAAGAATACCGGAATAATGATTCAAATAACCCAAGTGAGCCGATTATGGGGTATAAAATCTTTCTTGTAGATACAAAAGTATGATTTCCAATTCACTATATTTTCAAAAAAAGAGGGCGTTTGCCCTCTTTCTTTTCTCTATTTGTCTGATTGTCCTGCACTCTCTTCTTTCCCAAGATTTTCAATTGAAAAAATGGAAACCTCCATAATGCGTCGAATTGTATTTTCAGTTCCTTTCATCTTGTATTCTCTGCTCTGCAATCTTCCTGATAATTTCACCAAATCGCCTATTTCATACTTACCAGCTTTTTCAGCTACATCGTTCCAGCAAATGCACGGAATATAATCAGAACTTGAGTCAGATGTGTGCACAGCAATGAACAGATCAGTGACTTTTTTTTCTTTTGATGTCTCCCGTGCTACAGGATTTCTGCTGATATATCCTTCTAAATGTATATTGTTGATCAGGCCATTTGCAACACGTTCTTTTTTAGGCCCTGGTGTAAAGCTTCTGACATATACTGCATGATGTAAATGATTTTTCCCATTCTCTGTTTCAATATGTGATTTTAAAACACCATGGATCATAAACAACTGATCAGTATAATCCTTTTCTACATCCGTTGTCGCATCAGATATAAGAAGATCGATTTCGTCAATTGCTCCGCTCTTTCTTTCAACGATCAATACACTTTTGAAGAACTTCTGTCCGTAAGCTTCATGTGAAAAGACAAATGGACTTTTGATTTTTCCTGTTAGTGTTACTCTGTTTGTTGTTTCTCTTGGCATTCTGTTGGCCTCCTTATATTATTATTACATTATAAATATGGGAGTTTTTTCTAATATTAACGAAGCGGAACCAGGTTCCTAAAAACATGGAATACTATGATCCACTGCTTGCAGTTCTGACAGATAGGTCAGATCCATCCAGCAAACGCCTCCTGTAAAAATGGTATCCAGGGTCCGTAAAACAGGAACCACTTTTTTTGTGTGGAATAAGCAAAAACGGTCTGTTTCATTTTCGAGCAGGGAACGACTTTATACTTCCGGTCTATTTCAAAGAAAAAAGAACCTCATTACGAGATTCTTTTTCTTTGCTTATTTTCTTTCGGCAGATTCATCTTGATCAGTTGAAGTAAGCCCCAATTCTTTTTCGAGATCTGAAAGTTGAAAATCGTCATATTTTTTTGTATCAGATGCTGCTATGCTGTAAAAGCATGGGGCGCTAAGTATTTCTCTTACGGAATCAAAAGTGACAAAAAGTTCATCTGTAGTATCCGAAGCATTTATTGTAGTTTGACCTATTTGTAAACGAATTATCTTTCCGCTAATTTCTGAATACTCTACTTTGATTGGTGTAGAAAAATGATGCATTTCTCCATCGAGCAAAATTTCATGCATTTTATCGCAATTAAAATCTTCATCGTTTGATTCGTCCCAATCTATTTCGTATAAAATAGCTGCTAAAAGAAAATGAGATGGAATATAAATATTTGGATTTTCGATTAAGGGATACGCTCGTATCATGTGAAATCCTATTTGTAATATGTAATCCCGTTTTTCATCTAAAATATGTAAATAACCATCTTCTATATAAGCAAAGCCTTCTTCGTATGTTTCAATCATGTCACTGGGCTTAATATTGCCTATCGTTTCATATTCCTTCCATTCTTCGTCTGGATCATCCTGTAATAGTTCTGAAGTTCCCCAATTTGCTTTACTTACATTGTACCATTCATTTGTTTTAAATTTGCTGATGTAATGTGCCTCCAAGAGTTCCGCGTCAATCCGGCTTTTTACTTCTTTTTGCAAATATTCAACTCTCCAGCAACCGCCTATGCACCAATCATCCTGTTCAGAATGCTCTTTTATACGTTGCTTCAGGGTTCTGTTTTCGCTCCAAACAATCCCCACATATTTAATTACTTCATCATGTAAATCTACATATCGATATACAACTGCCAAAGGAAAGAAAAAAAATGTAAAAGTCAAGAGGAAATTAGAAAAAAAATTGAAATCTTTTATTATTTACTTGACCAGTGGACACCACTGTGCTATAATAAAGACAGTTAAAAAACAGAGAACATCACAGGAGGTAAAGAAAGATGAAGAAAATTAAAATGTTTAACGGATCAGAATTAGAGGTTGGAGAGAAAATTAGGTTTGCAGATTTATGGCAGACAGAAGACGGAGACGTAGAAGAACTTTTAGTAAGCGAATGCGTACACGTCGCGAACGGACAATATGACGAACCAATCATTGCAGATTTCGAAATCGTAGCAGAAGACGAAGAAAATCCAGTTAACACACTTGTAAAAATCACAGACATAAGATAAGAGAAAATAAAAAGGAGATAATAATGGAGAAAGTAAAAAGAAACGTAATGATAAACAAAGCCGGAGGAACATCGGGCAAAAACACGAAGAACTACCGAATTTCCATTCCAGTAGGAATGATAAAGGCGTTGGGTGTGACGGAAGACGATAGAAGCGTTGTCCTAGAAGAAAAAGACGGTGCAATCGCAATCAGAAAAGGAGACAAATAAGAGGAAATAGCTTAATGAATTGTATAAAATGGCGAAAAGAGCGCACTGAAAAATGTAACTTTGGAAAGCAAAGCAAATAAACAAACCGCCGGTGATTGTGATTTCCAGACTTTTCTTAATAAAAGAACTTCTTGACTAAAGCATCTACTCTGTAGACACCGTACAAGAAGCACTTTTGTTCTAACTAGCACCTTTGAACTAAAGCATCTATATATAGACACCGCTCCATCAGCACATAAGATTTTATGTATTTCATGTATAATCATACATGTACATAGTAAATTTGTAAATAGAAATAATAGATAGGCATCTCAGTTCCTATTTACTGTAAAGTGATTCCTCACTTCCAAGATTTCTTCATCAGTAGCACCGGAATACTTCTTGATATCTTCTACAGGCATATGCTGTATTCACAATATTTAATCGTTCCTGTTTAATACCTTTTTCAATGCCACGTTCTTCAATTACATATGATAAGCTGCACATCGTATCCAGTTCATTTCTAAAATGGTTTTGTGCCGGCATATCTTTCTGTTCGTTTAGCTCAAACTTATATCATGCGGGCGACTATCTTCGTCTGGAGTTTTACGTGTGGTTTCGATAAGTTTCAGCAGTTCTTTTTTGTCAGAAAAGAAATGACATCTTTCTCGGGCTTCTTTCTCCATATTTTCCTGCCAAATTTTGAACTCCTTGCTGTTGTAGAATTCCGTATAATCGAACATTGTACTGTCATTCCCCGGATAATTTGGCAGGTCCTCAGCCCCATAGAATGTATTTCTTAATTTCCTGATTAGATTATCTGGAGATGGCAGCTCAATATCTGACAAATCTTTTTTATAAGCGATATGCTTTGTGTCGAATAATTGCACCAGAAACCCGTGATTCATTGGTATATAATCCGGACTGAGTGCTTCTTTCCACGTCTTCATCCGCAGCTCCCATTCTTTTTCCGAAATGTTTTTTGGACGATCTATGCTGTTCGAATAAGAAAAGTTCTTCAGGTATTTGGAATTTCCCAATAAATCTTCCACATCATTGTTTCCAAAGAATTCTACAAGAATTCCAACATTTGTTGGAATAATTGCCAATTCACATCGATAGTCATACTCCAGGTCTAAGATATCCGGATATTTTTCGAAATCATCTATTTTCTTCCTTATATAATGTTGCAGCTCAGAAAATAGCGTTGGCCAATTACATTCAAATACATATTTCCAAATTGTGGCCATTGGATCTTGTACCATTTCCAGTTTCTTAATTAAATTCTGGATTCTCTTATCACTGTGTACTTCCCTATAATGATAAAAATAAAGAAAGTCATCTACTGTTTTTTGCAAAATCGCCTTCTCACAATAAGATTTTGCAATCTTCCGAAACTCATCCATGATTTGTTTCAATTCCAACATGCTATAGTCTTTATCGAAGATATAGCCGCTATATACAATGCTCATATTACCTCCTGTTATCTACTCACCACTTAGCTCAAGCACTTGAAGTTGGAGCTTCAGGCTTTTTCAGCCTTCTTTTTTTTTCTGCCTAGGCAGAAGCAATCTTCTGTAGCACAACAGGCTATCCACAGCATCCCGACTGGTTCCCGTCTATATTTTACTACTTTTATGCAACCTTCTTTTTCTTTTGTCTTCTCTCTTTCGCATCTTTCGCAGCTTCCTGCCGGTTCTTTGCTTCTTCTGCCTTTTCCATGCCTGCCTTCAAATATGTCAGGAAAATCCGTTTTCCTTCTTCCCGGATATTTACCGCAGCATTATAGTCCCGATCTATGACACATCCGCATTCCGGGCAGATATAGATCCGGCCTGACAGCTTCAGGCTCTGATTAACCGCACCGCATACACTGTAGGTTTTTGAAGATGGATACATCCGGTCAATCCTGGCCTGACAACTTCCTTTTTCCAGAGCTTATATGCAAGCACCTCCCGGCAATTCATTTCCATCAGGAACGTATACGAATAACAGATACTGACTTGATAAGTTCCATCTGTATCCATGAATACCGTAGCGTTTAAGATGCGTGCATCCTCCGGAAGCTTCCGGTGAATGATCAGTTCCACTCCATGTTTCAATTTCGGCAGGTACAAGATGTTCTCTTTGAGCCGGATGGTCGGACGTTTCAGAGCATAGGTTATTGCACCTTATTTCTAACCTAAAAAACAGGCCTACTTTTTCAGTCAATGTCATTAAGTTAAGCTCTTTTAAGCAAAAAAGTAACCCTCACAGAATGATATGCTACCCTCATATAGGACAATGAAATATAAAAGTCCTTTAGTTGTTTTGTTCTTGTTGCATTGTTATTTCTCCTTTTCTATGCAAAGATTTGAAGATAGTCACGTAGAATGGAGAAAATATTAGTTTGTATTCATTTTATAATTTCTCTTATTTCCATTTATCAGGCAATTCACCGCTTATTAAGATATATTCTCCTGACCGAAACGAATTTCGATAAAGAGTATCATAAAATGGGTTATCTATTTTGGGGTTGATTTCAAATGTTCTGCCCGTGGAGCGTTCTTTATATTTTACGATAAATATATCCTCCGATAGATGCTTTAAATATTCTTCTTTGTCAAAAGCAATCTCTGAACTTTTATCCATATTAGCATCTTTTGTTTTGTCATTATTCCAGTTATCCCAAGGATGATAACATTTACCGCTACCAGATGAACCCAAAATAATTGCATTTGTTTCTGGTAATGAGGATTTTTCTTTCATTTTCCAAAACATGTACGTTCATCTCCTTTCTCTCATTATCTGCTCTGGATTCTGTTTCATAGTATCCATATACATTCGCAAAGCTCTTTCGGCAGCTACCGTTTTGGTTTGTTCAAAATATAGAAAGTTTCCATATATTAATCTCCTTCCTTTTGTTTTATTTATGATATCACTTAGCAAAAAATATAATACTTTTGCAAAAAAGGAATCGTTTGTGTATTAATGAAGATTAATATATTCGCCTCCCAAAAAGAAGAGAGCCGCTTGGCCCTCTTCTTATCTGTAATCCATGAATTATCCTGTTTTGTGTCTACATTCTTATTTTTCTTCTATTAACCAAAGCAATAAGTGCAATTCCTACACAAATGAAAATTATATAATATATATCTTTCTTCCCTGTAAACGGAAGTTCATATAATTTATCATCCGTGATTTCAAATGACTGCATGTCTGCCTTACTTTCTATGTGAATCTCTTTGTCCTCTGAAATGTCATAGCCGAATGGAGCTGATACTTCATGGATATAATAAGTTCCGCTCGGTATATAATCAAAGTTTGTTGGTTCTGTTCCGGATGTCCATTCTTTGATAACTGTTTTGTTTTGATCTAACAGCTGCAGTTTTGCTCCCGGAAGAGCCTCTCTGGTTTCTGTATCTTTTTTGGTAAATGATGTTTTAATGAAATCATCTTCCATTGCAACTTTCTGCAGACCTTCTTTCATAATGACTGTAAATTTTACTGGTTCTGCCTGAAGGTATCCGGCTGGTGCTTCCTGCTCGTAAAGAACATATTCGCCCGGGATCAATGCATCAATTTCTTTTGCGCTGCTTTCAGATGTCCATGTCTTTACCGGAACAGCATCTTCTTTTGGCACATTCCCATCCATATCTTTTGTCTTATAGATTGCTAATTTAGCTCCCGCAATAAGTTTTTTCGTTTCAATGTTTGTTTTTTCGATTGATACTCTGGTTGGTGCATTTGTTGCTTCTATATCTTTAACAAACTGGATATCTTTATTTTCCCTATTGTCAATGTCCTCTTTGGTTAAATTTGCCTCATATTTTTCTGTGTTTTTCATATAGCCGCTCAATGCTTTTGATTCAGTAAAGTAATATTTTCCGACTGGAAGTCCTGTGACAACAATCTCTCCAACACTGTTTGTTACAAGTTCATCTTTGCTTTCGATGTCGATGTCTTCGTCTGTCATATAGTGATACCCGGTATCGTCTTTTACAACCGGAATAATTGCACCATTGACATCCGTTAGTGTAAATGTTACTCCAGGAAGTCTGTTTTTACTTACGGAATCTGTTTTTGTTAAACGGATAGTTCCAGTGGTGTCTGGTAATTTTGCTGAGTAAGATCGGATCCAGCCACGACTATATGCAGCGGCCTTAACATCTTCGATTGGATCTGATTTTGTATTAATCTTTTTATTATTTACAACAAGACTTGCTTTATTTACAATCGAATCAAAATCTCCATAAGACGATACTGATAAATGAATTATAACTTCTGGAGTTTTTCCTGGATGTAACAGTTTTACTTGAACAGTTTGTCCTTCCACTGTGCTTTTATAATGTAATGAATTAACAGTAGAAACACCATCATTATACGTTACGTTAATGTTGTTTACTTTTAATCCGTTCGGTAATACATCTGTAATAGTAGCATCTGAAGCATTCTCCAACTCAGCTTTTGAATATTTTTCGTTTAAATTAACTTTAATATCCCATCTAAGCTCTGATGTACCATCTTTACTTACAGATTCTTTCTCAAAAAGTTTTTTCTTTTCGACTGTGCCTGTTGAACTAGCGGACTTGTCTGAGTATCCATTTGCCTTCAAGACTGCATCGTTTTTGATGTTTACCTTCCTCCATTGGCATGGTAAGTCGCCGTATAAGAATCCTCGGCTTTTACCTTACTTATGGATGTCAGGCAACAAAGCAAAGCTGCAAAACAGCAGAAAAATGCTGTAAAAATCCATCTCCTTTTCCGTGTTACCCCCCTCCTGAAATTTTCCATATTCAAAATTCATCGCTCCTTTCTTTTTTTCTCTAACAAATATGTGAGAAGAAAAGCAATGGATTATTTGAACTGATCCCCGATGATGATCGGATATATTTGTCTTTTTTTATTGCATCCTCCACGGGTCAGCCTCTGCTGCCACACTATAACTATTAATCATGAACCTCCTGCTGCCACACTATAACTGTTAATTATGACCTTCCTCCTGCCAGACTGTAACTATCACTCATGACCTTCCTGCTGCCAGACTGTAACTATCACTCATGACCTTCCTGCTGCCACTGTATATTTCATTACCCACTGCGCATTTCACTACGCTATACCTTCCGCTCACCTGCCACCCACACCGCGGATGATATTTTCCAGGTATCCAGCTGTGGCCAAGCCTAATGCTGCGCCAGTCACTTTTACCGGGTGTCAACCTCCGAGATCCAATCCTCATCCGGCATCCGATCATCATCCGGCATCCCATCTACTTCCGAGATCAGATCATCATCTGGTAATAGACCGGACGCTGCTATTGCTGCTGATCTCTGGCATGGCAGCAAGCGAAATGGTTCATGCAAAATACATGCATTGCATCATTTACCAGGTGGCTGTCTTGGTGATCGTATTTTTTTACCCTGTCCCATCCCATGTTTTATTGAAAATCAAAAATCATAAAAGGAGGAAATAAAGATGACAAGTGGTTATTATGTTTTTGAAAGCAAAGGGAAGGTAACGAAAGCCGCCTATATTGCAAGCGACGGATATATCAGCGGGGCCGGATATCCGATCATAAAAGCTTTTTCAGAAAACAGGGAAGAGGAATATTTAGAAGAACTGAGACAGCAGAATGTGAAATACAAAGAATCTGATGAATTGGTATATATTCGCCCGGAATGGTATCGGAAAACCAAAAACAGCCGGCCGGATGATATGCATCAGGAATACGCATACGTGATCACGGCAGGAAAATTAAAGATATATAATTATGCAAAATTACTTATTACCATTACCAAAGATACCGCAGCTGACTGGGCGGCTTTTGCTTCTGAGTTTGAGGATATCCAGAGACAGATGCTGTATTCGGATGAGCTTTTGGAGTTGGATTGGAGAAAAGAACCGGAAATGTATAAGGAATTGGATATGATGGCAAAAGAACACCGGCCGTTTCAGGCAATACATTCTAAGTATAGGAACTGTTATGAATTGCAGGATTACAACCTTACGGATGTTTGGCATACAAATGAATGCCCGGCTTATCAGAGGTGCTTAAGTGTGACACATAATGATATATCCAGAACCATTACGTTCATTATCCGTTATGAGAAGTATCTCAAAACGTGGCATATCTCCCTGCAATTGCCATGGGTACGTGTCCGGATCTTAAATTGCTGCGGCTCCCAGGCGATGGCGATGAAGATGTTAAGTGATTATATCAGATCGAAGGATCCAAAAGATGTATTCGCTTTTGCAGATATCTGTAAAGTGTACGAAGATCAGGTAAAAAATCTGGATAGGCCATTGATCGATCCAACGACACTGGAATGTAGAATGTTATATGTATATGATGGTGCGGTTTGTGCTTTAAAAGCAAGGGCTGCTGCCGGTAATATATCCTGTATGTCTGAACATTTTACGCTTGAGAAATTGTTGTCCGCTTATAGGCAGGAATATAGGAGAACCATATCTAAGCAGAGGAGAGATTCCCTTAATGGAATGCCTGGATATAAGATCCTTCTGGAGTCCGGAAATGTATGCACCCTGCATCCAACGCGCCGGTTATCGGAGTCTGAAATGATCAATAAGGAAACCCATTTTTGTACAAACGCAGATGGTACATGGTTCCATCTCTGTACAACAGATCCGGATCATGCAAAAGAAGTACTCCTGGCGTCCGTGGAACATTATTGTGGCTCCAATTCGCTGCTCCATGCAGTTGAAAACGACAGACAACTCTTTTTCTGCCCGGAATGTGATTCTTTTTATCTTCCGGATTCTGAAAGTGGACGGCTGATCAATTGGTTCACAGAAACTGCTGCCAACGCAAAGCTCGCTTAAAGTAGCCTTTTTCTATTCTTCTTACTTACACCTGTCCGGTTCCTGCCGGATGGGTGTTTTGCTGTCTGCTTATAGTCCATCCGTTTATGGCCCACCCCATATCACTCCCGTTATTCATCATCTGTTATCTATTGTTTGATTTTATCAATTTGTGCTCAATTTCTTGTCATTGCCTATTATGGACCTTTATTATAATTGATTCACAGCTTTTCAATCCATCTTTTAGAACGTATGCTTTTGTTTACTCATACACTGACTGCTGCCGGAGTCAGTTATTTTTTTTGAAAGAGTTTTTCTTCCGGCAGCAGCTTCCGCTCTTCTGTTATCTTCCGTTATCTTCTATTGTCTTTCCGTTTCTGCTGTTTCTGATGTTTCTCTATTATAGCTGCATATCTCTTTTTAATATTTTTTTCGATTCACACTTCCGTATGTTCCGCTTTGATCCCAGCTGATTATATTGTTCCATGCTGCTTTCTGAACATTCCCGGCTGGCAGCAGGCGTTACCATTTTTTGTATTTGGATATTTTTAAATAAATGTATCATGTCCTCGGCGATGGGAAGAAGGTACTCTTTTATAACATATCTTTTTTTTGCAGATGTGTACTTGACATGCTTGCCTATTTCCTGCTTCCGGTATCAGGCCTTCTTATACAAGACATCTCATCTCCGGCAGCAGGCATTGCTTTTTTATGATTTTCATACGATCCTGGTGTCATATGGGTTTGTTCTTATATAGCTCCCATAGCTCCCCGCATGGACATATACGTACTTTGTATAACACAAAGTACTTCCAGTCTTTTTATCACTTACTGTTTGCTATTTATCACCTGCGTCTGTCTGCGGCATATTTCTATCCTGCTGCCAGAGACAGGATATTTTTCACAAGAAGACTAACTTCCGGCAGCAGGCGTGTTGCTTTTATTAAGCTTTTTCTTTTCTTTAATGATATGCCGTCTTTTTGCATTCTCTTTCCCTTTGCATACTATCTTACAATGCCTGCTGCCAGAAACAGGATATTTTTCACAAGAAGGCTAACTTCCGGCAGCAGGCGTGATCTTTTTCTATACTTTTTCTATGTTTATCATTCATGACTGATGTTTTCTCATTCACTGTCATTTCTCTGCGCTTTCACCTGCTTTTTATATATATCGTCCGCAATTGATATATTCGGTTATTTTCCTTGCTTACTTCGACATACTGTCTTTTGCTATGTACTGGCTGCTGCCGGAAGCCGCTCTTCTTTTGGATATTATCACTTATCCCGGCAGCAGCTCTTGCTCTGCTTTATCTGCATGCACTGTTTTTCTATCACTTATGTCTGATGCGCTTATTAATTCCGTACACGATATCTAATCACTTATATATGATGTTTTTTCTTTGCGCATATGGATTTCCCTACAGTTCTTATTATCAGAAGTGCTATTTTCATCACTTATAGGTGTTTATCCATATCTGGCATGGAAACAATTACTCTTTTATTATTATCACTTATATATGATAATTTCTCCAATCTCTCCATCATTTTTACATCACTTATATCTGATGATTTTTCTTTTGAATCTGGCAGCAGGACACACTGCATACCATATATATGCGGTTATTTTTATCACTTATATATGATGCATATACGCTTTATATCATCACTTATATCTGATAATCATCTCTAGATTCGCTGATCCACGATTCCACTGATTCACTCTCCCTTCCTGTTATGTCTACTGTTTCGATTATTGCTGTTGGTACTGCTACTGATATCTGGCACGGCAGCAGATTAGGAACTTTGCTGCATATGTGATATATATGGCATATGTGATGCATACAATCTATGTGGCAGCAGCATGGGCAATAAAGCAGCAGTTGGAGCAGTTGGCGATGCAATGATAGTTGCAATGAAATGATAAATGGTAAATGGACAGGGGCAGCAGGACATTTTTATAATCTATATTCGTCTTTTGTCTTTATATTTTTTAGTATATTTAGAAATATTTTTATTTTAGCTATATACTGTCCTTGATTTTTCATTGAGAAACTATTTTGGTTCCATTTCTTCGTCTTATTTTCGTCTTGTTTTTACTGTTAACAATGAATCTGGAAAATTATTATTTTTTTGAAGATAGTTGCTGTTCCTTTTTATCTTCAAAATTCCGTATAACTTATTACGGAATTTTTTCTTCAAAAATCTTCGGACTTCTTCAAAAATCTTCAAGTCCTGTTTTCGCACCTACAAAACAGATTTTGCAGACCATCCATCTACGCTTCCTAAAGCTTACGTCATAAATGGTTTTACGTCAGTGCTGCTGTTTGTTTTGAATAATTTCGAATATCTATAAAAAGAGTTTCGACTATATTTATTAATATAGTTTGTGTCAAAAAAAAGAGACTCAAAGAGCCTCTTTTATCAAAAATGGAGAAGGTTTGATCACTTCTTTCCCTTTCGTTTTGTAGGAACATAGATATAAATATTGTTTTGCTCTTGTGATTGCAACATAAAAAAGCCTTCTTTCCTCTTCCATATCAACCGGTGTTTCATCATCCTTCTTAAATGGGCAATTCCCCTCTACACAGTTAATCATAAATACATAATCCCATTCCAATCCCTTAGAACCATGCATAGACGATAATGCAATACCGTTTCTTTCTTTCAACGCCTCTTTTAAGGCCGCTTTATAATGTAGTATATATATACTCCACGCTTTCCAATCGTTATACTTTTCTGCATCCTTTACATATTCCATCCATATGTTTTCTAATTCATCAATTGGAACATTTCTAAATTCGGCATAGTCTTTAAGATATTTTTTATATCCGCCAATACCATATAATTTTCTCAAAAAATCAGTTGGCGGAATATCTTTTAACTGTGATAAGAGGTATAGAAAATTCGTGATTTGATCCAATGCATTATTCCTCAGCCATTGCTTCTGGCATGTTTCATATGCCACTTTTCTCATTTTTGACTGATCCAGCCCACTTAAAATGTATCTGTAATGATTCAGATAACGATTGGGGTGATTTATTACGCGCGCAATATCCACCTTTTCTTTTACTTTGTGATTTGCCAGGTTGTAATACGCCTTAATATCATAAAACAGCCAATGTTCATACTTATTGGGAATTTTCTCATTTGAATAGAACGGGATATTGTGTCCCAAGAAATAATTAGCCATTGCCTCTGCTTCTTTGTTTGTGCGATATAGTACAGCAATAGTATTCGGATCCACACCATTATTCAGTAAGGCTTGAATTTTGTTATACACTTTGTAAAGTTGTTCTTCCTTTGTTTCGCCTTCTATATATTCTATCTGCCCTTTTTCTTTTTTAAAAGCGATGAAATCCTTCTTAAATCTCATTTTATTATTCTGTATCAAGCGATCTGCAATTGAAACGATTCCTCTGCAGGATCTATAGTTAGTTGACAGGTATATTTCTTTTGCAGATGGATAATCTTTCTTGAAATTAAGCATAATAGATGGCTGCGCCCCACGAAATCCATAAATGGACTGATCATCATCTCCAACCACAGCCAGATTCCCGTTTTTCCCTGCTAAAAGATACAGGATATCCCTCTGCAGGAAATTTGTATCCTGATACTCATCAACCTGTATATATTGGTATTGCTCCCTTAATTCTTTTAGACATTTTTTATCATTTTTCATAATATCATATGCCTTAAGAAGCATATCATCAAAATCTATCAATCCAAGATTCTCTTTGTATGCTTCATAATGTCTATACAGGTTCATAAATAATGCTTTACTTTTGCAACATTTTGGCTGGTATTTAGCCATATTTGGTCTATTATTCTTTACAACAGAAATCTCTGTAATCAGGCCGTTTACAAATTCCTCACGGTCATTTATTTCCGGGTGTTCTCTTAATTGTTCGTAAAAGTATGACTCTGAGTCGGATAAAATACAGCTTTTGTTATATCCGGCATATTTCTCTAATATTCTCAAGCACATGGAATGTATCGTTGAAAAGGTCACGGAGTCGTTACCAAACTTTCTCCTGTAACGTTCTGCCATTTCTTTTGCAGCCGCCGAAGAAAATGTAACCATAAGGATTTTACTGGGTTCGATTCCACAATCAGCTATCATATGATGGATTCTGCTAAGGGAAGTCGTCGTTTTCCCGGATCCAGGACAGGCAATTACGACAATCTGCCCGTTAATTGTATTTATAATTTCTTGTTGTTCTTTATTTTCCTTCAAAAACAATACCTTCTTTCTTTTTTTAACATCCTGTTGCGAGAATTCCCCTACCTCTACAGGTAGTGGGATGAATCGCAGCTATGATACTAACCATCCACCGTTTGGGTGCAGCCGTCTTAGTTTTGACAGACTCCACTGCTTATAATTCTTTCCCGGCGGACTGACATAGCAGCCGTTCCAATCTACTAGATACGCACTTGTACCTGTAAAACCGGATATGTGCAGTTTCTGTCCATTTACATATACGGTATCCCAGAGCCGGAATCCCTTTACTTCTGTAGTATTCTTCCAGTTCCTTTTTGCTTCCCGGTTTGGTTCTCTCCTGCCTTTTCTTGATGTTGCTTCCTGCAGCGATCGTTTCGATTTTCGTACCTGTTTATAATGCAGTGTCTGACACTGATTCTTCAGATGATCCACATTTTTCCCTTGTAAAGGAATCGCAATCGCATCATTGGCATGTCCTTTGGACAGCAATAAGCGCTTCCGGTCCGCCGCTGTAATATTCCCATAGGTAAATGTAGCTTCCGGGAATGCTTGGAACAACCGTCTTCTGAGGATATTCATAAACGCTGCGTCTCTCAGTCCTCTCGTAAACTGTTTTTCCTGTTCCATCCATTCATAAAGAATTTCTCCCGGCTTATGCGCCTCTGCCGTATGGCAGGAATCACAGGCGCTGGACAGACACTTCGGATTATCTGTAGCTCCCCGGCTGCGGAATAAGATATGATGTATGGCCAGCTTTACAACTGTTCCATCTTTTCGTATCGTTCCAGCCTTTTTGCCACAACAGGCACAGCGGTATCCATCCCTTGCAAAGACATACGCCTTAAGGCTCTCTGCATCATACATCGCCCCTCTTTGGTACATCTCCCCATGGATCTGCGGATCCTTCATCCGTGCCATATCAAACCGTTCGACTTCGATCACCAGTACACTCATGATTATTTATTCCTTTCATACATGATACATGGAACGAGACTGTTCCTGCCGCGTGTCCGCGTGAGCTCCCCTTCGCCAATGTCAGAAAGAGTAAGAAGACCACGCCTTATATCTGTTGCCCGGATGCACGGCTCCACTAGGGATCATGGAGAGGCATCATGACCTGACTGACGTAGTTTCTCCAGAATGCCTATATAGGCAGAACTGTCTTAGGCTAGTCAACTGGCTTTTTCAATCCCCCGCTTCAAGATATATAGATCTAAGCGGTGGGCAGTTGACTAAGCAAAATTCTTTTACTGACCATAAAATGGTATTTTTTTATGTCCATGATATAAATTATTTTTATTTTTCTTTTCTGCCATATTTGTAACGAAATCAATATTCATAAGAGGAGGAATAAACATGAACAAAACAATCGTAATGGGAAATTTAACAAAAGATCCAGAGGTAAGGTATACACAGGGCGAAAATTCAATGGCTGTTGCAAAGTACACGTTAGCTGTTAACCGTCGTGGAAAACAGCGGGAAAATAATGATGCTGATTACATTCCTTGCGTTGCATTCGGCAAATTAGCTGAATTTGCTGAAAAATATTACCACAAGGGAACGAAAGCGTTGGTTACTGGGCACTTGCAGTCCGGAAGTTATGTAAACAAAGAAGGGCAGAAAGTTTATACTCTTGATTTGATTGTAGAGGATCAGGAATTCGCTGGAGGTAAAAAAGCGGATAATAACACTGAGGCTAAACCATCGTCAACTAATGGAATGACTTCTAATTCTAGTCCATCTTATGATGAAAACGGATTTATGAGCACTGGAATTGATATAAACAATCTACCTTTTAATTAATTTCCCTAAGTAAAAAAGACAACCAGAAGGTTGCCTTTTTTGCTATTATTTTAAAATATAACCCATCTTGTTTTTCCGCGTTTGTCGCCGAGTAATGGCTTTTTTCCAAAGACTTTCAGGACCTCTGAAAATTGTATCTGATCATCATTCCATTTGAATACCAGAATTCCGTTTGTTTCCAACACACGCATGCATTCTTGGAATCCGGCTTTAAGATACGCTTTCCATTCTTTTGGCAAGATCCCATATTTTTGTGCTAACCAGGATCTCGCTCCAGCATGCAAAAGGTGTGGTGGATCAAATACGACAATTTTGAACGTATTGTCTTGATATGGCATATTTCGAAAATCCATGTTGACATCTGGCTTAATTAGCAAGCTCCTTCCATCACATAATGTCGTCTGCAATTCCCGATTGTCAGCAAACAAAACTTCTGGATTTTCCTTATCAAAATAAAACATCCGACTTCCGCAACAAGCATCAAGCACTCGTTTCATAATACTATGCAGGTCCCTGTCCATAATGTTTAAATGAACAGAAGGAATGCATCACGTATTATCGTGATACATTCTCCTGCGTCCTCCTTTCGTCAAACAGCAATTGGTTAAAATAACTAAAATAACTAAACGACTTGCACCGTTATTTAGTTTTACAATATGTGATTGTTCTATATCGCATGGTTCATTATTAAGCTTTACTTCGGACCTCTCATTTTTCCCATTTACCGAGTAGCTTATAAGTACTTCTATTTTTTTCTACAGATTCATCAATGTCTAATTCATCAGTAATATTTCCTTAAATATCTAATCGCTGTCATAATATTATTCTTATCTTCTCTTTCTAATCCGGCATAAGGAATCGTCTCTGCAAGATATTCTAACTCATTTGCAGTTTCTTCATCTGTAAGTTTTCTTCCTTCTGTTTCCATTCTTGCTACCAATCTACTTTCCAGACATCCATGACGAATATCTCTAGCCCTATCGAATAATGATTTCATATTATTTTCCTCTCATCGAAACCTAGATTTCATCAATATCAAATTCTCTACAACTTCCAATTTCTATCCATGCATCCACTTTCAGCTGCTGTGTAGGCAATAAACTGTGTGTATCCTCGGATATTCATTTATCAGGTTTGGTAACATGCATGTTTTCAAAAGCAGCAAGAATATCTCTCTCCGCATGCTTTCTCCCATAAATTTCAAAACCAGACTGTTTTACGATGTGTATTTTCATACAATCAAAATTCAATAATGAACGTTGAGTTCCATTATATAATTCGAATACTATATGTGCTTTGCATAATTGTTTTACTTTAGCCGGAATCATCTCAGGAATGCTTTTTTCTTCTTTATATTCATCAAGCATTTCTTTTGGAATCTGTACAATATCTCCAATTCTGAATCTGCACATATCCACTTGCATTTTCTTTTTGTCTAATTCTTCTTTTTCCACTTTTATACCTCCATCTCAGTTGAGTCGGAACCTAGTTCCTCTTTTGTTTCACAAGTTTTCCCTTTTTGATAAAATAAAGTTCTTAACAAGCTTTTTTTCAGAACGTCTTTTCGTTCTTCCGTAATCTGCTGAAATACCGGGCGCTTTGCGACAAAATGAAATCTTGATACCGTATTTACAACCATAATTCCTACATATTTGGGAACATTATTTTTCCACCAATCCAATGGTCGTTGATGATACAATTCTTCGGACAACACAAGATAATTATAGTTCCCTTGCCAGGACTTTGCGGCTTTGCTCTTGAAGTCTGACATCGAAACTTTAATCTCAAAACAGCGGAACAAGTCTTTTTTCATATCGTAACTTAAAAAATCTACAATCTCTATCTTGTTGTTAATTCGGCCACCCCTTGCAAATCCAATGGCAACTTCTTCTGTACCATATTCTTTGGCAAGTTTTGGATTTGTCCCAAATAAATTTTCGTATAGAACTTGTTCGATAATTTTGGTTTCTTCTCTCTTCATCTTTTACCACCATCGAAACCTTTCAAATTCCTGTAATTTTAGTCGCTTGTTTTTGACTCTTTCTTTTTGTGATTGGCAAAGGTATTTTCTGAATCCAAATTTCCTCAAAAACGTGTACATGTCTGTTCATACTTGAGCATGCATAGTATTTCTCAAAATATGGTTTCTTTGCTATATCGAACAATTGACTGTTATCGATAGCGCGATTCATAATCCTTATTGCTTCTTTTGAATTCCATGCTGTTCCTTCTATTGTCCGAGTCTTCATGTTTTTCAAACATTTATAAGAAACCACCATATACAAGATTCTTTTATTTCTCGGTGACATGTTCTCTTGTTCCTTTCTCTTTTTTAGCATTTTTAACAGCGTCTTCTCTTGCCTCTTCAATTGTATCTCCTCTACCTTGAAGTTTCTGTCCATTAATAATGAACGTACATACTAACGTTAATCCAATTAAATCCCTAGTTTTGTTTCTCATTTTTACCTCTTTTCTGAAAGCACTTCGTGCTCTGTGTGTAATCATAGATTTATCACAATTTACTTTCTTGTTTTATTCTTATATTTAATATAGCAAAAAAAACTTATAATAACGATTTTTGCAAAAAAAAGAAGCAACTTTAAGCTGCTTCTTTTAATATGGAATATAAATAAATTGAATTCACTTCCTCAATCTCCAATGTAGTACCAGTCCTCGTAACCATCCTCGTACACGGTAACATCATGATACGGTTCCATTCGAGAGCTGATGACTTCTCCATGTATTTGTTCCATTCGAGTAGGTTTGTTAGAAGGTATGATTTCACCATTGCAAATGGCTATAAAAACCTCAATATCATCCGCTCCCTGAGCTATTAATTGGTTTTCTGTAAGCATTTTTGGCACTTCCTTTCAATCTTCACTGCAAAATAAGTTAACATGATAGGATTCGATTAGATCCTTTTTAAACATTTCTATTGCATTATCGATATATTCTTGCGATGCGTTAAATACTTTTCCAGGAATATGAAGGAAATCCAAAAGGCCTTCTTTAATATAAGACACTGGTATGTAGAAATCGCATTCCGAATCACAAATTCCACCAATATCATAGCCAACGCCATTCTCATCCTGCCAGCAGATATGCCCGTAAGGTGCACACCAGCAGATTTGTCCACGTCGAAACGCTTCTTTAAGTATCAGTGCAAAGTAGTAGCAATAACCAGCGTGGAAAAAGTCATATAACACATCATCACTGTTTTTTCTGTCTACAGATGTAATCGCATCCGTGATGAACTGAATGACCGTTTTATCTGGCTTTTTATCTGGATATTTTAATTCATAAGCATATTCAGCCAGATATTGATTGGCCTGTTCTTGAGTAATGTATCCCTTTTCAATATCACTCTGTAAATCATTTCTTCTTACCTTCATATAGCATTCATTGGCATAATTTCTTAATTCCATTATATCTCCTCCAATTATGAAATCTGTGTCAACAATGGTACAGATGACTTTGGATCATAGATAAATTGATCCGCATGCTCCAGGGTGTAACGATAGTCATCCTCACCTTGGAATTC
>ERZ827363.1287-NODE-1287-length-25000-cov-5.143195_pt1 | contig 25000 bp, 18 predicted proteins | sample MGYA00519776_ERZ827363 | MGnify/ENA primary metagenome ERZ827363 (study PRJEB31778, sample SAMEA3449288) | human gut metagenome | biome: human gut; feature: human-associated habitat; material: faeces | place: United Kingdom | collected 2010/2012 ...
CGGTGCTTTCTGGCGTCCCAGAGAGGATTTGAACCTCCGACCCCACGCTTAGGAGGCGTGTGCTCTATCCAACTGAGCTACTGAGACATTTATAAGTTTTATGCAATTTTCAAGGCTCGAAGGAATCGAACCATCTGCCGCTTAGGAGGGGCTTGTTATATCCATTTAACTAAGGAGGCTTGAACCTCTCCCATTATACCGAATCCCACATAAAAAATCAAGGGTTTTTCAAAAGATGCGTGTCTCCCCGCACCACCGAATTTCCCCGAAGCCCTCCGCTTTAAGCGAGAACCCTTAAGCCAAAGCATATCTCCGAAGCCTCTCTTTGAAGGTACGCCTTTGGCTTAAGGGTTCTCGCTGGGATTGGAAGATTTTGGCGGGAAAGGCAAGTGCAAGAGATGCTTAAGGTTTTTCCTTGCTGATTTGAAAATTTCGAAAAATTTATACCGCCTTATAACTCTTCAAAACCGGAATCAGCTTCTTCATGTCCAAAGGCTTTGTCAGATGGACGTTCATTCCGGCGTCCAGGCAGCGGGTGGCGTCTTCGTCGAAAGCGTTGGCCCGGCTGGCCTCCTCCACCATGTTGATCCAGTTTTCCTCCCGCCGTTTCATCTCGCTGATGGAACGGGTGCAGTAGAACACATGGGTCACTTTCCTTTTTGCGTCCCGCTTTTTGACGATGAATCGTGCCGTGTACCAGTTTCCCTTAACGTCCACATATTCCAGCGCAAGGGTCTCTTCCCCTGCAAGCCGCTCCGGAAGAGTGGAAAGATTAAAGAACTGCTGCGCCCGCTCCCGGTATTCCGGCGAAACGCAGGTCTCGCATATCTGCAGCATTTTTTTCGCTGCGCTAAGCGGATAATTAAAGAAATTACACCACAGCTCTCCCACGCTTTTCAAGATTCTTCCTGCGAAAACTGATAAAAAGCCAAAAGGGACAAGGCTTCCCCTCATCCCTTTTTCTCAATAAAAATCCGGCTTCCCTGCCCCAGCTTCCGAAGCAGCACCCGCATCACATCCTCCGGTACGCTGACGCAGCCGGCTGTCGCCCCACCCGTAGAGCAATGCAGGAACACCGCAGAGCCTTTTCCGGGGATCCGTCCCGGATTGCAGCAGATGTTCAGCACATATCGATAGGCGGCCGTCTCCTCAATCAGATGCTCCGCCGAGCGCCACGGCTTTTCCCTGCCGGAAAAGGTCACGAATTGATTGTAGAAAGGCGACTCCGGATCGTCCACCCAGTAGTCGTCCTCCGTGAGCTTCCGATAGGGGAAGAGACTGCCCGGATCCTCCGCTGTCCCAAAGGCCGTATCCAGCGGAAAAAGCCCCGCCGGCGTGCAGCCGTCCCCCTCCCGTTTGCAGTCGGTGACGCCGTTTTTTCCCACGAACCCCTCTGTGGAAAGGATCTCCCGCCATTCCCCCGCCTCTTTTAAAAGCAGGCGGATCTTTGCACAGATTCCTTCCGCTTCCACGGTCAGGAGAGCCGTTACCCCTTCCGGGATCTCCGGGAGCCGGTTCATTTTCCTTCCTCCTTCGCTTCCCCTCTGCGGCAGGACATTCGATATTGGGTGGGAGAGAGTCCCACGGTGGACTTGAACACCCGGTTGAAGTGGTTCACGTTATTGAACCCACAGGAATAACAGATGTCCAGCACTCGATCCCCGCTGTCCTTAAGGAGGGTCATGGCCTTCTGGATCCGCCGTTCATGGAGGTACTCCACAAAGGTGCGGTTGGTCAGCATCTTGAAAAGGTAGCTGAAATACGACTGGCTGAGCAGGGCATGGCGAGCCGCCTCCTCAATGGTGATGGGCTGGTCAAAGTTCTCGTCGATGAACTGCAGGGTCTCCGCCATAGCGTCCCGGTGGTGGTTGAAAAGCTGCATTTCCGGCGAGGACTGCAAGCTGCTGTGAAAGACCCGTCCGGTGACCACTAACAGCTTTAAAAGATCCGCCTTAATGGCCATCAGATAGCCGTCCTCCCGGCTGCCGAACTCGTCGAGCATCTCTTCGATCAGCGATTCCACCTTGATCTGAGAGGTGCCGCTCAAATTCAGGCGGGGACGCACGTTGCATTCCGTCACCAGAAACGGCTCGATGTAGGAAAAATCGAAAAGGGCGCTGTCCTCGGTGATGCTGTTCCCGCCGAAGACGAACTCCGGCTGGAACTCGATCTCCACCAGCTCAAAGTCGCTGTTCCCGCAGGGGATCAGCTGGTGGGGCACATAGGGCGGGATCACGAAAATATCCCCCCGGACCAGCTCATAGCGGCTGTTGTTGATCCGGTGGAGCAGCTTTCCCCGGGACACATAGTTGATCTGGATCACACTGTGGCGGTGCAGCGGAGAAAGGTTGCCGCTTAAACTGTACTTCCCCACAAAAAAGGGAAGCCGGTTATCCAGCCCATCCCCTAAGGGGTACAGAGGGATCCCCTCATATTCCTTCCGGTCCAGTTCTTCGATCCGCATCAAACCGCCTCCTTTTTTCCAGTATAGCCCGTTATTGCCGCCCCTGTCAAGCGGGAAATTCGTCGAAGACCCAAAGCCCCGCCCCGATGGAGAACCAGAGCTTCCCGTCCTTCCCCACAACGGCAGATCCGGCCTTCCCGCTTAGCCTGCAGCTTCCCGCAAGACTTCCGTCCGGCTGGTAGAACCGCGCTTCGTCCGTCAGGAAGACCGCCATCGTCCCTTTCCATTCCACCATGGCACAGGGGGCTGCATCCATGGGATGTTCCGGATCGCAGGAGCCTAAGATCACCGTCTTTTCCTCCTCCAATGTCTCCCCGTTCAAGATCAGCAGCCGGCAGGTCTTAGAAGGCGTGTCCGCCGCGCTGACGAAAACCCGATTCCCCATGGCGGCGACGCTGCGGAAAAAGGTCCCCGCTGGATATTCCTTCCGGATGGTAATGGAGCCGTCCGTGCAGAGCTTCAATACGGAGAAGGGTTCCTTTTTCGGAGGGAGCCCGCTTGCTTCCCCACTGGTCACGGCATAAAGGGCTTTGTCCGAAGCTGCGATCCCCTCAATCGCCTGCCCGGGCACCAATTGGAACCAGCTTTTGACCTCCTGAGTACCCGGATCGATCCGGGTGATCCCCCCACCGTAGCTCCCATAGCTGGCATACCAGCCTGTCCAGATCCCTCCGTCCGGTCCTAAGACGCTTTTCCCGTGGGGCCGGACCATTTCCGGAGCCACCGACCGGAGAGCCTTCGGATTTTCGTTCCCGTACTGATTCCAGAGCTTCTGGGGGTCATAAACGATGTGGTCTCCGCCTACATAAGCCGTGAGCCAAAGCCTTCCTTCCGTCCAGACCATGCCGTAGACCTCACCTCCTGCCTTCGCCACGCAGGAGGTGTTCAAAAGCGCCCCGCTTTCCGGAGCGTACCGGAAAATGGTCTGCCCGAATTCGCTGGAGCCCCAGATATCCCCGTCCGGCCCGGCACAGATGGTCATGATCCGCCCCGCCGGAGCCTCCGCCGGGATCCGGTACACATCGAAGCTCCCGTCCTTCTGTTCCACGAAAACGTCCTGCCCCTTAATACCTGCCCGACGGCCGTCCTTTCGGGCGATGAGCATATTTCCCGCCTCGCCGGGCAGCACCCCGAAGGGCTTCTCCGCCAGCCGGTTTTTCAAAAACGCCCTTGCTTCCCCGTTTTGGATTTCGTCCAGATCCCTGTCTTCCGACAGAGTCTCCATCACCTCATAGGTAAACGGGTCGAAGATCCGGTAAGCTCCGTTCAGGCGAGTAGCGACAAAGCCCGCCCCGCAGCCCAACAGCTCCTCGCCTTCTTCCCCGATCTGCCGGAACGCTTCCGTCTCCGGATCGTACCGCCAGAAGCCATCGGTGTGGAACCCCGCATAGATGAGCAGGCTCCCGTCTGTACCGGAAAAGACCCGCCGGCCGTAGCAGTTTTCCGGATCCTTACTCACCTTCCCGCAGCTTCTGAGGCTCCGGGCGGCCGGATCGTACTCCACCAGCACGCAGCCGGGGTATGTCCCGCCGTAGACCTTCCCGTTTTTCGCCCGGGTGAAGTTCCAGATGTACTGTTCCCCGTCAATCCGCAGGGATTCCTCGAACCGGCGGGTCTTCAGGTTGAACCGGTGGACGAACCCGCTCTGGGCGCAGGTTCCTGCCAGCAGCGCCCCCTCTTCTTTTAAAAAGCAAAGCGCCCACCCGCCGTTGTCCGCCGGCAGGGGAAAACTTTCACAGCTGCGGGCATCGGGATCGATCAGCAGCAGGGCGCCGATCCCTCCTGCAACGTAATTCACCAGCGCCAGCTTTTCCTTTCTGTCCAACGGATCAGCGTCTACATAGCAGGCTCCCATGGTGCAGAAATTGCGGCTGGGATCAATGGGGGTTCTGGGGCTTTTCATAAAGGATCCTCCCTTTTCTGACAAAAAATCGAACGGCAACCCACTTGCCGGACAAGCAGGCTGCCGTTTGGCTGATGCGGCGTCCGGTAAATCAAGCCCGGGCGGCTTCGGAAATCTTGGTAATGGCGGCGATGATCTCTTCTACATCCTGATCGGTAGTGAATTCATCGATGCTGAAACGGATGGCGGTATTTAAGATCTCCTCCGCAGTGGGGCACAACCCCTCGTAATAGGTAACGTTGTGGCCATTTAAAGGGCAGCTGAAGGGGCAGTTGGTGCCCTGGTAGCCCCGACGGTTCACGAAGAGGTCGTAATTGTAGACGCAGCTGGGAATATAGCCCCGCTGGTTGCAGATGCCTTCGGCTGCCAGCGCTTCGGAGAAGTCGTTGCGGCTGATCCCGGCTTCCTTCTCATCCACCCGGAACATATAGAACCAGTAAGTGCTCACACTGTCCGGCTGGACCTTGGGCGGATAAATCCCGGGGAGCTTGCCAATGGCGGCGCTGATCCGGTCGCCTACCTCGGTACGGCGGCGGCAGACGCTTTCCAGACGCTCTACCTGAGCCCGGCCCACAGCGCCGGTCAGCTCGTTCATGCGATAGTTGGGAGCGATAAAGGGCACATCCCGGGAGGTATCGTGGCTTGCCAGCCGCTGGTAGTTCTTATCCGCAAACCGGAGGGCCGCCTCATACATTTCCTGGGTCTTGGTCAGGATCAGACCGCCGTCGCCGGCAGAGATCTGCTTGAAGTCGTTTAAGCTGAAGCATCCCACATCGCCGATGGTGCCTAAGAGCTTACCCTTGTAAGTCGCCATATAGCTCTGGGCGCAGTCCTCGATGACTTTTAAGTTGTGGCGGCGGGCAATGTCCATGATAGCGTCCATGTCGGTGGGGCCGCCGGTCAGGTGGACGGCGATGATCGCTTTGGTCTTGTCGGTGATCTTTGCTTCCACGGATTTGGGATCCAGCGTGTAGCTGTGAGGATCCAGATCGGCGAAAACAGGGATGGCGTTCTGATAGACGATGCCGATGATGGTACCCATATCGGTCACGGGAGAGGTGATGACCTCATCGCCGGCGGTGACACCGCAGATGCCGAGCGCCACATGAATAGCGGCGGTACCGGAGGAGGTGGCGGTACAGTAAGGAGAGCCGTAAAGCTCCGCAAACCGGGCAGTGAGCTGCTTTACCTGATTGCCGTACCAGTAAAAGAGGGTGTTCTGGTCGATGGCCTCCTTTAAGTATTTCAGGTCTTCTTCGCCGAAGCGGGGGCCGGTTCCCATGGGAGTGGTTTTGGCTTTGGGGCCGCCATAAAGGGCGAGTCTGCTTTTATCCATGATGTTTCTTCCTTTCCAGAATGATGAAGCGGGCTTTCTGTCTTCATTTTAATCGATTCTGCAGCAATTTTCTCATCCGATACTGGGGTCAGATTGACGCATTCTAGGAACTTTGCCGAAAAAGAAAAGCCCGCAGGAAAAAAGCTCCTGCGGGTGAAAAAGATAGGAGATTTATTTCAGAAAGAAACGGGCGGCGTTCCCCGAAAGGATCATCGCCTTGTCTTCTTTTGAAATCGCAGCGTGCTCCAGAGCTGTCATAGTGCTCTGAAGGCAGTTTAAGGGGTACCCCGAACCATAGAGAATCTTCTCCGTCGGAACGTTTTCCATCACCTCTTCGAAGGGATGGACGGCGGACTTAAACCAGGAGCATTCCACGAAAAGGTTCTCCTTTTCCCGGAAGGTCTCCGCCATGCCGGTGACTTCATACGCCTGCATGGCCGTATAAAGGATCTTCACATCCGGCATCCGATCCGGCAGCGCTTTCAGCTCCTCCTCCGTAAGGATCCGGGGGGTCATCAGGTAGTTGACCCGAAGATCCTCCAGACGGACGGAAACAATCAGCGGAAGATCGTGTTTTTTAAGAACCTTGTAAAGTTCCTCTATGCAAGGATCGTCCAGCCGGTAGCCGTGATAGCCCGGATAGATCCTCACTCCCCGGATCCCGAACCGCTCCACCGCCTCGTCAATAGAAAGTGCCGTAGCGGGCAGGGTGGGATTGACCCCCATGATGTGAAGGCAGGACGTATCTTTGAGCGTTTCTGCCAAAAGCTCCTCCGCCTCCATGGGGTCGTTATAGAAGACACTGTTGAGGGTCGACACGGCGCCTGCCGTGATCCCGGCCTGTTCCCAGACCTTTTGAAGCCCCTCCATGCCGCCGTGATAGAACCGGCGGAAGGGCCACTCACCGATAAAGCCGTTGCAGTCAAACCGTTCGCTCATTTCCCTGCCTCCCCGTCAAAGCCGAAAAGCGCCGCCGTATTCTTCCATGCGATCTTCTCCCGTTCCTCCGGGGTCAGATCCGCTTCCACCAGCTGGCCATAGCTGCACTGGAACGCAAGATCCGGCATATCCGTGCCAAAGAGGATCCGATCCGCCCCCACCAGACGAACCGCATATTCCAGGTCGTCGGCGTGGGAAATGGAACCGGAATAATCCAGCCACACGTTGGGGCAGTCCTTGATCATCCGCATCTCCCGGAGGCAGTTGGCGCCCAGATGGGCCATGATGAGCTTTGCTTCCGGATAGCGTCGGGAGAGATTGGCCACATTGGCTCCCAGCGACTCATAGGGGAGCTGATCCACTGATTTATGGAAGGCGTGGATCAGCATGGGGATGCCGTAAGAAACGCACTGCTCCGCAATGGGATCCACCAGCGGGTCGTCACAGAAGGTGGCGACCCACAGCTTTACCCCGCACATTCCCTCGTCCTCGATCCGATGGCGCAGTTCCGTCATGGTATCAGGATTCCGGGGATTTAAGTAGCAGTACCCCTCGATCAGGCCGGGCTGCTCTTTCATAAAAGCGAAGGTCTGGTCGTTTAAATACCGGATCTCCTCCTCGTCGGGCTGATAGCCGCCGAGGCTGGAGACCAGTACCTTGGTGAGGTCAAAGACTTCACACATATCAAGAATGCCGCGTTTGCACAATTCCACGGAGTTTTTCCAAAGATGGGTGTGCATATCGATGAGCATAAGGACCCTCCTTTTTATGCTCCTCCGATCACGGGAAAATGGGGCGGAACTGCTTGGCGACCACCAACCGCCGCAGAGCGGTCATATAGGCAGCCATTCGGGGCGTGACCTTTTTCTGCTCCGCCAGATTCCACACGTCATCGAAGGCGCGGGTAATGATTTTTGCAAGGTTTTCGTTGACCTCGGATTCCTCCCAGGTCAGGGACTGAATGTTCTGGACCCACTCGAAGTAGGAAACGATGACGCCGCCTGCGTTGGCAAGCACGTCGGGGATGACTAAGACTTCACGCTTGCCTAAGATCTCGTCAGCTTCCACGGTGGTGGGGCCATTGGCGGCTTCCACGATGACTTTCGCCCGGAGATCCTTGGCAATCTCAGCGGTAATCTGATTCTCCATAGCGGCGGGGATCAGGATATCCACGTCGGCAGTCAGCACTTCCCGATTGGAAATGTGGAAAACGCCCTCCGCCTCATAATCCTTGAGCATCTTGCCGGGGTTCTTTGCAAGGAAGTCAAAGAGTACGGGAATATCTAAGCCGCCGGCACGGTAAAGGCCGCCGGACACATCGCTGACTGCTTCCACATGGCAGCCCTTTTCCGCCAGCAGCTTGGCAGCCACCGAGCCTACGTTGCCGAAGCCCTGAACCGCCACCCGGACGTCGGAAGGCTTTTTCCCTAACCGCTCCAGCGTCTTCATAGTGACCAGCATGACGCCTCGACCGGTGGCTTCGTGACGGCCCAGAGAACCGCCGATGTCTACAGGTTTTCCGGTGACCACGCCGGGAACGGTGTAGCCCTGAAACATGCTGTAGGTATCCATGATGAGACCCATGGTCTCTGCGTTGGTGTTCACGTCGGGAGCGGGGATGTCCTTCTCCGGTCCGATGATGGGGAGAATCATGGCGGTGTACCGCCGGGTCAGCCGCTGGAGCTCCTTATGGCTCAGCTCCTTGGGATCCACCCGGACGGCGCCCTTTGCCCCGCCGTAGGGGATGTTCACAACGGCACACTTGATGGTCATCCACGCAGCCAGCGCCTTCACCTCGTCCAGATCCACGTCCGGATGGAACCGGACGCCGCCCTTGCAGGGGCCGCGAAGGCTGGAGTGCTGTACCCGGTAGCCGTCAAACACCCGGATGGTGCCGTCGTCCATCTCCACGGGAATGGAAACCTTCAGTTCCCGCTCCGGATATTCCAGAGTGATGATCTCATTTTCCGTATAGCCGGCGTCCGCCGCTGCCTGCCGAAGAACTGTCAGAACGTTGTCATAAGGATTGTAAGCCTTGGTACTCATAAGAAATGCCTCACTTTCCAAAGTTTCTAAATGTCGTAAGTTCTTTTGAACTTGACCCCATTATATCTTGGAAAGAGATTCGCATCTCACACGAAATCGCTGATTTCTTGACTTTTATTTGGACAGCTTTTCGGTTTCGCAGAATCCGTATAACCGGGAAAGAAAACCGTCAAGCTTCCGGTGCGATGCGGCTGGCGGAGACGATCCGCCCGTACCAGTTGGCGTAGGTGACAAGCCCTTCTTTTCCGTTGAAGGAACGCCTAGGCTCCTCCAGCTCCTCCAGACGGGAGATCCGTCCGGTCAGATAATCCTCGATCTCGTCCATGGCGGTGCGAATCCGGACCATCAGGGAGCCGTAGCGCATATCCAAAATGTCCCAGCCGATGATCTTGTTCATATCGGCCCAGACCACCCGGTGGCAACTTCTCAGCGCCTCCACCCGGGAAAGCAGCTCCGGCAGTTCCTCTTTCGCAAGTGCATAGAGCGCCGCCGTATTGCCGGTCTCGTAGGCTTCCGTGATCCGAAGGCCCATCTGTGCCTTCAAAGAGAGGACGTTTGCCACTTCCGCATAAAAGCGGAACATCGCATTGTACTCCCCATTGCGCTCCGATGCCGCCCGGAACAGGGGGACGAGCTCTTTATAATGGTCGTCCAACGGCAGACCCTTGATGTGGTAATCGAACATACCGGTCATCAGATCCTGCCACATCAGATACTTCGAAGCGTTGACCTGTTCCAGGTTGTCCTTCTCGCAGCCGGGGACTTCGTCCAGCAGCCGCAGCGCATAGAAGTCGTCGTACTTCGCCCCGCAGCAGAATTCGAAGCGCCGTTTGAACTTTTCCTCATCGAACTCATCGATGTAGCCGTGCTCCGCAAAGAGGGAAAGCCCCAGCATATTTGCGTACATATTGGCCTCGGTTCCGTTGTCGCCCCAGATGGTGGCGAAGATCTTCCGGATGCCCAGCTTTTTGCAGGCGGCCATGGCCGGATGGGTGGTGCGGTAGGTGATGCCCCAGTTGGCTCCGTATCCTACCCACGTCCAGATGCCGCCGGCAAAGACCGGCTCCCCGAAGATCCGGTGCATCTCGATGAACCGTTCGTAGAATTCCTCATCAAAGTGATAGTAGTCCCAATAGACCGTCTGCACGTCGTCGGGAACCAGCTCCGCTGCATCCGTCGGGAACCGGCTCAGGTCTGCGCTGTAATAATCACCGCCGCCGAACTGCCGGATGAACATATCACTCCACATCATGGGCTCCAGCCCCAGCTTCCGGACGATCTCCATCACCCGTGCCAGATGTTCCTTCATGATCTGCTCACCTGGGACCAGCCCGTGCTCCGCCAGATACCGTCCGGTACCCAGGTGCCACGCCTCGTCCATGCCGATGTGGATGCGCTTGGTCCGGAAGGGCTTCACCGCCGCCTGGATCAGGTGCTCCACGAATTCGTAGGTCTTGTCCCCGCCCACAAAGAGGGTCTCGTAATCCTCCTTGATGTCGTTGAAGGCCGGCCATTTCAACACGTCGATCAGATGGGACAGCGTCTGGATACAGGGGATCATCTCGATTCCAAAGAGATACGCATAGTCGTCGCACTCCCGGAGCTCTTCTTCCGTATAGCGGGCCCGCATATAGCCGAAATACGGCTCCTCCGGCACGTCGTAGCTGTCCTCGCAGTACATCATGAGGACGTTGAGCCCCATCACCGCCATCCGCCGGAGGATGCTCTTTACCGATTCCACCCGTAGCACAGCGTTTCCCTGGGACACGTCGAACATGGCGCCGTTGTCGTCAAACTGCGGCGTCTCCCGCAGGGAGATCAGATCCTTCCCGGCGGAAAGCTCCTCTAAAAGCAGGCCGAAGCCCCGGAAAAAATGGATCTTTTTCGCATAGGCGATCTGGGCTTCCCCGTTTTCAAAAAAGACCTCCACGCCCTCCCCGGCGCAGGCAGAAAGAAGTATGCCTTCCCCCTCTTTCAAAGCAAACCCGTAAACAGGCGCCAGCTCCCGCAACCCGGCAAGCAGCTCCCGATCCAATACAGAAACGTCAAATGTGATCATCGGTATCCTCCTTTAAAGCAATGGTTTTCTTCCATTTTATCACAAGGAAAGGATCCGCCCTTGCAGTTTTTTCGCAAGGACTTGCCGGATTCTCCAAATTTTACGATTCCTCCGGTCTGCCTTCTCGTGCCTCCTCCCGGTACTCTCCAGGGGAACGCCCCGTGTACTTCCGGAACACCCGGGCGAAGTAGAAGTAGTCGGAATAGCCGCACCGCTCCCCTACTTCCCGGATCTGGCAATTGCTTTCCCGCAAAAGCTGGATGGCGTGCCCCATCCGCACCCGGGTCAGGTAGGCGGTAAAGCCCTCCTGCTCGGATTTTTTGAACATCTGACTGACGTAGTTCTGGTTAAAGCCGAAAATCTCCGATATTTTCCCCACACCCAGCTCCGGATCGTCGTAGTGTTCGTTCACATAGAGAAGGATCCGCCGCATCACGTCGCTTCTGGAGCCTCCAGAAAGCGCCGCCGCCGATTCGCAGAGCACCCTTGCCACCTCGCGGGTCAGCGCCCCGATGTCGGGAAACGGCTCCGTCAGCCCACGGTAATCATCCCGCAGCGGCAGCACCTCCCCCTGAGGCAGCAAGGCGGCGGTGTTATAAAAGCGAAAGGCGTCCCGGATGGTAAAATCCCCATCCCGGAAGGTCTCGGCGGCCTTCTGGATCCCGCCTAAGTCCCGGGCGGAAAAGGCGCTGCGCAGATCCCGCAGAACGGCCGTGAGCTCCTCATGCTCGATCTTCCCCTGCAGCCTGTGAAATCCCGGTTTCCCGAAAAAGTAACCGTAAGCGGCGACCCTCGCTTCCAGCGCCGCCCGCTCCAGCTCCTCGCCGGAGTAAAAAGGCGTGCTCATACCCGCCGGGATCCGGCTTCCGGAGAAAAACGTTTCCGCATCCATGTCCGCCCGCTCCCCGGCTAATAAGAACCGCCGCCCTCCCGCAGCGGTCAGCCGCCACCATCGGGTCCCCGAAGGACGATCTTCTTCCGATGCTCCACTCTCTTCCCCTAAGATCTCCAAGATCCATTTAGGTTCTGCCGGAGAGATCCCCAGATCTAAAAGCTCCCAATCCACCTTCTGCGGTTTGTCCCCGGGCCGGAAGGAGGCTGAGCCCGAAAAGGAACCTCGCTCCGCTCGGCTTCTCCGGGCGTCGAACTGCTCCCGAATATGCCGCAGAAGCCCATGGATCTCTTCCTCGTCAAAGGGCTTCACGCAAAATCCCAGCACGCCGTACTCGATGGCACGCTTGGCGTACTCAAATTCACTGTAGCCGCTGATGACCACAAACCGGACGGAGGGAAACTCCTTCTGCGCCTGCCCGATCAGGTCAAGGCCGCTGATCCCCGGCATCCGGATGTCCGTGAAGACCAGATCCGGATGAAGCTCCTCGATTTTTGAAAGCCCATCCTTCCCGTTGAAGGCTTCGCCGCAGACGGAAAACCCGCAGGCTTCCCAGTCGATCCGCCTCCGAAGGCTTGCCAGAACCAGCCGCTCGTCGTCGATCAAAAGCACCCGGTACATATCCTCTCTCCTTTACATCCGGCCGGGGATCTCCAGCACCACCCGGGTACCGATTCCCTCTTTGCTGTCCATCTGGAGCCGGCACCGCTCCCCATAAAGAAGCCGCAGCCGGTTCACCACGTTTTCCACTCCGATGGAGTCGCTTTCCATCTTCGCTTCCCCGGAAATCACCGTCCGGAATCTTGAAAGCTGCTCCTCGCCGATGCCCACGCCGTTGTCCTCCACCCAAAGGCGGATATGTCCATCCTCCAGAAGACTTCCTCCCAAAATCAGGAGCCCATCCTCTCCCTTCGGCTCCAAACCGTGGGTGATGGCGTTTTCCACCAGCGGCTGCAGGATCATTTTAGGAATGCGATACTCCAGAATGGCAGGATCCACCTGCTCCTCCGCCTGAAACACCCCTTCAAAGCGCATGAGCTGGATCCCGATGTACGCTCTGGTCGTGGCAAGCTCCTCCCGGACCGGAACCATATCCTGCCCCTTGACGCTGTACTTGAAAATTTTACCGAGATTCCCCACCATTTGCGCCGTTTGCGGCGCTTCCTCCAGATAGGCCATCCCCATAATGCTTTCCAGTGTGTTATAAAGAAAATGGGGGTTGATCTGGCTGCGCAGGTGGAGAAGCTCCGACTGCTTCTTCTGCAGCTCCGATTCGTAAAGGTTGGACGTAGTCCGCACCAATTGGTGGGTCAGCGTGTTGATCTCCCCGATCATCCGGTTGAATTCGTCGGAGATCTGGCACACCTCCCGATATCCGTCCAGCTGCATTTCCTGCTTTAAGTAACGAACCGTCTGGTTCTGCATTCCCACGATGTACTGGCTGAACCGTTTTAAAGGTGCGGTGATCTTGTGATTTAAAATGGCCATCAAAATCACCATCAGTGCCAACGCGCAGAGAAGCAGCGCCACCACCGTCTTCCACATCCAGTTTAACGATTCGGTGATCCGGCTCCGGGGAAGGATGCTGACCAAGTGGCAGCCTATGGCCTCCGCCATCTGATAATTGACGATGTATCGCTTTCCGTTCGACGCTATCTCCATCCGAGATCCCACGGAAAGCGCCGGGATCTGAGCGAGAATCTCCTCCGCCGCCGAATCCGGCTCCTGATTGGACGCCACCAGTGCATATTCCGGATCCAGGAGGTAAAGCCCCGTACCGTACTGGTCGGAGAAATCCTGAATCCCCAGCGTTTCGTTGTCCACTACCACCGTAATGCGCCCCAGATTGAACCGGGGCGTCAGGTTCCAGATGTCATAAAGAGTCGTGGTAAAAAGGAAGGATTCGTTTTTCTCCCCGTTATAGTGCAGGTGCTGGGAGAAATCGTAACCCATGTACGGCTCCTCCGGAAGCCGCTCCAGCGCCTCCAACAGCTGGCCGGTGCGGCCGTTCATGCTGTAAAAGGAACCGTTATACCCCTCCACCGCCACCTCTTTAATGGCCGGAAGCGTCCGGATGCAGTTGGAAACCACACTGTCCAGATTCCGGATGTTTTCGTACTGGCTTTGAGGATCCTTGTCGATCACATATTTGGCGGTGGTGCGGTTATAGGCCATGTTCCCGACCATATTCTGGAGAAAATCGGAGTTTTCCCGGATCCGATCCTGATACTGGGAAAAAACTTGCGCCGTATACGCAATGTTGCTCTCCATCAGAGAGGAGGAAATGATCCGGTAAGCCGTCATGAAGATTGTGGAGACCAGACCAATCAAAAGGATCCCAAGCCCCCAGACAAACACGGCGATGGGTAGATTCCGAATTTTTTGGGTCGCCTTCATAAAAATTCCTCCCTGCGAAGCTCCTTCTCCTATTATGCCTGAAAACAAACGAAAAGAAAAGACCTTTTTATGAAACGGGAAAAAGCCGAACCCTCTCGGGCCGGCTTTGTTTCCTGTTTCGACCGATTAACGGCCGGATTCTTTGTAGAGTTCGTTCATTTCGGCGATGACCTTGTCGTAGCCCTGCGCCATGTAGCTGTCTACCATGGCCTGCCATGCGGCGTCCACGTCATCGGAGAGCATCAGGTCGTTGCAGATCTTCTCGAAATCGGCGCCGGCGGTGTCATAGTCCGCAGAATCCTGCAGGAGCAGGCCGTTGGTGTCGGGACGGTTCGTGAAGGTTGCACCCTTGGCTTCCATGTCCGCCATGTACTCGTTGCGGAGCTTCTTTAAGCCTTCACTGTAAGCGGGGCTGCTGGCAGAGCGGAAGGGCGTCCAGTTGGCAAGAGTCTGGAGCTGGGTCGCCGGATATTTCTCCTTCAAGGCCAGAGGCGTTCCATCGGATTTGGTCAGCTCGATGATCTGATAGTTTCCGTCGGCGTCCTTGGTGTAGGTCTCGCCTTCAATGCCAAGGCCGACCAGCTCGTAGCCCTCGTCACTGAGGAGGAAGTCCATCAAAGCCATGCAGCGCTCCGCCTTTGCGTCGTCCACGCTGCTGCTCAGATAGGTCTCGGACCAGGAAGGCGTAATGGAGGGATAACGAACCTCACCGGTGGTGGGGTTTGCAAACCACGGGATAAAAGCGATCAGCTCATCAATGGTCTTGTCGGGATAGGTCTTGAGGATCTTGTCCTCCATGGCCTGGGTGCCGCCCAGAGTGGGGCCTGCATGGGCGTAAGCTCCGGCCTGACCGTTTGCGAATTTGTCACGGCCCTCCTCACCCTTATAGATGATGTAGTCGGGGTCGATGATACCGGCGTCGTAGGCTTTTTTCAGCACCTTAGCGCCGTCCCGGAAGGCTTCGGTCATAAAGGAGGGAATCAGAGAGCCGCCCTCGGCAAACTCCCAACGGAACCCGTTGACCGCATCGGGGCACTCGCCGCTGAACAGGAAGGACATATAAGCGAAGGTGTAGCCTGCCAGACCGATGGTGTCATCCTTGCCGTTTCCGTCAGGGTCTTCGTTCTGGAATTTCAGCATCAGATTGATGAAGTCATCCACGTTCTGGGGGATTTCGGTCACGCCTACGTTCTCCATCCAGTCCCGACGGATCATGATGCCGTTTTCCAGCATGGCGTCTTCGGGAACCACGATGTTCGGACGGGGAATGGCATAGAAGGTAGGATTGGCGTCGTCCTGAGCGACTTCGTTGATGGAGCGGCCGGACTCGGTGTTCAGCTGTGCGGCGACATTGGGATAGTTGGAAGCATCGGGCAGCGCACGGATCACGCCTTCGTCTCTCCACTTCCGGAAGGTCTCGGTGTAGCCCGCCTCATAAGCGGTCATGTCCGGCAGCTTATTCGTGGCGGCCCAGAGCATGATCTTCTCGGTGTAATCGCCCCAGGTCACGGCGTAAGGCTCGATCTCGATGTTCAGCTTGTCGTAGAGGGCGTCACGGACCGCATCCTCGCCATCGGTGATGGCGTCGCCGATGTTCCAGACGGCGATGCTAATCTTCATGTGCTCTGCAAAGGGATCAGATGCTTCGGGCTCACTGGACTCCGTGGTGCTGCTGGAAGGCGCGGAGCCGGAAGGGGTAGAGCTGCTTTCGCCAGAGTTGTTCCCGCAGGCGGCCAGAGATGCGCCCATCATAGCCGCAAGAGCGAGAGAGATTGCTTTCTTCTGCCAAGATCTCATGAAAAATACCTCCTCAAAATTGTTGCAAACGGTTTATTTGCACCGGTCCGAGCCGGCGAAACACGATGGAAAGGACGAACGGATTAACCTTTTACGCCGCCGAGCATGATGCCCTTTGTAAAGTACTTCTGCACGAAGGGGTAGACCAGCAGAATCGGGACGGTGGCAATGGTGACGATCGCCATCTGCAGGGACTGGTCGTAAACCTTCCGCTCCTGGCTTGCAATGGCGGCCGCAGCGCCGGTCATGGCGTGGGTCGTATCCATCAGCACGTTGCGGAGCAGGAGCTGTAGGGGCTGTTTTGCCTTGTCGATGATGTGAAGCATGGCGAACCAGTATTCGTTCCACCGGTCAACGGCGATGAACAGAGCCACCGTTGCGATGATCGGCGTGGACATGGGCAGGATGATCTTGAATAGGATCACCATATCGTTCGCCCCGTCGATCCTGGCGGATTCCTCAATGCTGGCCGGCAGGTCCTCCACATAGTTTTTGATGAGGATGATGTTGAACTGTCCCACCAGAACCGGCAGGATCATACACCAGATACTGTCGCCCAGGCCAACCTGCTGAACGACCAGGTAACCGGGGATCAGACCGCCGGAGAAGAACATGGTGAACAGCATCATGTTAAAGAAGAATTTCCCGCCGGGAAGATCCTTTTTGGAAAGCGGATAGGCCGCTGCTACGGAGCAGATGACGCCTAAGAACGTTCCGACCACCGTAACGAACACCGTAGTCCGGACTGAACTCCAGAAGAGCTTGTTTTCAAAAACGATCTTATAGGCAGCCGTGTCGAAAACCGACGGCCACAGATACAGCGTCTGGGAGTGGATGCTTTCGTAAGTTCCGAAGGAAACGATGACCATGTAGTAGAAAGGGAACGCCGTGATCAGAGCCAGCAGCCCCATCAGGACCACCAGAAAGACATCAAAACCGGTGTAATGGTTGAGCTTTTTCACCCGTGCCATAAGAAGCCCTCCCTCCTTAATAGATGCCCTTGCCGGTAGATTTCTTCACAAGCCCGTTGGCAAGGAGCAGCATTGCGAAGTTGATGACGGATTTGAAAAGGCCGATGGCGGTGGTATAGCCGAAGTTGGTGCCGTCGGAAAACGCCTTGCGGTAGATCAGGGTATCGATGATGTCGCTGACTTCCCGGACTGCCACATTTGAAAGGTTAAAGAGCTGATCGAAGCCGGCGTTCATCATATTTGCCACCTGCATGACCAGCATGATGGCGATGGTTCCCCGGATGCAGGGAAGGGTGATGTGCCACGCCAGCTGCCCCCGCCCGGCACCATCGATGCGGGCCGCTTCATAAAGCTCGGGGTTGATGCCGGAGATGGTCGCCAGATAGATGATGGCGCTCCAGCCCATTTCCTTCCAGTCGGAGCTGATGAAGATCAGCGGCCGGAAAGCGGAGGGCGTGGTCAGCACCGACTGCCGCCCCAACCCGCAGAGCAGCAGGATCTGGTTAATGACGCCGTCATTGGAGAAAAGGTTGAAAAACAAACCGGAAACGATGATCCACGAAATAAAGTGGGGAAAGGTATAGACTGTCTGCACCACCCGTTTATACTTGGTGGAGCGGATCTCATTGATGAGAAGCGCCAATCCCACCGGAACCGGGAACTCGAAAAGCAGCCGTCCGAAGCTGATGACGATGGTGTTTTTCAAAGCGGTAAAGAAAGACGGGTCACGGAACAGCCGCATAAAGTTGTTGAAGCCGTGCATCTTGGCCAAAGGGCTCCCCATGATCCCCTTGGAAAAGTTGAAGTCCTTAAACGCAAGAATCACGCCATACATGGGATAATAGCAGAAAACCAGCAGATACGCAAGCATCGGGATCAGCATGACGTACAGCAGCTTGTGTTCCCAAATTTTTTGCCAGAGCGTTCTCTTTCCGGGGTTCAGCTCGCCGGTCTTTCCCTGATTCACTGAAGTTGTCACGAGAAGTCTCCTTTCCTTCTGTGGATTCCGCGGAAGACTTCTTCCGCATCGATTGAGTACATTTTAACGCTTTGTGAATGAATTGGGTATAAACAATGATTATCTAAATATGGAATTTTCTTAGATTTCCTTTTTTATAAAAAAATTCCGTCCTTTTTCCGTCGAAATGCTCAGAATTTTCCATATGGACTTTTCTTATTTCCCGTTTCGTGCTAAAATGAAGCCAACTTCTTAACGAAAGGGTGCTTCCCATGAAAAATCCCGGCGCCTGGATCTGGTTTGAATCCCCCTCCCACCCGGATTCCTACGGCGAATTTTATCAACCCTTCTCCTATGCGGAAGGCGATGCGGTCCTGACCGTTTCCTGCGACTCCAACTACGCCGCTTACATAAATGGTCGACTTGCCGCCTTCGGTCAGTACGCCGACTTTGAACATTATAAAGTCGCCGACACGGTGGATGTCTCCGCCTTTTGCCGAGAGGGCGAAAACCATCTTGCCATTGTGGTCTGGTACTACGGCGTCCCTGCTTCCACCTATTGCCCGGGAAAAGCCGGCCTCACCTTTTCCCTGACCTGCGGCGGCTCCCCCGCCGCTGAAAGCGGCGAAGCCACCCTCTGCCGGAAAAGCCGCGCCTACTTGAGCAGTGAGCAGAAATGGATCACCGGCCAGCTAGGCTTCTCCTTCCACTATGACGCCGCCAAAGAAGACGAATGGCTCCTGGGAAAAGGTGAGGGCTTTTCCAGACCGGTCTTCGTGGAAAAAGCCGATGAGCTGATCCCCCGCCCCAACAAAAAGCTGATCCTGGAAGCCCATGCCGCTTCCGTTCCCATCGCCACAAAGCCCTGCCGCTATCTCTATGATCTGGGTCGGGAGGAAGTGGGCTTCCTTGAGCTGGAATTCTCCTCCGACATCGCCCAAACGGTCACCATCGCCTATGGCGAGCACCTGACCGACGGCGGCATCAACTGGACGGTAGGCGGCCGGAACTTCTCCGTCACTTACGGCGCCGTTCCCGGGAAGAACCATTACCTGAACCCCTTCCGCCGCCTGGGCTGCCGCTATCTGGAGCTCTTCAGCGAAGCGCCCCTTTCCATCGATTACGCCGGGATCCGCCCCACCAACTACCCCCTGACCCGCTCCGATTACTCCCCGAAAGGGATGCTGGACCAGCGGATCTATGACGCCTGCGCCCGGACGCTCCTTCTCTGCCTTCATGAGCACTACGAAGATTGCCCCTGGCGGGAGCAGTCTTTCTACACCATGGACAGCCGGAACCAGATGCTCTGCGGCTACATTGCCTTCCGCGAGTTTGAAGCGCCCCGAGCCGGACTTTCCCTTTTCGCCCAGGATCAGGACGACAGCGGCCTGCTCTCCATCTGCTGCCCCAATGCCGGCAGCGGCCAGCTGAAAATCCCCTCCTTTTCCCTTCATTACTTTACCGCCGTGGACGAATACGTCCGCTATTCCGGCGACACTTCCCTTGCCTCTGAGGTCTGGGAAAAGCTCCAAAGCCTTCTCGCTGTTTTCTCCGCCACAGAGGAAAACGGCCTGATCCCCATCCCCCTGCGGGAGCCGTTGGACAGCTGGCCCGGAAACATCATGTGGAACTTCTACGAGTGGCGGCCTCTCTTAGACGGAAACAAACCTCCCAAAGACCCCTTCGACCTGATCCTCAACAGCCTTTACGTTCTGGCGCTGACCCATATGGGGAACATCGCTGAAGCCCTCTCGAAGGGCGCCTCCCCCTACCGCACCGCCGCCGACCGGATCCGGACGGCCATCCATGACACCTTCTATCGCCCGGAGGAAGGGTGTTTCTCCACCTTCCGCCACACCCTCCACAAAAGCGAGCTGGGGAACTCCCTCGCCATCCTCTGCGGCGCCGCTTCCCCGGAGGAAGCAAAGGCCATCGCCTGCCGCATGACGGAGCATCGGGACGAGTTCGTCCCCGCTTCCCTGAGCATGAAGTGCTTCTTCTATGACGCCCTTCTGGAAACGGACAAGGCCGCCTATGCCTCCTTTGTGCTGGAACAGATTCGTCAGCTCTATTCTATGATGCTGGATCACGGCGCTACCACTGTCTGGGAGGACGAAAAGGGCGCTTCTGCCTTTAACGACGCCGGAAGCCTCTGCCACGGCTGGAGTGCCATGCCTATCTACTACTTCCACCTGCTGGAACAGTAAGCGAAAAAACGATCCCTTCTATATCATGTGTAAAGAAAGGCCCCCGGAAATGCTGGGTACGCATAATACAGGAAGCAACAAATTTTCTATGACTACGGCATCTGGCAGTTGAGGTTAGCAAAAAAGAGAATGAGCGGTACTTGGTTTTGTGACCAGGTATCGCTCATTTGCGTATGCGGCAAGCTTCACTTTTTCTTTCCGGTACGATCAAAATGCAAATAAGATTGATTGGAGGTACTATTATGGTGCAGAATTTACCCTATATTCAATGTGGGGACTACTTTACCCCTGACATTAGATTAGTAAATGCAGAAACACAGATACTCGGCAAATATGGCAGGATGCATAGGGCATTTCTTGAGGAAAATAATCAGGTGCTAATGGGTATCAGACAATCCTTAATGCTCTTTCAAAACGTTTGGAGAAAGAGGATATTTCAGAGGAAAAGCGTATTCCGTCATTGAAGAGTTCCTGTTAGACGGCATCCGCAGCATGACCGCTTATGTGCGTGAGCATGAGGATGAATTCGTAGAGATGGTCACCAAGTTATCCAAAGCGGAAGCCGAAAAAGCGCTCCGGGATGAAAAACGAGAGCTGAAGCTGGCAGAGGCACGGGTACACAAACTCGACACCATCATTCAACGGCTTTACGAGGATAATGTTGAGGGCAGGATATCTGACGAGCGTTTTGCCAAGATGTCCGAAAACTATGAGTCGGAACAGAAATCGCTGGAAAGACGCACCATAGAACTTCGCAGCAGCATTGCGGCCCAAAAGGAGAACTGCATAAACGGAAACAGCTTTGTTGCTCTTGTGCGTAAGCATACGAACATACAAGAGTTGAATGCAGAAGTCATCCTAGAATTTGTGGAACGTGTTGAGGTGTTTCAGCCTGCGCAGGTCGGCGGCAGAAAGGTTCAGAGGCTACGGATCGTCTGGAACTGCATCGGTGAATTTACCCCACCACAGCCCTAAATGGACAGAAAAACGGCATAGCCGCAAAATACGACTATGCCGAATTTTTCAGGAATTACAAAATTCCTAAGTTGTACCGTCCTTGCCGGGGGATAGTTATTTCACGATTTGTTTGCAACCCCTCCCTTGACACGTCCAAATCCGCCGGGTAAAATGAAAGCTGTGCAAAATCGGGAAAAAGGCCCGGCACTGCTGCCGGGCGGTCAGAAAGGAACTTACCATGCTGGAACTCAAGCAGATCCGAAAAGATTATCCGGCGGGCACCGATACGGTCCACGCCCTGAAGGGCATCAGCCTTCGCTTCCGAAAAAGCGAGTTCGTCTCCATCCTGGGGCCCTCCGGCTGCGGAAAAACCACCATGCTCAACATCATCGGTGGTCTGGACGGCTACACCAACGGCGACCTGATTATCAACGGACGTTCTACCAAGGACTTTAGGGATCGGGACTGGGACGCCTACCGCAATCACTCGGTGGGCTTTGTATTCCAGAGCTATAATCTGATTCCCCATCAGACGGTGCTCCAGAACGTGGAGCTGGCCCTGAGCCTGTCCGGCGTGTCCAAATCCCAGCGAAAAAAACGGGCCATGGCGGCGTTGGAGGCTGTGGGTCTTGGAAATCAGTGGAAAAAGCGTCCGGCGGAGATGTCCGGCGGCCAGATGCAGCGGGTGGCCATTGCCCGGGCCCTGGTCAACAACCCGGACATCATTCTGGCCGACGAGCCCACCGGCGCATTGGACACCGAAACCAGCGTTCAGGTCATGGATATCCTGAAGGAGGTGGCCAAGGACCGGCTGGTGATTATGGTGACCCATAATCCAGAGCTGGCCCAGCGGTATTCCACCCGGATTATCCGGATGCTGGACGGCGAGATCCGGGACGATAGCGCCCCTCTCACCAAGGAGGAAATCTCCGCCGAGGAGCAGGCGGAAAAGGCCGCCCGCCCGGAAGGAAAGCCCAAAAAGAAGCCCTCCATGTCCATGGCGACCTCCTTCGGACTTTCGCTGAAGAATCTGTTCACCAAAAAGGGGCGGACCATTCTGACGGCCTTTGCAGGGAGTATCGGCATCATCGGCATTGCCCTGATTTTCGCCGTTTCCACGGGAATGACCACCTATATTAATCAGGTCCAGGAGGACACCCTTTCCTCCTATCCGTTGACGTTGGAGGCCCAGCACATGGACCTGACCACCCTGATGGAGACCTTTCTGGGCAAGGCCGAGACCGGCGGCAATCATGAGAATGACGCCGTCTATCAGAAAGCTATGATGTACAACATGTTGAACTCCCTGAACTCCATGGAGGCGGACGCCAACGACCTGACGGCATTTAAGGCGTATTTGGAGGAGGAGCGGACCTCCGACCGGGAGGACGCCCCTCTGCGGGATGCGGTCAGCGGGATACAGTACACCTATGATACCGACCTGCTGGTCTACACCAAGAGCGTAGATGGGACCATTCTCCATTCGGATACTCAGGCTCTGATGCAGGACCTGCTGGTGGAGTACTTCGGCATGAACATGTCCTCCATGCTGGATATGCAGGAATCCATGCTGGGCTCCGGCAGCAACGCCCTCAGCAGTCTTTCCCCCATGGGGTCTCAGGTTCTGTGGCAGGAGATGCTCCCCGGCGACGACGGCGAGCCCATCAATCCGCTGCTCAAGAAACAGTACGATCTGGTTTACGGCTCCTGGCCTCAGGAATATAACGAGATCGTCCTGGTGGTGGATAAAAACAACGAAATCGATGACATGACCCTTTATGCTCTGGGACTGAAGTCCAAGGAGGACATTGACGCTCTGGCCCAGGCGGCCTTTGACAAGACCACCATCGACGTGCCGGAAGAAAAATGGAACTACGAGGATATCTGCAATACGGAGTTCCGCACCATCCTGTCCTCCGACTGCTATGTGAAGGACGAAGCCGCCGGAACCTACGCAGACCTTCGGGACACCCAGGCGGGGCTGAAATATCTGTATGACAACGGCACGGTGCTGAAGGTCACCGGCATCATCCGGCCCAGCGAGGACGCCGTTTCCTCCATGCTGTCCGGCACCATCGGCTATACCTGCAAGCTGACGGAGTATATCATCGACAAGGCCAGGGATTCCGCCGCCATTCAGGCGCAGACGGAGGATCCGTCCGTGGATATTTTCACGGGGTTGCCCTTCCGGGAGAATACCGGCAGTCTTACCGATGAGGAAAAGGTGGCGGAGTTCCAGCGTTACGTTGCCGCTCTGGATGAAGCCGGCAAGGCTGCCACCTATACCAAAATCATGAGCGTCCCCTCCAAGGAGGAACTGGATGCCATGGTGTCCCAGACCGTGGGTTCCATGACCCGGGAGGATATGACAGCGGCCATGACCCAGGCCATGGCCGACCAGATGGGAATGTCCCAGGAAAGCATCCAGGAGTACATTGACGTCATGTCCGATGAGGATCTGACGGAGCTCTTCACCCAGATGGCCGCGGAGCAGGTCAAGCAGGAGTACGCCGCCAGAGCCGCCGCTCAGTTGAGCGCCCTGACGCCCGCCCAGCTGGCCGGAGCGTTGGATGCGGCCCTGCCCTCCTACACCCAGGAGCAGATGGCCGGGTACTACGACGATGTGCTGGAATTTTCCGACTCCACCTATGACGACAACCTTCGGAAGCTAGGCTATGTGGACCTGGACTTTCCGTCCAGCATCAACCTTTACGCTTCTTCTTTCGAAAACAAGGATGTCATCGAGGACGCCATTGCCGATTATAACGCCGGGGTGGATGAGTTCCGGCAGATCACCTACACCGATTATGTGGGACTGATGATGTCCTCTGTAACCACCATTATCAACGCCATCACCTATGTGCTCATTGCCTTTGTAGCCATTTCCCTGGTGGTGTCCTCCATTATGATTGGAGTCATTACCCTGATATCCGTCCAGGAACGCACCAAGGAGATTGGCATCCTCCGGGCCATTGGCGCATCCAAGCGGAACGTCTCCCATATGTTCAACGCCGAAACGGTGCTTATCGGCCTGGCCTCCGGCGTGCTGGGCGTGGGGATTACCTATCTGCTGTGCCTGCCCATCAATCAGATTCTGCATCATCTGACCGGCATTTCCATGCTCAGCGCCTATCTTCCCTGGCAGGCGGCGCTGCTTCTCATCGCCATCAGCGTGGCGCTGACCCTCTTTGCCGGAATCATCCCCTCCAGAAGCGCCGCCAAGAAGGATCCGGTGGTGGCCCTCCGCAGCGAGTGATTCTGCCGCAGCTGTTTATGACATCCATTTGCCGCCGGGAGCTTTTCGGAGTTCCCGGCGGTTCTCTTTTGGATAAAAAGCGGAAAACTTTGGGGTATCCGCTAGGCTTTTCCGGGAAAGGGTTAGAAATCTTTCCGGCGGTTTTGCTATAATGAAGAAAATGCTTTGCATACGCCGGGAAAGGATGGGAATCTCCCTATGAAATGCAAAAAAATGGATTGCCCTGCTGGCTGCTTTCGGAATGGCGGCCGCCTTCCGCTTCTCTGCCGCCGCGCAGGAGACGGTGGACGGAAATCTCGTCCGTATGACCACTTCCGCCGCCCAGCTGACCAACCTGACCGTTGACGAGACCATCGGGGCGGCGGCGCCATGCTTGCCTGTTGCACCACCCCTGCCCGGGCCACTGCGGCCAACCACGCCTTTCTTTACGATTTTTCCGTAAAGGAGGAGGGAATCCTCATTGACCCAACCCGGCTGTTTCTAGGGGGAGAGCCAGGCGAACGCTATGCGCTGACTGTTACCGTCATCACCAATACGGGGGTCAGCTATGAAGCGCCCCTGACCGTTTCCATCCCGGCGGAGGAGAACTCGGAGAAACCGGCAGAATCCTCGGCTCAGCCGGAAGAAACGGTCCCTGCCGTCGCCCCCGGAGAAAGAAACCGGATTCCTTTGGCTCTGGATTCTTCTGGGTGTTATCATTGTCGGCGGAGCCGCAGCGGTTCTCATGGTTTTGACAAAGCGGAAAAAGAAATAAGCGCCCTGAAAAGTCATGACCCCCGGCTGAGCCGGGGGCTTGAGAAAGCCCTAGAAGGGCATAA
>ERZ827363.1288-NODE-1288-length-24970-cov-11.572386_pt1 | contig 24970 bp, 23 predicted proteins | sample MGYA00519776_ERZ827363 | MGnify/ENA primary metagenome ERZ827363 (study PRJEB31778, sample SAMEA3449288) | human gut metagenome | biome: human gut; feature: human-associated habitat; material: faeces | place: United Kingdom | collected 2010/2012 ...
AAACTACTGGTGGTTTATCAAATGTATCTAATGGTTGTCCAAAACATATAAGACCTATATTAGATAGTAACTGGTTAGCAATGGCAATGGCTAATGGATTCTCTTCAGCTATAGTTAACCCATTAGATGAATTGTTAATGCAAACTATAAAATCTTGCGACATAATAAGAAATGCTAACTTATATGCAGATTCATTCTTAGAAGTAAAAGATTTAGCATTTGATTATAAAGGATAAGGTTAATATTATAAATTAAATTAAGTTTAAATGGCTAAGTTTTAAATTATAAAACTTAGCCTAGATATAAACATATAATTCATAAAGGGGGAAGTAAAAAGTGAATTTATATAACATAATTTACACAGGTGCACATCAAGCATATGATGCTGCTAATGGAGCACTTACATCTGCAATAGCAGAAAAAGGTAAAGATTGTCCAGTGGCATTCCCTGATACAGCTTATTCAATTCCATGTATATATGCTGCAACAGGTAAAAAAATGGCTACATTAGGAGATTTAGAAGGTGCTTTAGAAATAGTTAAATCTTTAATAGTAGAAAAACCATTATTAGAAACTGCTTTAAATGCTGGTTTAGCAACAGCTTTAGCAGCTGAAATAGTTGAAGCAGTTAAATATGCTCTAAACCCAACTCCATATGAAGCTCCATGTGCAGGACACGTAGTTGACCCTATAATAAGATCTCTAGGTGTTCCACTAGTAACAGGAGATATACCTGGTGTTGCTGTTGTTTTAGGTGAATGTAAAGATTCAGAAACATTAGGAAAAATAGTTAAAGATTATCAATCTAAAGGTTTATTAACTTTCTTAGTAGGTAAAGTTATAGACCAAGCTATAGAAGCAGATGTAAAAATGGGTGTTGACCTTCGTGTTATACCTCTAGGATACGATGTAACATCAGTTATCCATGTTGTTTCTGTTGCTATAAGAGCTGCATTAATATTCGGTGCTGTTCCTCCAGGAGATTTAAATCAATTATTAGAATATACAGCTAAGAGAGTTCCTGCATTTGTAAATGCATTTGGACCACTTAGTGAATTAATAGTTGCTTGTGGTGCTGGAGCTATAGCTCTTGGATTCCCAGTAATAACTGACCAAGTTGTTACAGAAGTTCCTTGCAACTTATTAACTCAAAGAGATTACGATAAATTTGTTGCTACTTCTTTAGAAGCTAGAAATATAAAAATAAAAATAACTGAAATACCTATTCCAGTTGGATTTGCTGCAGCTTTCGAGGGTGAAAGAATAAGAAAAGCTGAAATGGCTTATGAATTTGGTGGAAACAAAACTCCTGCTTGGGAATTAGTTATAGCTAAACCAATGGCAGAAGTTGAAGACCATAAAATAGAAGTAATAGGTGAAAATATAGATCCAGCTAAATTAGCTGATGGTGTAACTAGATTACCACTTGCAGTAGTTGTTAATGTTGCTGGTAAAGCAATGCAAGAAGACTTTGAACCAGTTCTTGAAAGAAGATTCCACTACTTCATGAACTACATAGAAGGTTTAATGCATGTTGGTCAAAGAGATATGGCATGGGTTAGAATTTCTAAAGATGCTGTTGAAAAAGGATTCAAACTTGAACATATAGGTGAAGTTATGTATGCCATGATGAAAGATGAATTCGAAGCAGTTGTTGATAAATGTGAAGTTACTATAATAACTGATGAAAAATTAGTAAATGAAAGAAAATCAGAAGCTTTAGCAAGATATGAAGCTAGAGATGATAGATTAGCTTCACTTGTTGATGACAGTGTTGATGAATTCTATTCTTGTAACATGTGTCAATCATTTGCTCCAGCTCACGTTTGTGTTGTAACTCCAGAAAGACTTGGACTTTGTGGTGCAGTTTCTTGGTTAGATGCAAAAGCTACTAAAGAACTTAACCCAACAGGACCTTGTCAACCAATAGTTAAAGGTGAATGTTTAGATGAAAAGAAAGGTATTTGGGAATCAGTTAATGAAACTGTAAATCAAATATCTCAAGGTGCAGTTGAAAAAGTTACTCTTTACTCTATAATGGAAGATCCAATGACTTCTTGTGGATGTTTTGAATGTATCTGTGGTATCATGCCAGAAGCTAATGGATTAGTTATAGTAAATAGAGAATACCCTGGAACTACTCCAGTTGGTATGACTTTCGGTGAACTTGCTTCTATGACAGGTGGTGGAGTTCAAACTCCAGGATTCATGGGTCATGGTAGACATTTCATATCATCTAAGAAATTTGCTTATACTGAAGGTGGACCAGAAAGAATAGTTTGGATGCCAAAAGAATTAAAAGACTTTGTTGCTGATAAATTAAATCAAACTGTTAAAGAAATGGCTGGAATAGACAACTTTACAGATATGGTTTGTGATGAAACAATAGCTGATGATTCAGAAGGTGTTTGCGCATTCCTTGAAGAAAAAGGACATCCAGCATTATCTATGGATCCTATTATGTAATATAAAAATTAATTGGGGGAGAAAAAATATGAGTACATTACCAGAGTTAAAATATTCACCAACACATACTTGGGCTAGAGTAGATGGAGAATATGCTTATATAGGTGTAACTGATTTTGCTCAAGATCAATTAGGTGAAGTGTTATTCGTTGAAATGCCAGAAGTAGATGATGAATTAACAAAAGATGAATCTTTTGGTGTTATAGAATCATCTAAAGTAGCTTCTGATTTACATGCACCAGTTTCAGGTGTAGTAGTTGAAATAAACGAAGATAAATTAGAAGATGAACCTGAATATGTTAATGAAGCTCCATATGATGCTTGGATTTGTAAAGTTAAAATGTCAGATCCTTCAGAATTAGATTCATTATTAAGTGCTGAAGAATACGAAAAAGGTTTAAAATAGTATTTTATTTGAATAGAATATAAACTGAATAGAAGCATAGTAAATTTACACTTGCTAAGTTTACTATGCTTTTTTTCTAAAAATTATATTTATATAAATAATAAGGGAATTTCATACCTATTAAAATAAAATAGCAGGTTGAGTGATTCTAAAAAAATAATTTATTGGGGTGAGATTATGGCTAAAGTTTTTTTTAAATCACATAATAAAGAAGTTGAATGTGAAGTAGGGGAAAAACTATTAGATGTTGCAAGAAAAGCAGATATTTTTATAGATGCACCATGTAATGGTAATCAATCATGTGGAAAATGTAAGGTAAAACTATTAGAAGGAAAATGTGACAGCGAAAAAACAGTCCATATTAGTGATGAAGAATGGGAACAAGGATATATATTAGCTTGTGCTACAAAAGTTACTGAAGATATGGTAATAGAAGTTCCATCTAAGCTTTCATCATCAATGCATGGTATGAAAATAGAAGGTTCTGATAACAAAGTAGATCAAAAACTTTATAAAAGAGGAAGACAATTTTTAGATGATAATGGATTAACTTATAATACTAATTTAGTAAAAAAATATATTGAACTTGATAAGCCATCACTAGATGATAATATAAGTGATGTGGATAGAATTGAAAGATATGCAAGACAACAACTAGGAGTAGACTCAATAGATTTTAGACTTGATATTCTTAGAAAAATACCACAAATATTAAGAGAAGAGGATTTTAAAGTAACATTAACATATGTAAAGAAAAAGAATAAAATAACCATATTAAATATAGAACCTGGAAATAATGAAAAAGAATTATATGGTTTAGCTATAGATATAGGTACTACTTCTGTTGTAGTATGCTTAGTAGATTTACTTACTAATGAAGTTTTAGAAAGAGCTTCATCAGGAAATGCTCAAATTAGATATGGTGCAGATGTTATAAATAGAATAGTATTTGCAGTGAAAAAAGATAATATTAAATTAATGCAAAAAGCTGTAATAGATGAAACTATAAATCCATTAATACAATCAATTTATGATAAAACAGGAATAAGCAAAGATAATGTAATAAGAGTAGTATTATCAGGAAATACTACTATGTCCACATTATTTTTAGGTATATATCCTGATTATTTAAGACTTGAACCATTTATACCACCATATTTAAAATGCCCAAATATAATGGGTGAAAATGTGGGGTTAAATGTAAATGATAGTGCGCTAGTTTATCTGTCACCTAATGTGGCAAGTTATGTTGGTGGAGATATAACAGCTGGTGTACTTTCATCAGGTATATGGACAAGTGAAGAAAATACTTTATTTATAGATTTAGGTACTAATGGAGAAATAGTATTTGGTAATAAAGATTTTATGATGTGTTGTGCTTGTTCAGCTGGACCTGCCTTTGAAGGTGGAGGAATAAGCTGTGGTATGAGAGCATCTGCTGGGGCAGTAGAAAAAGTTAATATTGATAAAGAAACATTAGAGCCTAAACTAACTGTTATAGGAGATTGTGAACCTATAGGAATTTGTGGTTCTGGTATAATAGATCTAATTTGTCAAATGCTACTTACAAAAATAATAGACAGAAGAGGAAAAATACAAAAAGAGCTGAACAATAAAAGAATTAGATTTAATGAGCATGGAATAGGAGAATATGTATTAGCTTTCAAAGACGATTATGAAAATCTAGAAAATGATCTTCTTATAAACGAAGTTGATATAGATTCTTTTATAAGAGCAAAAGGAGCAATTTATTCTGGAGCATCTGTATTAATAGAAAGCTTAGGAATGGATTTTGATGTAATTGATAAAGTTTATATAGCAGGTGGTATAGGAAATAATCTTAATATAGAAAACTCAATATTAATAGGATTACTACCTGATGTTGATAGAAATAAATTCCAATATATAGGAAACAGTTCATTAGTTGGATCTTATTTAACTTTAATAAGTACAGATGCTAAACATAAATTAGAAGAAATAGCATCTCAAATGACCTATGTTGAACTTAGTGTATATCCATCATATATGGATGAATTTGTTTCATCATGCTTCCTACCACATACTAATATAGATCAATTCCCAACAGTAAAAAGCTTATTAGAAGAAAATTAGATAAGAAATAAAAATAGATAATATTTTAAATATTATCTATTTTTATTTTATAAAATAATTATATCTTATTGTTTGACTTGCAAATAAGATACGTATATACTTATGGTAATAGGAAAAAATTGTAATGAAATCATGAAGATTTCTTATGGTATTATAATGCCTTTAGAAATCTTTTTTTGATTAAATTAGTAATTTAAGGGGGATTTGTTATGTGTGAATCATCTGCATTTTTATTAGGAAAAGATAACAAGTTAGAAAAAATAATGGACAACGTTGTAAGTGTTGACCCAGACAATGGAAAAGTTTATTTAACAGATTTATTGGGAGAAGAAAAAATAATAGATGGTGTTATTAAACAAATAAGATTAATGGACCATAAAATAATATTAGAACAAAACTAAAATTAGGGGAAATTTTAATATGATAATTGCAGTAATAGATGGAATGGGAGGAGGCATTGGAGCTCAAGTAGTGAGTGCTCTTAGAGAAGAGTTACCATCATATGTGGAAGTATATGCTCTAGGGACAAATTCCATAGCTACTAGTGCTATGATGAAAGCTCATGCTAATAAGGGAGCTACAGGTGAAAATGCCATTATAGTATCATCAAAAAAAGCTAATATTATTGTATCTCCCATATCAATAGTCATGCCCAACTCCATGATGGGAGAAGTGACAAGTTCTATAAGTGAGGCTGTTTGCGATAGTGAAGCGTTTAAAATTTTACTACCAATAATGCCAGAAAATTTTGAAGTAGTTGGAATAGAGAAAAAACCATTATCTTTATTGATAAAGGATACTATAAAAATAATAAAAAGGGAATTTAACATAAAATAAGGGGGAGCTTAAAATGTTTTACAAAGAAATAGCTTTATACCATGAAGGACATCATCATGACCATGATCATGTACATACTGACTGTGGATGTGGTTGTCATACACATGAAGAAGAAATGAGTAAAGATGAAAAAACTTTAAATATATTATTAGTACATTGGGTTAATCATAACCAATCTCATGAAGAAGGATTTAGAGAATGGGTAGAAAAAGCAAAAGAGATGGGCAAAGATGAAACTGCACAGTATATTGAAAAAGCAATAGAATATATGCAAAAAGCTAATGATATGTTAACAGAAGCTAAAAAACATATGTAATCATAATAAAGCAAAGGAAATAATAATTTTCTTTGCTTTAAATTTATGTAAAAAAGGAGTAGATAGAAATGAAAGATGGACATGTTCATTCACATTACTGTCTTCATGGCAGTGATGATACTTTTCAAATGTATATAGAAAATGCCATAAAAGCAGGAATAGATGAAATTTCTTTTACAGAACATTTTCCTTTACCAAGGAGATTTGAAGACCCTTCTCCACAAAAGGATAGTTCTATGGATGTAGAAGAACTTGAAAAATATATTAAGGAATTACAAATTGTAAAAAAATTTTATAGTGGAGTAATTAAAATTAATATAGGTGTGGAAGTTGATTACATAGAAGGATTTGAAGAAGAAATAAAAGAATTACTAAATAAATATGGAAAAGATTTTGAAGACAGTATATTATCTGTTCATATGGTGAAGTACAACTCCAAATATTATTGTATAGATTATGATAAAGATAGCTTTGGTGAACTAGTAGATATTTTAGGGGGAGTAGATAAAGTTTATGATTTATATTATGATACATTAAAAAAAGCTATAAATAGTGATTTAGGGATGTATAAACCTAAAAGAATAGGGCATCTTAATTTAGTAAGAAAGTATAATAAAATTTTCCCATATGATTATGAAAATAATGAAAAATTAGAAGAAGTAGTTAAACTAATTAAAGAAAAAGGATATGAAGTAGATTATAATATATCTGGATTATACAAAGAAGACTGCAAAGAAGCTTATATAAGTGGATATTTATATGAATTAATTAAAAAACATGATATTAATCTTGTATATGGTTCAGATTCACATAATAGTGACAACATAGGTGCTTGTGAAGCTTATATAAATAAACAATAAAATAAACTTAGCTAAGTATAAAATAGTTTATACTTAGCTAAAATTAATTTTTTAAATAGAAAAATTATTTTATGGATACTAAATATTGACATAAATTATTAGATAATATATAATAAAATCATACTTGGAGAAGTACTCAAGTGGCTCAAGAGGATCCCCTGCTAAGGGATTAGGCTGGATTAAACCGGTGCGAGGGTTCGAATCCCTCCTTCTCCGCCAATATAAAAAGGCTATCAGTTACTGATAGTCTTTTTTCGTTTTATAAAAATTATTCTTTATTTGCAAATATTTCAACGCCTTGTACTTTAAAATAAAGATTATTAAAATTAATTTGTAAAGGGGGAGCGACATGGATAGAAAAGTTGAAAAAGTAGATATCATGTTAGATAGATTAAGGAATTTAAAATATAGGTTAATTGTAGATTCTTTGCTTGTAGGAGCGATGGTAGGTCTAGTAATAGTTGTACATAGAATTATTTTATCTAAACTAATGCCTTTATTTATATTATTTTATAAAGAAGCTAGTAATAATTATTTATTAATACCAGTGGTATTTATGGTATTAATTTTCCTTGGATTTATAGTTGGTAAAATGGTTAAAAAAGAGCCAATGATAAGTGGTAGTGGTATACCTCAAGTAGAAGGAATACTTACAAGAAATTTAAAACAAAATTGGTTTAGCGTGCTATTTTATAAATTTATTGGTGGATTAATATGTTTAGGAGCAGGACTTTCTGTGGGGAGGGAAGGTCCTTCAGTTCAGATGGGAGCTTGTGTTGGCGAAGGTTTATCTAAAAAAACTAATAAACTTGATAATGAGAAAAAATATTTAATTACAAGTGGAGCTAGTGCAGGACTTTCGGCAGCTTTTAATGCACCCATATCTGGAGTTATGTTTTCTTTGGAAGAAACTCATAAAAACTTCTCACCCTTTGTATTAGTATCGGCCATGATAGCATCTTTGATGGCAGATTTTGTGTCAAAAAATTTCTTTGGATTAACACCATCCCTTTATTTTACTAAATTAAATTCATTACCACTAAAATATTATTGGACACTTATTTTTATTGGAATTATTATAGGTATTAGTGGAGTTATATTTAGTAAGGGACTTTTAAAAACACAAAATTTATATAAAAGTTTGAACACATCTATGGAAATAAAATCTATTATACCTTTTGTAATTACAGGAATATTAGGATTAACATTTCCCATAGTTTTGGGTGGAGGTCATGACTTAATAATTTCTTTGCAAGATAGACAATTTACTTTATTATTTTTATTTATATTAATAGTTGTAAAATTTTTATTTACTTTTGCTTGTTTTGGCTCAGGAGCTCCAGGAGGAATATTTTTTCCTTTACTTGTTCTTGGAGCATTAGTAGGGAATTTTGTAGGACTTATTTATGTTAAATATTTAGGAATACCATCTATTTATTTGATGAACTTTGTAGTACTTGCCATGGCAGGTCATTTTGCATCCATAGTCAAAGCACCAATTACAGCCATATTATTAATATCTGAAATGACAGGCTCATTAAATCATTTATTATCTTTAGCAGTAGTTGTGATAGTATCCCAACTTACTTCGGATATTTTAAATTCAGCGCCAATTTATGAAAGTTTATTGGAGAGAATGTTAGTAAATGCTAAAAATAGATATAAAGGAAGAATAGGCAAGAAAACTTTAATAGAGATAGTAGTTCAAGTGTATAGCTATCTTGATGATAAAGAAATTAAAGATATAAATTGGCCAGATGATTGCTTAGTAGTTTCAATATATAGGGGTGAAGAGGAAATACTTCCAAAGGGAGATACAAAAATTTACGCGGGAGATTTACTTATTATAATGACTAATGAAGAAAATTCTAACTATATGTTAGAAGATATATCACAATTAGCATCAACAATTTAATTAAAAAGTATACCATCAGTTGACTGACTAAAAGGGAAATCAACCATAGTTCCATTGTGTCAACTGATGTTTTTTTATTATAATCAAATTAGAAAATAAATAAAGAGGAGTACTAAATATGGAAAGCTTGAATTTTTCAAAAAATCTTTTAAAACTGCGAAAAGAAAGAAAAATTACACAAGAAAATTTAGCAAATTATTTAGGCGTTACTAAGGCAGCTATATCAAAATGGGAGCTAAATCAAAGTTATCCAGATATAACATTGTTGCCAATAATAGCAAGTTATTTTGATATAAGTATTGATAAGTTATTGGGATATGAGTCACATATAAATGATGAAGAAGTGAGAATGCTTTATAAAGAACTAATAAAAGAATTTTCTACAGAAAAATTTGATGATGTTTATAAAAAATGTATTGAATATGAAAAGAAATATTATACTTGTTACTTTTTACAATTTCATTTAGGTCTTTTATACTGTAATCATGCTTATCTGGCAGAGGAAGAAGTGAAAATGATGGCAGTTTATGAGCATGCAACGGAAGTGTTTAGAAGAATTGAATTAAACTGTAAAAATGCCAATTTAGCAAAAGAAGCACTATCTTTAAAAAGTTATTGTAATTTGATTATGGGAAAATGTGATGAGATAATAAGTGATTTTAAAGATATAAATCAAGTATCCATGCCAATTGAAAATATATTATCTAAGGCATATCTTATTAAGGGTGAAAAGGAAAAATCAAGTAAAATATTGCAGATATCCATATTTACTAATTTTATAAATAGTTTGCAATCTATGACTGATATCTTACTTTGTTATAATGAGAATAATAAAAAACAAGAACAGTATATTGAAAAAGTTGTAAAAATTATAGATATATTAGATTTAAAAAATGAATATCCTCAAGTTTTATTAAATACTTTTGCACAAATATCACTAATTTATGGTTTAAGAGGGGATAAGGAAAATTGTATAAAATTTTTACAAATATGTGTAGATTTAATAAGTAAGACAAAAGTATTTGATTTAAGTGAAAATAAAAATAAATTATTTGATTATTTACCTGAATTTATAGAAGATATGAGAATAGGAAATATAATTCCAAGAGACGAAAATTTAATTGTAAAAAGTTTTGTAGACTTAATAAAATCACATCCTGCATTTGAAATAATAAGGGATGATATTAGATATGATAATATTTTAAAAGAATTGAAATAAATAGTAGTAAATTTTTATGAATATATAAAGGGGATGAAAATTGTGGAAGATAAATTAAATAAAAAAAGATTATATTTATTTTTAGCAATAGTTTTTATTATTTCATGGTCACTAGTTGCTATAATACCTTTGAGTGGTAATAAATATGGATCACAAATAAGTCTTGTCATTTTGTCAGTTTTAATGCTTATACCAGCATTATCTTCAATTTTGACAAGAATAATCACAAAAGAAGGTTTTAAAAATATGTATCTAGAACCTAGATTTAAGAAAAATATAAAATACTATCTAATAGCTTATTTCATGACGAATATTTTTATAATTTTAGGAGCTGTAGTATTTTTTATGATTTTCCCTAAAACTTTAGATTTAAATTTAAGTACATTTGGTGAAAGTTTAAAAAGTAATGGTATAACTATTGATGTAAAAACAATATTTATAGCTCAACTACTTCAAGGGATATTAATAGGACCTGTGATAAATATAATATTCACTTTAGGTGAGGAACTTGGATGGAGAGGATATTTACTTCAAAAGCTTTCGAAAGAATGCTCAATTCAAAAATCTATAATTATAAGTGGAGTTATTTGGGGAATATGGCATGGACCAGTTATAGCTATGGGACATAATTATGGCACTGGATATATGGGATCACCTTGGCTTGGTATATTTGCCATGATAGTATTTTGTATAGTTGTGGGTTCATATTTATCATATTTAGTAATTAAAACTAAAAGTGTTATACCTTGTGCCATAGCCCATAGTGCAATAAATGCATTTGCGTCAATAGGAATTTGTTTATATAAAGGAATAGCAAATCCATTTATAGGACCTAGTCCAACAGGAATAATTGGAGGAAGTATTTTTATAATCGTTGGAATTTACTGTTATATTAAAGCAGGTAAGATAAATAAACCTTTTGAAGAAGAATTAGTAGTTTATAAAAAAGGAGAGATAAAATGATAATAACAACTATAGAAAGTGTGCCAGGAAAAGAAATTAAAGAAGTTTATGGACTTGTAACAGCCAGCACTGTTAGAAGTAAAAATATAGGAAAAGATATTGGTGCAGGATTAAAAAGTTTAGCTGGTGGAGAAATCAAAGCATATAATGAAATGATGGAAGAAGCGAGAAATATAGCTATTGAAAGAATGATAGAAAAAGCCAAGTCTATGGGTGCAAATGCTGTTATAGGAATGAAAATAGGAACATCTGCAGTAATGGCTGGAGCAAGTGAAGTTATAGCTTATGGAACTGCTGTTTTAATAGAAGAATAGATTATGTGATAAAGGAGTTATTAATTTAATAGCTCCTTTTGGCATAATAAATTAATATGATATACTTTATTAGGTAATTTGAGAAATAATAAAATGATTATTTTACAAAGGAGAAAAGCGTGAATAAAAATCTAAAGTTAATTATAATTTTATTAATACCGATAATCTGGTCATTAATAGAGTGGAATATTAGTTTTTCATCTATATGTATAATTATTTCAATGATACTGATATATGTATTAATAAGCGCTAAAAACATTTCATATAAGAATAAATATACTAAATTAATTTATAAGATTTATAGATTTGTAATGATGTTATTTTTATCAACGTTTATTATTTTGCAAGGTGCTATTACTATAAATTTTCATAGAACTAGTGATGTAAAAAGTATAGAAAATGTGAATACCATGATAATTTTAGGTGCAAAGGTCAATGAGGATGGTATATCTAAAACGTTAAAGCGTAGACTTGATAAAGCAATAGAATATTATAATACTAATAAAAATATAAATAATATAATTGTATCTGGAGGTCAGGGTAGCGATGAGGTTGTTACAGAGGCTTTGGCAATGAAAAATTATCTTGTGAAAAATGGTGTATCGAAAGATAAAATCATAATGGAAGATAAGGCTACAACTACTCTTGAAAATATTATATTTAGTAAAAAAATAATCACTGATAAGAATTTAAAAGGCAAAGTATTAATAGTAACAAGTGATTATCACTTGTTTAGAGGTCAATTTATAGCAAGTATTCTAGGAATTGATAATGAAGGATTATGTTCAATAAGTCCACTATCAAGTAGAATTTATTATATGATAAGAGAATATCCTACAAGTATTATAGATATATATAGAAGTTTAAAAATTAGTTTTAATATTTAAAATACAATATTATTTATGAAATTAAAAATAAAACCATGCTTTTATAAATTTAAGCATGGTTTTATATTAGATATTATTCAGTTCATTTTTTATTAGAAAATTACATAGAGAATAAATATTTTTTTCAAGAACTTGATCATTGAACTTAAGAGGAATTATTTTTGATAAACTATAAAATAATATGGTGTTATTCTCTCTATCAATTCCTTTATTTATATTTATTTCCAATGAAATATTATCATCCTCACAAATTATTGAGTAATTATCATTATAAATAGATATATTATTGTGTTCTCCACTGAAAATAAAATAATTCATAATCAGCTTTTTAGAATTTAATTTATAAGTTATTGGGAATATACTAAGATTGTAATTTTCATTACTAATTTCTAATAAATCTAATTTTTCTTTTACTAAATCTTTAATATTAATAAGCTTACTAAGATTGTAAACATCCTCATAATTGTGAAGAAGGATTGTATCCATAATATTTTTATTTTGATTTTCAATAAAGTCCTCATATAATTTTATACTTTTCTCACCATTAATAATATCTTCTCTATGAATACCAAAGTACTTTTCAACATTTGTTAAACTGCAACTTTCAAGACCTAAAGGTATTTTAAATGATTTAACAAATTTGAAAATATCAAAATTATCTTCTTTATTTAAACTAAAATCAATATTATGTTTTTTTAATCTGTAGTTTATAAATCCTATATCAAAAGCAAGTCCATTGAAAGTTATATGTTTTTTTAAACTTCTAATTTCATCAACAAATTTAGTAAGAAGTTCTTTTTCATCATTCTCATTTTCTGCAAAAAATTGTTTAATAATAGTCTTATCTTGGCAATTATATAAAATACCAATTAAAATAATTTTACAAAATCTAGGATTTAATCCTGTAGTTTCAATATCGAATATGAAGGTGTCATTATCTATAGGTAAATTTTCAGAAAGAATTTTTTCTATAATTTTCATGATATTTCTCCTTTTTTCAATTTTATACTATAATATACGTTGAATAAATTAATTTAATCATATATTAAATAAAGATGAGAGTAAATGTAATTTTATAAATAAAAAACAAATACTTCAAGGTGGGAAAAAATGATTGATAAAGATAAATTAAACGAAAATCAAAAAAAGGCAGTTGAACATGTAGAAGGTCCTTGCATGGTGCTGGCAGGGCCTGGTTCTGGAAAAACAAGAGTTATAACATATAGAATTGCAAATATGATAGTAAATAATAATATTCCTCCAGCGAGGATATTAGCCATAAGTTTTACAAAAAACTCTTCCATGGAGATGAAAAATAGGGCACTACAAATTTGTAACGATCCTAGAATAAATAAGGTTACCTTTGGTACTTTCCATGCAGTTTTTTATAAGATATTAAGATATTTTGGTTCATATAATATGAATAGTATTCTTGATGAAAAAACAAAGAGAATAACCATAAAGGGAATACTTAAAAATTTAAAAGTTGAAAATGGAGAAGATGATGAAACGGTTGGACAAGTTATCAATGAAATTTCTTATGTGAAAAATGAACTTATGGATAAGCAGGACTTTGAATCAGAAATTTTGACAAAAGATGAATTTATAAATACTTATAATATGTATGAGGAATATAAGGAACAAGTTAAAAAAATAGACTTTGATGATATGTTGCTTAGAACATATTACTTATTAAGTGAAAATAAAAGAGCATTAGAGATGGTTAGACAAGTTTACAAATATATTTTGGTAGATGAATTCCAAGATATAAATAAGGTACAATTTGAAGTTTTAAAATTAATGGCAAATCCAAATAATAATATATTTGTTGTTGGAGATGAAGATCAAAGTATTTATGGATTTAGAGGAGCTAGACCAGATTTTTTATTACAGTTTGAAGAGTATTTTAAAGGAACAGAGAAAATTTTACTGGATATTAATTATAGGTCTAAAAAAGAAATAATAGATGTATCCAACAAATTAATAGAAAAAAATGTGAGCAGATATGATAAAACTATAAAATGTCATCAGGGGCAAGGAGCTACTGTAAATTATATTATGCCAAAGGATTCAGAGGATGAGGCAATTCAAATTGGAAAAGAAATTTTAGAGGAAATAAAAAAGGATTATATTGAATATAGCGATTTTGCTGTGATTTACAGGACTAATATTCAATCTAGAGCTCTTGTAGATGTATTTATGGATATGAGAATTCCATTTGTCATAAAGGACTCCATAGTGACAATTTATGATCACTGGGCAGCTAGGGATATTTTATCTTATTTAAAAATTTCCATAAGAAAAAATATAAATGAAGATTGGATAAGAATAATCAATAAACCATTTAGATATATTTCTAGAGAGAATTTAAATCAGATAAAAGAAGAAAAAGATTTTATAAATGCTTTAATAACAAAATGCAATCTTCATCCAAAACAAGTAAAAGCTATAAATGATTTAGATATTGATATAAGTTATTTAAAACATCAATGTCCGCAAGATGCTATATCATATATTAGAACAACCTTAGATTATGATAAATATATTCTTGATTATTGTATGAATAGAAAAATAAAAACAAATGGATTAATAGAGATTCTAAATGAAATAGAAAGTTCAGCATCTAATTTTGAAACTATTGAAGAGTACTTAACTCATATAGAAAAGGTAAAAGAGGAATTAGAACAAAATCACACTAAAAAAGAAATGGATGGTGTGGTATTTACAACAATGCATAGTGCTAAAGGTTTGGAATTTAGAAATGTATATGTTATAGGAATTAATGAAGGAACAATACCTCATGAAAAATCTTATGATATAGATGATGAAGTAAAAAAAGCAGATCAAATAGAAGAAGAAAGAAGACTTATGTATGTTGCAATGACACGTGCAGAAGAAAATTTAACTTTAAGTTCACCCATTAATAAATACGGTAAAAAAGCATTTAAATCAAGATTTTTAGATGATATAAAAAATCCAACAAAATCAGAAATGAACAGTGTCAAAATAGGTGATAAATTGCATCATAAAAGTTTTGGTAATGGAAGAATAATAGGAAAAGATGGAAATATGGTGCAAGTTAAATTTAAAAATACTGAAAAAACATTAGACTATAAATTATGTATTAGAAATAATATTATAGAAAAAATCTAAAATTTTTCTAAGGATTATTGTTGACAAAATGAATTTATAAAACTACAATCTTATTAACAATTTATAAAAGAAAATTCTAGGAAAAAGAGGGTAACCTAAATGGAGTTTCAGCGAGTTAGGGTTTGGTGTGAGCCTAATAATAAAGTTTAGTGTGAAGAGAGCTTTGGAGAAGATTATCAGAAATTTAGTACGATAATAGGTAGCACCTGCCTTAAAGGTTTGAGAGGATATAATTCTAATTATTTTGGATTATATCAACAAGAGTGGTAACGCGGTTAATTCGTCTCTTAGTCATAATGACTAAGAGACTTTTTTGTTTTAAAAATGAAACTATATATAAATTTATAAAAGGGGGAGATTTTATATGAAAGGATTAAAAAAAATATTAGGGTTAACATTAGCAGCGATGATGACTATATCGTTAGTAGGATGTTCAAGTAGTAGTGATAACACAGATGAGACAACATCAAAAGATAAACTACAACAAATAAAAGATGCAGGGGTATTAGTAGTTGGTACGAGTGCTGATTATGCACCATATGAATTTCATAAAAAGGTAGATGGCAAAGATAAAATAGTAGGTTTTGATATAACTATGGCAGAAGAAATTGCAAAAGATATAGGAGTTAAGATTGAATATAAAGATATGGATTTTGATGGATTGCTTGGAGCTTTAGATGCAGGAAAAGTTGATATAGTTTTATCAGGAATGACTCCAAATGAAGAAAGAAAGAAAAGTGTTGATTTCTCAGAATTATTTTATGAAGATAGTAATGTTTGTGTAGTTAAAAAAGGAAAAGAAGATATGGTTAAATCTGCAGATGATCTAAAAAATTTAAAAGTTGGAGTACAAAGTGGTACAACTCAAGCAGATTATGTAACTAATAAATTAGGAATAACTAGTGCAAAACAATTAAAAAGAGTCCCAGATTTAATGATGGACCTTCAAAATGGAAATATAGATGTTATAGTAACTGGTAAAAATGTTGCAAATATAAATATAGGTCAATATGATGGTTTAGCAATAGGCAAAACTACCGTTGGTCAAGAAGTTGCAGAATCTACAGCTGCTGCTATTAAAAAATCAACAGATGATTGTGATAACACTTCTTTAGTAAAATCAATAAATGATACTATAAAAAGATTAAAAGATGATAATAAAATGGATGGATATATGCAAGATGCACTAAAACTAGCAGAAGAAAAATAGTCAGTTTAAGTAGGAGATGGGGATATGGATTTTAGTAGATTAAATGGATACTATGGGTTAATACTTGAAGGGGCCAAAGTAACGATATTAATTTCTTTAGTAGCTTTAGTATTTGGTTTTATATTGGGACTTATAATTTGTTTGATGAAAATGTCTAAATTTAAAATATTAAAATGGCCAGCAAGTGCATATGTTCAAATACTTAGAGGAACACCTTTATTTGTACAAATTTTTATTATATACTTTGGATTGCCTCAATTTGGTATAAGTTTTCCAGATATAGGATTTATATCAAGTGATTTTATTTCAGGAGCCTTTGCTCTATCAATAAATTCCAGTGCATATGTGGCAGAAATTTTTAGATCAGGTATACAATCTGTAGACAAAGGACAAATGGAAGCAAGTAGATCATTAGGACTTGGATATGTTGATACAATGAAATATGTTATAGTACCTCAAGCTATAAAAAATGTATTACCTGCTCTTGGGAATGAATTTATAACTCTTGTAAAAGAATCTTCTATAATATCAGTTATAGGAGTTCAAGAGTTAATGTTTAGAGCTGGTATAGTAAGAACTTCGATAATGAAAGCTTTTGAGCCATATATAGCAGCAGCTATAATGTATCTTATAATAACAACAGTATTATCATGGTTAGTTGGATTATTAGAGAAAAAATTAGCTCAATCAAATTAGGATTATAAATTTTAGGGGATAGTGATAAGTATGATAAGACTAGAAAATTTGCATAAATCATTTGGTGATGTACATGTACTTAAAGGCATAGATTTAAATATAGATAAAGGTGAGATAGTTGCTATAGTAGGTCCTAGTGGATCTGGAAAAAGTACAGTACTTAGATGTATGAATTTATTAGAAGAACCAACTAATGGAAAAATAATATTTGAAGGTGAAAATATTACGGATAAGAAAGTTAATATTGATAAAATTAGACAAAATATAGGAATGGTATTTCAAAATTTTAATCTATTTCCTCATATGACTGTTTTAGATAATATAACTTTGGCACCTACAAAAATAAAAAAAATAAGTAAAGAACAAGCTAATAAAAAGGCTGAAATATTATTAGATAGAGTAGGACTTTTAGATAAAAAAGATGCATATCCAGCTCAATTATCAGGAGGACAAAAACAAAGAATAGCCATTGCAAGAGCACTGGCCATGGAACCTGATATGATGCTGTTTGATGAGCCCACATCAGCTCTAGATCCAGAGATGGTAAAGGAAGTTTTAGATGTTATAAAAGAACTTGCAAATGAAGGTATGACTATGGCTATTGTAACTCATGAGATGGCATTTGCAAAAGAAGTAGCGGATAGAGTTATATTTGTTGATGGTGGAAAAATATTAGAAAATGATACGCCAGAAAATGTTTTTAATAACCCAACAAATGAAAGAACTAAAGAATTTTTAGCAAAAGTATTATAAAAATTTTGATTTATTTATGATAAAAATAAGAACCTAATGAAATATTAGGTTCTTATTTTGATTAAAGATACTATATATTATTGTAATGAAATTGGATAATACTAATTTTATAATTTAAAAAATATTAATAATAGATACCTTTTTCAAAGTAATCTTTTATTTCATCAAGATTATTAGTTTTACCTAATGCTAGCATTAATTTTATTCTACATTTATGTCCATTTAAGTCTCCAGCAAAAATGCATCCAATATTTTTTAGATCTCTTCCTGAACCTAGATAACCATAAGAGTCATGAACTCTACCAGTTGAACATCTAGAAGTTATAACAACTATAACTCCATTTTCTCTAGCATATTTAACCCCTTCGTACATCCCAGGAGGTATATTACCACGTCCCATTGCCTCTATAACTATACCTTTGTATCCTATGTCAACAGCATGTTTTATAAAAGTTTGATCCATACCTATACCTGACTTGAATAAGGCAACTTTATTTTCCACATTATCAGTATCTATAAATGTTCTATGAGTTACATTTTTAAATAATAAAAGCTCGTTGTTATCTACTATACCTAAAGATCCCTTAACTGGAGCTTGGAAAGTATTTAATGCCATTGTATCAACTTTAGTTGCTTCTGATGCCAATAACACTTCATTATTTAAAACAACAAGAACACCTTTATTTTTTGCATTTTCTGATATGGCAACACAAATTGCAGATGATAAGTTATTTGAGCCATCATAACCAAGTTCAGAACTACTTCTCATAGCACCTGTTACTATGACAGGTTTTTCATGATTTATAACTAAGTCAAGAAAGTAAGCACTTTCTTCTAAACTATCCGTTCCATGAGTTATTACTACTCCACATATATCATCTCTATTTAATAAATCTAAAACACAGTGTTTTAATTGTATTAATTTATCAGGCGTCATATGAGGTCCTGGAATTTCATCAAAATCTTTTATTTCAAAATCAGCAACATCTTTAACGTTTGTCGCCATAGACATAATTTGTTCTCCAGATAAAGTTGGAACATTAGCACCAATTTCTTTATCTATTGTCATAGAAATAGTTCCACCAGTAAATAGTATACCGACCTTTTTTCTAATAGACATAATATTACCTCCTTGTATTTAAATGCTAATTTTATTATACCAAAAATATAAATGAAATTTATTTTTTTTATATAATTTCATCATATTAGTATAAATTTAAACACAAAAAAAGAGCCGGGGAAGCTCTTTTTCGTTCTGATAAATTAAATCTAATTCGTCTTAGACATAATATATATCTATTCATAAAAAGGGGTATTTGAATAGAAACTTTAATTGGGTTATCAAGGGGATAACTACATATATATAATAACAATATTCGACAAAAAAATCAATAAAAAAATAAAAATTGCACATAAAAAAATAAAAACTATATTTTGATAAAAATATGTTAATATAATTAATATATCTTAGGAAAACTTTATAGTATAAGATTAAAAAATAAGTATAAAAATGGTATAATAGAAGATACGAATATTTTTACTAATTAATTAAATTATATAATTGATTAATAGATTAACAAAAAAATATATATTAGGACGGTGTAGTAAATGGAAATTTATTTAGATAATAGCGCTACAACAAAACCTTATAATGAGGTAGTAGAAGAAATGGTGAAAGCCCTTACTACAGAGTACGGAAATCCATCTTCACTACATAAAAAAGGAATAGAAGTAGATAGAAAAATTAAAGAAATAAGACAAAATATAGCAAGAACTTTAGGTACAAAAGATAAAGAAATATTCTTTACATCAGGAGGAACAGAATCTAATAATACAATAATTAGAGGTGTTGCTTATAATTTTAGAAAAATTAAAAATCATATAATATCTACAGTGATAGAACATCCTTCTGTATTAAATACACTTGCTGATTTAGAAAAAGAAGGATTTGAAATAACATTATTAGAAGTTGATGAAAGTGGAAAAATAAATATAGAAGATTTAAAAAAAGCAATAAAACCCTCTACTATATTAATTTCAACAATGCATGTTAATAATGAAGTGGGAAGTATTCAACCAATAGAAGAAATAGGTAAATATCTTAAAACTTTAGATGAAAAAATATACTTCCACGTGGATTGTGTTCAATCTTATACAAAAATTAAATTTAGACCATCTAGATATAATATTGATTTTATGACAGTTAGTGGTCATAAATTCCATGGACCAAAGGGAATAGGATTTATGTATATTAAAGAAAATAGCAAATTAAAACCTATTATAACGGGTGGTGGACAAGAATCATCAGTAAGATCTGGAACTGAAAACGTACCAGGTATATATGGTCTTGGGAAAGCAGTAGAAATAATGAATAAAGATTTAGATTCAAAAATAGAAAAAATAGAAAATCTAAAAAATTTATTAAAAGAAAAAATATTAAAAAATATAGATGGTGTAAAAATTAATTCACCAGAGGATGGAGTTTGCCATATATTAAATGTTTCTTTTGAAAACATAAGAGGAGAAGTATTACTTCATTTCTTAGAACAAAAAAATATTTATGTTTCTACAGGGTCTGCATGTTCTTCTAAGAAAAAAGGAAGTCATGTTCTTAATGCAATAAAACTTACACCAGATGAAATTGAAGGTGCCATAAGATTTAGTTTATCTGATTTTAATACAGAAGAAGAAATATTAGAAACTGTTAAAGTTTTAAAAGATTCAATAAATGACTTAAGAATGATAATAAAAAGACGATAATAAGAGGTGAAATATGTATAATTCAATTATAGTTAAATACGGAGAAATCGGAGTAAAAGGAAAGAATAGATATATATTCGAAAATAAATTAATAAAAAATATAAAAAATATGTTAAAACCAATTGATAAATTTAACGTATACAAAGAATACGGAAGAGTTTATGTTGATTTAGGTGACTACGAATATGATGAAGTTTGTGAAGAAGTAAAAAAAGTATTTGGTGTAGTTGGTGTATGTCCAGCTGTTAAAGTACTTAGAAACAACGAAGAAGATGTGGAATCTGCTTACAATAAATTAAAAGAAACTGCTCTTATGGTTTTAGAAGAAAAAATAGCAAATGGAGCAAAAACTTTCAAAGTTGAATCAAGAAGAGGAGATAAATCATTTAGATTAACTTCTCAAGATATGAGTATAGATATAGGTGGATATTTATTATCAAATGTTGGAGATAAAATAAAAGTTGATATAAATAAACCTGAGGTTAAAATAAAATGTGAACTTAGAGAAAACAATGTAGTAGTTTACAGTGATACAGTACCAGGTTATGGTGGTCTTCCAATAGGAACAAATGGTAAAGCAATGTCACTACTTTCAGGAGGAATAGATTCACCAGTTGCAACATGGATGGTTGCAAAAAGAGGTATGGAAGTTGAAGCTATACATTTCCACACATATCCTTTCACAAGTGAAAAATCACAAGAGAAGGTAAAAGATTTAGCAAGAATATTAGCTAAATACTGTGGTAGAGTAAGACTTCACAAAGTTAACTTACTTGAAATACAAAAATCTGTAGGTTTAAACTGTAGAGATGAAGAAATGACTATAATCTCAAGAAGATTTATGATGAGAATAGCTGAAAGAGTTGCGATTAAAAGAAATTGTGATGCATTAATAACTGGAGAGAGTATAGGACAAGTTGCTTCACAAACTATACAAGGTTTAACTTGTACAAATGCTTCAGTTAGCTTACCAGTATTTAGACCATTAATAGCAATGGATAAAACTGAAATAATAGATATAGCTAAAAAAATAGATACTTTTGAAACTTCAATCATACCAGAGGAAGATTGTTGTTCAGTATTTGCTCCTAAAAAACCTGTAACTAAACCTAAATTAGAAAGAATAGAAGATTCAGAAAAAGTATTAGATGTAGAAAAATTAATAGAAGATGCTATATCTAATATGGAAGTAGAAGTTATAGAATACTAATTTAAATAAAAATAAGTCTAATAGTTAAACTATTGGGCTTATTTTTTTGTGAAAAATGTGCAGAATATATATTGTTAATATATAGAAGATAATAGATATTATTTGGAGGTGAAAATGATGAATATAGTTTTTGTTGGATTAGGAGGATTTATAGGAGCATCTACGAGATATCTTATATCTTTATATGCATCAAAATTATTTACGTCGAAAATTCCCATAGGAACTCTTACTGTTAATATTTTAGGTTCTTTAATAATAGGTATTGTTATGGAATTAACTTTAAAGACATCTTTAATTTCGCCTCATATGAAATTATTTTTAACAACAGGATTTTTAGGAGGATTAACTACATTTTCAACATTTAGCTATGAAACTATGGAGTTAATAGAAAAAGGAGAATTATTACTAGCTATTTTTAACATAGCATTAAATTTATTATTAAGTTTAGGAGGTGCTATATTAGGGAGGGGAATTATAAAATAAAAAAGAAGCCTTAAAATAAATAAGACTTCTTTAATAGATTTTATAGAAATATCTATAAAGTTAATTATTTTTTGCTATTAAAAACTTTAACACCGTATCTTTCAATGATTTCTGCAGCTCTTGCAACATCTTCATCATTAGCATCTCTAACATCTTTTAAATCATATTTAAGGCCCATGTTTTCCCACTTATGAACACCCATAGTATGGTAAGGTAGGATTTCAAGTCTATCTATATTATTTAAAGTAGCAGCAAATTCACCTATTTTTGAAAAATTTTCTTCACTATCAGTTACACCAGGAACTAGAACATGTCTAAACCAAATAGGTATATTTCTTTCATCTAAATGTTTTGCTAATTTTATAGTTTTTTCAATACCAACACCTGTTAGGTTGATAGCTTCTTCTTCTACCATATGTTTAAAATCAAGTAATACTAAGTCAGTATAATCAAGAACCTTATCTATTTTTTCTATATCAACAAAACCTGATGTATCTAAACAAGTATGAATATTTTTTTCTTTTGCTTTTTTAAATAATTCAAGAAGAAAATCTAATTGTAAAGTAGCTTCACCACCAGATGCAGTTATTCCACCGCCAGATGCTTTCCAGTAAGAAGAGTATCTAGATACGTTGTTTATTAATTCATCAGCTGTGTATTCAGTTCCACCTTTTGGATCCCAAGTATCTCTATTATGGCAGTATTTACATCTTAATGGACAGCCTTGTAAAAATAATACACTTCTTATTCCAGGTCCATCAACTGTACCAAATGTTTCTATTGAATGAATTCTTCCTTTAGTCATATCGCACCTCGTAAAACTAATTATTAAAACCAAAAAAGATAAAGAATATACATACAATATTTAAAAGATATTATAGATTAACTGTATAGATAAATCTATAAAGAGTAACATCTATATCTTAAATTTTTAGTTTTCTAATTATTATTTTAATCAAAATATATTTTATTTATGAAAATTTAATAAAAAGGGTAAAATAAAAAGACTAAAAATGAATTTAGTCTTTTTACTTGTATTTTATCAATTAAGATTAAGCCATTTTTCCGTGGAATGTTCTGTTTATAACATCTAATTGTTGTTCTTTAGTTAATTTGATGAAGTTAACAGCGTATCCTGAAACTCTTATTGTTAATTGAGGATATTTTTCTGGATGTTCCATAGCATCTTCTAAAGTAGCTCTATCGAATACGTTAACGTTTAAGTGATGAGCTCCATCTCCGAAGTATCCATCCATCATAGAAGAAAGGTTAGAAACTCTTTCGTCCATGTTCTTTCCTAAAGCACCTGGTACTATAGAGAAAGTATTAGATATACCATCTTGAGAATGCTCGTATGGTAATTTAGCAACAGAAGCTAATGAAGCTAAAGCTCCGCTGTTATCTCTTCCGTGCATTGGGTTAGCCCCTGGAGCGAATGGAGCACCAGCTTTTCTACCACATGGAGTGTTACCAGTTTTCTTACCGTAAACAACGTTTGAAGTTATAGTAAGTACAGATTGAGTATGAACTGAATTTCTATAAGTTTTATTTTTTCTTATTTTATTCATCATAGACTCAACTAAGTATACAGCTATATCATCAACTCTATCATCGTTGTTTCCGTATTTTGGATAATCTCCTTCTATTTCGAAGTCTACAGCTATACCAGCTTCGTTTCTTATAGTTTTAACTTTAGCATGTTTTATAGCAGATAATGAGTCAGCAGCAACTGATAAACCAGCTATACCACAAGCCATAGTTCTGAATACGTCTCTATCATGTAAAGCCATTTCTAATGCTTCATAAGAGTATTTATCATGCATGTAGTGGATTACATTTAATGTATTTACATAAAGGTTAGCTAACCAGTCAGTGAATGGTTCGAATCTAGCCATTACTTCATCGTAATCTAAGTATTCTGAAGTTATTGGTTCGAATCTTGGTCCAACTTGAACACCAGATTTTTCATCAACACCACCGTTTATAGCGTATAATAATGTTTTAGCTAAGTTAACTCTAGCTCCGAAGAATTGCATTTGTTTACCTATTCTCATTGCAGATACACAACATGCTATTCCGTAATCATCTCCCCAGTAAGGTCTCATTAAATCATCGTTTTCGTATTGAACTGATGAAGTATCTATAGATACTTTAGAACAGAAATCTTTGAATCCTTGTGGGAAGTTGTTTGACCAAAGTACTGTTAAGTTTGGTTCTGGAGATGGTCCTATAGTGTAAAGAGTATTTAAAACCCTGAATGAGTTTTTAGTTACTAATGTTCTACCATCTATACCTTGTCCACCTATTGATTCTGTTACCCAAGTAGGATCCCCTGAGAATAATTCATTGTAGTCTGGAGTTCTTAAGAATTTAACCATTCTTAATTTCATAACGAAGTGGTCCATTAATT
>ERZ827363.1290-NODE-1290-length-24953-cov-3.809302_pt1 | contig 24953 bp, 23 predicted proteins | sample MGYA00519776_ERZ827363 | MGnify/ENA primary metagenome ERZ827363 (study PRJEB31778, sample SAMEA3449288) | human gut metagenome | biome: human gut; feature: human-associated habitat; material: faeces | place: United Kingdom | collected 2010/2012 ...
AAGCCACCCAGATGCAGCGGAAGATGGAGCGCAGCATCCGGAAGCAGAAAAAGCGAATCCTTGTGGACAAGGCCACCGGGGACGAAGAAAAGCTCCTTATCGACCAGACGAAGCTCCGGATGCAAAACACCAACTACAAGAAGTTTTCCGATGCGGCGGGGCTGCGGACGCAGAGGGAAAGGGCACAGGTGGCTGGGTTTGGGAGGAAGGAGGCGGCGGAGGCCAGCCGGGCGCCGAAACTGCCCTCCCGAAGTGCTGGAAGGCCGTCACCAGATGAAAGCCGACAGGTTCCAAGCGATTTTCCGGAAACTTCTGCGTCGAAAGCGTTTACAAATAGCGGTGGAAGTGGTATAATAACCAGTAATAGAACCATGGAGCGCAGGAAGTCTCCTGAACGAGTTGAGCCGATGCCTAAAAGGCAATTTCAGAGAATAGAGAAAGCCTTTAAGAGGCAAGGCGGTATGTTCCAGTATGGTGCTGAAACGGACGCATACCTTGCCAGTAAAAATGCGGAAGCAATGACCTACAATGCGAAAACAATTTTACTAAAGCAAAACCCGGGAAGGGCCAGCGTATTTGAAGAACTGATTCATGCCACCCAGTATCGTACCGGACAGAATGATGGAACCTACGAGAGCCGCATAAGGTGCGAAATAGAAGCACAGAAGAAGCTTCTCAAATATAGCAGCGCCTATAAGCTTACGGATGCTGAAATCCGTCAAACCCAAAGTGCTTTAAAGTCCTATGAAGCAGAGTTGAAAGCCTATCAAAGTAAGGAGGAGAGTTGAGTTGCTTACTGTTGTTGATGTTTTCAAAGTGGGAGACGATCTTTCCGTTACTTTGACGGGAAATTGTACAGCCATCAAAAACGGCAGCCTTTTGGCAGACCAAATGGGAAATACCTATCAGGTCTTATCTGTGGGAATGGTTCACTATACCGAACCTTCGCAGATTTCAAACGGCTCAAACAATGCGGTCGTTTTACTTTCGCCCAATACGCTGGGCGTGGGAGAAAAGTTGTTTTTAGCATAGTGTTTGAACAGAAGCTAAACCACCAAGCAGCAATGCAAGGTGGTTTTTTCATGCTCATTTTTGCCCGTGAAGGGGGTGAACCGGCTGGCCGTTCCATTTTGTGAAAGGCGGTGATCCTCTATCTCCCGTCAGCGCTGGGTGATGCGCTGCGACCCGGACAAGTCGTTAAAAGGTCTTTTTGTTGTGCCCGTTTGGGGCGATTTTCGGAAAAAGGCGGCGGCTCTTCGGGGCGGCTTTTTGCGTCGTTCCTATAAAAATCGAAGGGCGGGTTTGGGAGCAGATCAGCCCTCAACCTCGAAGGGGTTCCATCCGGCGCGGAAAAAGTCTCCTTCCGCATCGTAAACTCGGCGCAGAATGTGGGCGCGTTCCGAGGGATGGTCGGCCGCAGGCAGGTTCTGCCAGAGATGCTCCGCAGCAGTAAAGATCTTCTGGAGATACCCGGGCAGGTGGTCCCACGTTGTCAGCAGGACGCCCATCACATCGCTGTCAATGGCGTTGGTGGCCAGGGAGCGGATATTTTCCGGATTGTCCCAGGGCGAGAGCAGCACGTCAAAGCCCAGAGAGCGCAGATACGGTGCGGTGGGGTTTTTGCCGGAGAAGTAGCCGTACTGCCAGTCTGCAAGGATGATCCGCCGGTCAAGGAGAGGAAGCGCAGCGGCGGTATTCCGGTGCGCGCCGTTTGCAATGAGGAAATCTCCTTCGTTGATGTCATCCTTGAAATCGCTGAAGTTCACAAACATATCGTGCCACAGGATGGGCCGCCGCCCGGACTTTGCAAGGTCTTCCGTCAGCCGGTTGGCGTATTCCGCAAGGAGCTTGTTGGGCTCGCGCTGGCGGCAGGTCGGACAGGTTCCGAAAGAAAAGGCTTCGTCAAAGCCCAGATGGAAGTAGGAGCCGCCGCCGCACAGGTCCATCATTTCCTCCCGCATCTGGGAAAGAAGCTTGTAAGAATCCGGGTTCGAGGAGCACCAGGTCCAGCCGTCCGGCTCAAAGAGAAGGGCCTTGCGGGGGTCCGCATCAAGAACCACGTGCCGTCCGTAGCATTCGCGGGAGGCAGCCGCGTGGCCGAAATGGTTGACCATCGGAATGACCTCCATGCCGTAGCTGCGGGCCAGTCGAACCAGATGCTGGGCATCCGCCTGCGTCCACTTGCAGCCGTGCCAGTGCAGCGACGACATGGACTGGTAGGGATAGGTGCCCCAGAATTCCAGTACTACGTGGGTCAGGTGAAGGAATCCGGCAAGGTGGATCGCCTTTTCCAGGGTGTGGCGCTGGCTTTCCGGGAAAACACACAGGTGGATCGCCCGGAACTTGATTTTGGGCGCATCAAGAATCTCCGCCGCCTGGAGCACAAAGGCCTCCTTGCCGCAATCAAGGCAAATGGGCTCGATGCACTGCAGGAGAATCATGAATCCGTCGAGAAAAGCCTTCTCCGAGCCGCCGGTAAGGGCGATGCCGGTCTCCGTTATGCGAATCCGATAGGCGTCTTTGGCCGGAACCGACTCGTCCGGCTCCACCTTGCCGTTCCGGGCGGTGAAGCCATTGCCGCTGCCGGGGATGAGGGTCAGCGTGGAGCAGCCGCAGGTGAAGCGCTGCCACAGATAGACCAGCCGCCTGGCGGTTTCCGGGCAGGGGGAGAAGGATAACTCCATATCCACATGGGTGCCGAAACGATAAATGCCGCCGGTTTCCGTGTAAGACTGCGGATTGGGGTACAGCTGTGTCAGGTACATTGACATTGCCTCCGATGTTGTTTTTGTTAAGGACATGGCATTAGTATACAGAAACTTTTTAGAAAAGTCAAGGCAAACCGGCGATCTCCATCAAAAAGGGGGGAAATACGAATCGAAGTTCTTATCGTTTCGGAAAGCCGGTGGATCATGAGAAAGCATTTTTCCGGAAGCGCCTTCGCCCGGGAGTGTCCGTACAGCAGCGGCATCCATCGCCGGGCGGCGGTGTTTTTCGCCTTTTGTGCAGTTGCCTTTACGCTTCTGTACCTCCGGGTGGGGTATCTTTCCCGGTCGCCGGGTCTGGCGCAGACGGCCCGGCAGCAATCCAAATATCCCCTTGCCGTTTCCAAGACCCGGGGCGGCATCTATGACTGCCGGCTCCGCCCTCTGGTCAACGAGGAACAGGAGAAGGTATGGGCCGTACTGCCCTCGGCGGAGAATCTGACGGCAGTGCGGAAAGCCGTGCCGGCCTCCCGGCGGGGGGAAGTCTCGGAGCAGCTGAAAAACGGAAAGCCCTTTCTGCTCCGGGGCGTTTCCGACATCGAGGCACCTGGTGCGGACGCCTTTTTCGTCCCGGTGCGGAGCCGGGACCGGCAGCTGGCCGCTCATATCGTCGGCTATACCGACGGCGGCCGCCGTGCCTTTGAGGAGACCAATTATGTTCCCATTTTTTGAGGGCGGGCTCTGTGGTATCGGTTCGGTCATAAGTATTTGGTGTTAATATATACAGGGGAATGATACGTGATTTGCGAATAATGCCGGTATCCTTTATGAATGTAATATGGTACAATGATTATGTGATATATTCACAAAAAAATTGAAGGCTGGTGGAATAAACAGAGAAAAACACATGTAGCCGTCTTTGAAAACCAAAAAGCTTGGAAAGAATGCGTACAAATGAAAAGAAGATTTCAACGAGTCCTAGTCATTTTGGCAGCAGTGACATTTGTTCTGACAACATTTGACTATCTGTGCGTGGATGGGAAACTTTTGGCAAAAGCTTTTATTACATTAGAAGACGGGGACGGCCTAGCGACCTTAGAAGAGCTCTGGATTGGTGATAAAAAATGAATGACATGAAAAAATTTTTGGAAATGTCTCATATTCAGCTTCAAAGAATTCCTTTAGCAGTCAAGTGCGGGATTGCCGTGGCCGTCTGCGCCCTTTTCATCGTGCATTGGTTCCTGCAGGAGGAGGCACTGGGATATGCGTATGCAGACGCTTTCTGCCAATCGGTGACGATGACCGGGGCCGACCAACACCTCGATGCTTACGATGCCATAATGGATCGGATGCCTCGGGTTGTTGAAAGAAGTTTCCGGAAGGGCGTTGCAGTCGCTTTCCCGGAGATGGCGCTGCATTTTCCACCGGATACGCGCCCTTTGGACCAAGTGGATTGTCCCACTAAGCGTCTCTGGCAGCTTCGCCTAGAATTCAGCGGACGGAACCGGTTGTATCTCCGGGTGGAGCTCAGCGGTTTGGTGGACGGCGAAGCGGTCTGGGAGATTCACGGATTTTCCTACGAACGCCACGGCGGGAAGTGGGTCTGTGTGAAATCTCCGGGTTGATGGGGAGCGATGGCGGTGTGAAGGGGAGGGACGGAAAATGAGTGAGGTGGAGAAAGCGTTATCCCCGTGGGGACGCTTCCGGGAGTTTTCCCACAGGACCTTATGGAAAATTGCGTGCGGTGTGTTGGTGCTGGGGCTTATTGTTGCACATGGTGTGTATGCAAAATCGCAGGCATCGTCGCCGATGCGGTATTACAGCATGCTCTATGACGTTTTTTCCACGGGAGTGTTTTTTTCGCTTTGGAAACGATGTGGAGGTAGATTTTACCCGATGCAGCATTGCGGATCAGCCGGAGCTGTGGGAGGAAATCTGTGAGCGGCTGACTTCAATCAAAGAATCTACCTTTCATGTGAACGAAGAAGCGCCGATCCAACACGATTTTTCAAGTGTCAGTGTTTCCGTTGAAGACCTGAGCCCGGGGATATACCGTATCAATGTTGCAACTATGCGGATTTGGACGGAAAACGGAGAAAAATATAGTACCGGCCCTACCGAATCGTATCCGTATCGGTATCGCTATGATTCAATCAAATTGAAGTGGGAGGTGATTGGGCGCTGTGGGTGAAGGGGCCGATAAACGCATCTGAGATTATTTTGTGCCGTTGACCTCAAATAACGGCGCAGCAGCCCTTGACTATGGTAAGCTAAAAATAAAAACCCAATGATGACTCGGCGCAGCTTGCGTCTTTGGCCTCCACTTTTGTGGACATCAAAGAGCAGGCTGCGCCGTTTTGTTGCATTTTAGGGAAGGTCAGCGACTACACCACCAACAACGCCTACCTCCGGAGTCAGATGAACGAGACGGAGCAGGCGCGGTACGACGCGGCGGGCCTCTTCTCCGGCATGACGGCGGAGGAATACCAGGAGCTGGCAAAGCTGGCGAAATCCCAGAAGGTCGGGGAGGAGACCAGCACGGAGAAAAAGCAGGCGGTTTTTCAGGCTTTGATGGATCGGGGGCTACGGCGACCGGGTGGCGGAAGGTTGGCGGGTTCTGGTATTATCTGAATCCCCAGAGCGACGGCCAGGGCGTCCAGGGTGGGATGCTGACCGGGCTGCGGGAGGATCGGGGGCAAAAAGTATTTTCTGAATTCCTGGACGGCTCACGGGGTGCCCAAGGGGGCGTTGATTGTGACGGATGAAGAGGGGGTGGTGAAGGGGTAAAGGGATCGGCCTTGTGACGTTTGTTGAAATCGGTTAAATAAAATGAATTGTTGATTTGAAGAGATGCGAGGTGAACTACAGATAGAGTCTTGCAACTAAGGACGTCTTGACCCTGTTTCCCATTTGTGCATAATCTGTGCATAACGCAACGCATTTTCGCCCATTTTTCCCCGTTTCCCTCAAAAATCCGAACAGCAAAAATCCCCGCAAACGCGAAGTTTACGGGGATTGATGGAGCTGATAACCAGATTCGAACTGGTGACCTCATCCTTACCAAGGATGTGCTCTGCCACCTGAGCCATATCAGCAGCTGTTTTAACAGACAGCTTTTATATTATACTGAAAAAAGGCTAGCCTGTCAAGGGCTTTTCTGAAAAAAGATAAAATTCCTTTCGGAGTCTGCGCTTTTGGCAGGGAAACGCCCCTTTATCGGATTCTCCATTGCCATTCTGCTTTTTTTGTGGTATACTGTTTAATAAGTATGAGTATGTCCCGAATTTGTGGACAGGAAAAGGAGTACCCAATGCTTACCATTGAACGCACTTCGGTCATGAATTTTGAAAATGCCATTCGGGGCGCTCGGAACCCTCTGAACAGCTGGGCAAGAGGGGACAGCTATTTCGACGAAGCGGGCAAATTTGTTTTCGGGCCCAACGATCTGGATCTGGCTCATCGTCTCTGCGTTTCCGGCAGTGACCACCGGAAATTCATCCGCCAGATCTTCGTATCCGTGGATCTGACTGCTCCCCTTTACTGGTGGAAGGAATATGACACCTATAAAGTCGGCACCGTCGCCAACTCCACCAGCACCATGCACCGGATCCATTCCAAGCCCTTTGAGCTGGGGGATTTCAGCACCGATCACATGACGCCCGCCACGCTGGAACAGATGAAAGCGCTGATCGCTTATCTGGAATCGGTGCGGCAGGAGTTCGTGACCACAAAGGACAAGTCCGCTTGGTATGATCTGATCCAACTCCTGCCCTCCAGCTACAACCAGATGCGGACCTGCACCTTCAACTATGAAAACCTCATCGCCATGTATTACGCCCGGCGGAACCATAAGCTGGAGGAGTGGCATACCTTCTGCCGTTGGGTGGAGACGCTGCCTTATGCCAAAGACCTAATCCTCATCAAGGAGTGATGAAAATGCCCGGAAAACTCATCGTGATCGACGGCCTGGACGGCAGTGGAAAGAGCACTCAGAGCGAAGCGGTGGCAGAGCTTCTCAGAAAGCAGGGGACGCCTGTCCGCCTGATCTCTTTCCCGGATTATGGGGAGGAATCCTCGGCTCTGGTGCGGATGTACCTGAACGGGGAGCTTTCCGCTTCTCCGGACGGAGTAAACGCCTATGCTGCTTCTTCGTTTTACGCCGTGGACCGCTACGCCAGCTATAAAAAGCACTGGGAAGCGGATTATTTAAGCGGTCACACCATCCTTGCCACTCGTTACGTCAGCTCCAACGCCATCCACCAGATGTGCAAGCTGCCCCGGGAGGAATGGGACGGATTTCTCCGCTGGCTGTCGGATTTTGAGTATGACAAGCTGGGGCTTCCCAGGCCGGATCAGGTCATCTTTCTTAATATGGACCGAGCGGTAGCCGATCGCCTGATCCTCAGCCGCTACCACGGCGACGAAGGGAAAAAGGACATCCACGAGAAAAACTGCGCCTATTTGGAAAGCTGTCAGCAGACGGCAGCCTATGCGGCAAAAGCGGAGGGGTGGACGGTGATCGACTGCGACAACGGGAAGGAGCCCCTCCCCATGGAGACCATTACCCGACAGATCCTTGCGAAAATCAACGAAGTGACAAAATAAAGGATGATACCATGCAATTTCACCCGATCCATTTAAGTGACAAGGCGGAAGTCGAAGCATTGTTCCGCCAGAAAAATTACCCCAGCGACCAATATTCTTTTGGAAACCTCTACATCTGGCGGAACATTCTTCATGTAGCGATCTGTCTGGAGGACGGTGAGCTGTTCGTCCGAACGGGGAAGCCTGACAACTACACGTTCATGTGCCCTCTGGGCCCCATGGATCTGAAGGCGGCCGTAGAGCGTCTCCTCGGCTGGTGCCGGGAGGAAGGCTGTTCCCTTCGGATGGAATGGGTCCCGGAAGAGGACAAGGCGGCTTTGGAAGTCCTTTTCGGCGACCGTGTCCACATTTCCGAAGACCGGGATCACGCCGATTATATTTACAGCCGGGAAAAGCTCAGCACCTTAGCTGGGAAAAAGCTCCACGCCAAGCGGAATTATATCAATCGCTTCCGGGATCTCAACTGGTCCTACGAGCCGATTTCCCGGGAAAACATGGGAGAGTGCCGGCAGATGCAGCACGCATGGTGCAGAGAAAACGACTGCTGCACCCACCCGGATCAACAGGCGGACTGCTGCGCTGTCCAGCAGGCGTTTCAACATTATGAATCCCTTGGATTAACCGGCGGATGTTTACGCTTGGATGGGAAGGTGATTGCCTTTACAATTGGAGAACCCTTGAATTCCGATACCTTTATCGTTCACATCGAAAAGGCGTTTGCAGATATTCCCGGAGCATATCCCATGATTAACCAGCAGTTCGTGCAGCACGCCATGGCGGATTTCTCCTATGTGAACCGGGAGGACGACGTGGGGGACGAAGGGCTGAGAAAAGCGAAGCTCTCCTATTTTCCGGAACGGCTGCTGCCGGATTATGTGATAACGATCGATTGAGAGAAGGCACTTCATGCTTGACTTTGCAAAGCCGGAGGATCGGGACGATCTGAAAGTGCTGTGGCTTACCTGCTTCGGTGGCCCACAGTCTTATATCGATTTCTATTATGACCGTCGTTTTGTCCCAGAGGATACCCTGGTCTGGCGGGAAAATGACCGTCCGGTGTCCATGATGACCCTGATGCGGATTCGAAAAAATGGGGAAGAAGGCGCTTATGTTTACGCAGTAGCGACTCTTCCGGAATTCCGTGGGCGGGGATTGATGACCCGATTGGATCAGTGGTCTCAGGGCATTATGAAAGAACGTGGGATGACCTTTTCCACATTGGTCCCTGCGGAGCCGGGGCTTTTTCCCATGTACGAGAAGCTGGGCTACCGGAGCTGCTTTCCCATTTGGATCCGGGACGTGGAAAAACCCGGATCGGAAAAAACATTCACCGTTTGCAGCTTTCCGGAGTTTCTGGAGCTGCGTCGTCGTTTTCTCTACCGGATCCCCGGAGCTGTTTGGCATCCGGAAAGGGAGCTTCGGTATGTATACGAGGAGCTGACCGCCTGCGGCGGGGCGGTGCTTCGGTATTTGGAAGGAGAAACGGTCTGTTATGCGGCCTGTACGCCGGAAGAAAACGGCTTGCTGATCCGGGAAATCACCGGAAAAGATCCGATCCCGACCGCACAGAGCCTGCTCACGCATTATCAAATGCAGCGGGCACGGATCCGGTCTTCCAGATCCCTTCCCGGTTTTCAGAAAGTGCCTTATGGTATGGAACGCCGGCTGGATGGGAAGCCGGAAACCGGCGGCTATATGGCTTTGATGTTGGATTGACCGCTGTAATGTTAAAACACTTTACATCTAAAAATGCAATCAAAACAAATAAATAGTCAAAAAGAAAGGACGAGTGCAATGTTAACATATCGCTATGACACCCAGCTCCTGATCGCAGGAGAAAATCTTTCGGATGACGAGATCTACGACGGGATCTTAGAGCACGCCGAAGGCGACTGCCTGCTGGTCGTGGGCGACGAAGATCTGGTGAAGATCCATTTCCACACTGACACCCCCTGGAAGGTACTGGAATACGGTGCTTCTCTGGGCGAGATCCATGACATCGTCATCGAGGATATGGATCGGCAGGCCAGAGGGCTCCACGGCTGATCGGAGGGAAAAAATATGATTTATGTATTTCTGGCAGACGGATTTGAGGAAGTGGAGGCCCTAACGCCGGTGGATTACCTCCGTCGGTGTGAGCTTTCCGTTAAAACCGTAGGGGTTACGGGGAAAGTAGTCACCGGTTCTCACGGCATCCCCGTCACGGCGGACATCCTTCCCGAAGAGATGGATCTTCCTTCCGCTGATGCGGTGATCCTTCCCGGCGGAATGCCCGGAACCCTGAATCTGGAGGCGTCCGAAGCGGTAAAGGACGCTCTGAACTGGTGCGCCGAGCAGCATTGCCTGATTGGTGCAATCTGTGCGGCCCCCTCCGTTTTGGGGCATATGGGACTGCTGGTCGGAAAAAAGGCCACCTGCTTCCCCGGCTTTGAAGGGGAGCTAACCGGCGCTGAATTCGTAGACGAACCAGCCGTCCGGGACGGCGACATCGTTACCTCCCGTGGGGCAGGTACGGCGACCCAGTTTTCTGCCGCTCTGATTGAAGCGCTGATCTCCAAAGAGCGCGCAGATCACCTGAAAGCGGGGATCCAATGGCGGGAGTAGAAAAGAAAACGGATATCCGCATCATCAAGGGTGAGCTTCGTACCCGCTTTAAGACCCTGCGCCGGGAAATGGATTCTCAAGTCAAAGCGGAAAAGGACGCCGCCATTTTAAAACGCCTGCTGGAGCTGCCGGAGTATAAAGCGGCGACATTGGTGCTTACCTACGTTTCCACAGCCATCGAGGTGGATACGCTGGAGCTGATCCGCCGTGCTTTGGCGGAGGGGAAACGGGTGGCGGTGCCTTACTGTATTCCCGGTAAGATCGATATGCTCTTCTGCGAGATCTTTTCTTTGGACGATCTCACCCCGGGGAGCTTCGGCGTACTGGAGCCGGATCCGGAAAAGCAGCCGGTAGTCCGGGAGTTTTCCGATTCGGTTTGCGTCCTTCCGGGACTGGGATTTGATCTGGAAGGCTACCGTTTGGGTTACGGAAAGGGCTATTATGATCGTTTTTTGTCCAAATATCCGGGAACGAATCTGGGCGTATGCTACAATGTTTGCCTGAAACCGTTGCTGCCTCACGGAAGATATGATAGAATGGTAGACGTGTTGGTCACGGAAAAGTTTGTGAAACGCCCCCGAGCGGCTGCACCGACGCATCAGGCCGCCCATTCGGAAGCAAGCGGCGCACAAAGGAGAAAAACGCATGGACGAAGATAACAAAAAAATCCCGGACGGCACAGAAGGCAACGATTGGATCGATCAGCTTCTTCAGGAAGTGAAAAACGAGAACGAGGGGGAGGCTTCTCCGAAAGCCCCGTCTCAGCCGCTGCATCCTTCTGCTCCGCCGGTACAAAGAGCCGCTCCGCCCCAAAAGGAGCTGGAGCCTGCCCCGGAAGAGGAAGAGCCACCTCGCCGACGCCGTCCCAAACGGATCCGAGTCAAACGGAAAGGGAAGCTCTTTTCGCTTCTCTATCTGGCGGTAGCCTTGGCAGCCTGCAGCTTTGCGGCTGTTTTCTGCCTGAATGCCGTCCGGGACGTACTTGCCATTTCCAAGCCCAATCAGGCGATCACAGTAACGATCCCTTCCGGCTCCGACGCAAAAGCGGTAGGAAACCTCTTAAAAGAGGACGGAATCATTCGGTACCCCTTTGTCTTTGAGCTGGTGGCAAAGTACGAAAACTATGTGACGTTCCAGGCAGGAACTCACGTCTTAAACAGCAACATGGATTACATGACCCTGATGAAGTCCATGCAGAAGCCGAAAAAGAGCCGGGAAACGGTTCGCGTCACCATTCCTGAAGGGCTTCCCGCCGCAAAGATCGCTAAGATCTTAGAGGAAAACGGCGTTTGCGATGCCAGCGATTTCCTTTCGGCGCTGGAAAACACCGATTTCCGGTTTTCCTATGAAAGCGAGATCCCAGATGACTCTCGGATCTACCGGCGTCTGGAAGGGTATCTCTTCCCGGACACCTATGAGTTTTATAAAAACGACACGGCTCTGAACGTCATCACCCGGATGCTCGGGAACTTCGAGAACAAGATCACACCGGAGATCCTTTCCGGCATCAAACGGTCGGGCATGACCTTCCATGAGGTCATCACACTTGCTTCCATCATTCAGGGGGAGGCTCCTGATGAGGAGAATATGTACAAGGTTTCCGCCGTTTATCAGAATCGTCTGAACAACCCCGGCGAGTACCCGCTTCTGCAGGCCGACCCCACTCAGAAGTATGCAAACGAACAGATCTTAGCGGATCTGGGAGATGAAGGAAAGCTGAAGGCCGCCGCTTACGACACCTATCAGGGCAAGGGGCTGCCTCCCGGACCCATCAACAATCCCGGCATTGCCGCCATCCGGGCCGCCATTTTCCCCAGTACGGAGATGGAGGGCTACTACTATTTCTGCAGCGACCTGAAGACCCGGGAATTCTTCTACGCCAAGACGCTGGAGGAGCACAACCGGAACCTCGTCAAGGCGCACCTGCGGTAAAAAGTTTACAGCTTTCTAACAGAAAGGGTTTCACTTTATGATACACTTACAGAAAGGGCCGGAGGTCCTTGCTCCCGCCGGGGATCTGGAGCGGCTGCAGGCTGCGGTGCGCTACGGTGCCGACGCAGTCTATCTGGGCTCCACCGAGTTCGGGATGCGGGCTTCCGCCGCCAGCTTCGGGGAGGAGGAGCTCCCGCAGGCGGTGGCTCTTGCCCATGGAGCCGGGGTGAAGGTCTACCTGACCTGCAACACCCTGCCCAGAAACAGCGAGATCGACCGGATGGGGGAGTTCCTCCGCTGGGCCGGGAGCTGCGGGGTGGACGCTTTTATCGTCACCGATCTGGGGGTGCTCTCTTTGCTTCGGGAGGTTCTTCCCGAGGCGGAGATCCACATCTCCACACAGGCGGGGGTCGTCAATTGGCGGACGGCGGCGGAATTTCACCGCATGGGCGCCAAACGGGTCGTCCTTGCCCGGGAGCTTTCTCTGGAAGAGATCCGGGAGATCCGGAGGCGGACGCCGGAAGAGCTGGAGCTGGAGGTATTCGTCCACGGGGCCATGTGCATGTCGGTCTCGGGGCGCTGCCTTCTTTCCAATTACATGACCGGCCGGGACGCCAACCGGGGCCAGTGCGCCCAGCCCTGCCGCTGGAACTACCGATTGGTGGAGGAAAAACGCCCGGGGCAGTATTATCCGGTTTTCGAGGATGAAAACGGCAGCTATATTTTAAACGCCAAGGATCTCTGCCTTCTGGAACACATCCGGGAGCTGATCGACGCCGGCGTGACCTCCTTGAAGATCGAAGGCCGGGCGAAATCCGCTTATTACGTTTCCGCCGTGACCAACGCTTATCGGATCGCCGTTGACGGATGCCTTGCGGATCCGAAAGGGTGGAGCTGTCCCGACTGGCTTTCGGAAGAAGTCCGGAAAGTGAGCCATCGGGAGTATTCCACCGGTTTCCTTTTTGGAATCCCGGAGCAGCGATGCAGTGAGGGCAGCTACGTCCGGACCTGGGACGTGATGGCCATCGTGGATCATTGGGAAAACGGTCGTGCTTACTGCCGCCAGCGGAACAAGTTTTCAGACGGGGAAACGCTGGAACTTCTGGAACCGGGAAAACACCCGGAACCCCTTCTCGTTTCCGACATCCGGAACAAAGACGGGGAACCGGTGCCGGATACCCGCCACGCCAATATGGAGTTCTCTTTTGACTGCCCCCGACCCGTCGTTTTCGGGGCGATCCTGCGTAAACAGGTAGAATGAATCGATAAAAGGAGCCGTATCATGGAACAGAATCAAACCGAAAGATCCCAGCAGGTGGTTCAGCTGAAAAACGAAACGTGGCGGCTGACCCTGCAGACTTTTATCAACTTGGTCATCGCAACGTTGATCTCCATTGTCCTCGTGCTCTCCCTTTCTTCGCTGATGAGCAGCGTCTGGGGAAAGCTCGTCACGGAAGCCGTCTGTCTGGCCATCGTCCTGCCAATCCTTTACGGCTATATGTGGGGACAGGGGGACCGGGATGCAAACTTTGTCCAGTTTGGCCGGATGGAGCCGGATCCTCTGAAGGGCCTGCGGGCCGGCGCTCTGGCAACGGTCCCGGCTTACCTGACTTATATTCCTCTGGCTCTTTGCCGGGCCGGCGCCATGGGCAGCTTTGATTTCATGCCCTTTTTCAGGCTCCTGAATGCGCCGATGTGGGGCTTTATCAACCTGATCCACAGCAGCGGCGCCATCGCCCATGAGGCGACGGAAGCCGTAGAAGCAACGGAGACCACCCCTGCCATTGAAGCCATGGCGGCGACGGAAGCCTTGCCCTGGGGCAGCTTCGTTGTCTTGCTGCTCCTGCCGCTTCTCTACATCGCTATCTGTGCCGTAGGCTACTACATGGGCACCAAACGCCTTGCGATCATGAGCAAACTGGTCTATAAAGACGACAAAAAGAAGCCGAATAGGAAAAACCCTCAGTAAACGGAACGGTCATAACCCTTCCCGCTGCCGAATAGGCTGGTAACAGCTGATTTTGCGGCGGGAAGGGTGATTTTTTTGCGAAGATCGGTGCGAAAAGCTCCGAAGCGGATCGGACGGCTGGCTGTGGCTGCAGCGCTTTTGGGGATTGTCCTCTTTTTCTTTGCGGCAGGACGAATCCACGCCCGGCTGGAGGCTCGAAAAGCCGCCTCTTTTTCTCCTGGGGAGATCCGGGAAGTGATCCTCGATCCGGGTCACGGCGGAGCAGATGGAGGAGCCGTCGGCGCAGATGGGACGGCGGAAAAGGACCTGAACCTGGCCATCGCCTTAAAACTCCGGGATCTGCTGGTTTTCCAGGGGTATCAGGTCTACCTAACCCGGGAAACGGACACCATGACCTGCGACGAGGGAATCACCGGCATCGCCCGGCAGAAGCGCTCGGATATGCACAACCGCCTGAAGCTCATGAACGATCACCCGGAAGCCGTGGTGCTGTCCATCCACCAGAATTTATTTGAAAAAGAGCAGTACTGGGGTGCCCAGATGTTTTACGGGAAAAATCACCCCTACAGCCGGACGCTGGCGCAGTCGCTGCAGGACGCCTTTGTAAAAGAACTGCAGCCGGAAAACCGCCGGGAGATCAAGAAAGGGGAAAAGGATCTCTACCTTCTCTGGCAGAGTGAAAACCCCATCGTTTTAGTCGAATGCGGATTCCTCTCAAACCCTGAAGAATGCGCCCTGCTGCAGTCGGAAGAGTATCAGAAGAAGGTGGCTTTTACAATCCTGACGGGGCTGATGACGGCGCCTGCGACTTGACAGAAGAGGCGGATTCTGGTACTTTTATAAGAGAAAGAACGAAAAAAGGGGAACGGGCCTGTGCTGAGAAACAAGGAGATTTTCGTCTGCCGGGAGTGCGGATACGAATGCGTAAAGTGGCTGGGAAAATGCCCTTCCTGCGGCCAGTGGAACACCTTTGAGCAGGCGGCTCCTCTGTCCGCACCCGCTTCCAAGGGCGGCACCGGCGGCAAGCGGGCGGCAGCCGTTTCCCAGATCGGGGACATTACCGCCAGTGATGACATCCGCTACCGGACGGGCCTTTCCGAGTTGGACCGGGTGCTGGGCGGAGGATTGGTACGGGGCTCTCTGGTGCTTTTGGGGGGCGATCCGGGCATCGGGAAATCCACCCTCCTCCTGCAGGTGTGCCAGGAACTGGCAAAAGAGCGGAAGGTTCTATACGTTTCCGGCGAGGAATCCGCAAAGCAGATAAAGCTCCGAGCTATGCGGCTTTCCGTCAACGCCCCGGACTTATTCGTCCTGTCCAGCGGAGATCTGGACACCATCTTGGCCACCATCCGTCAGGAAAAGCCCGATGTGGTCATGGTGGATTCCATCCAGACCATGACCCTTTCCTCCGTCCCTTCGGCAGCCGGCAGCGTTTCTCAGGTCCGGGAATGCGCCAACGTCCTGCTGGGGGTCGCCAAGGAAAACGACATTTCCATCATTCTGGTAGGCCATGTGACCAAAGAAGGGAACCTCGCCGGCCCCCGGGTATTGGAGCACATCGTCGACGCTGTTTTCCATTTTGAAGGGGAACAGAACCACGCCTACCGCATCCTCCGTGCCATCAAAAACCGCTACGGCGCTACCAATGAGATCGCCGTTTTTGAAATGCAGGACAACGGCTTGAAGCAGGTGACGAACCCTTCCGCCATGCTCCTTTCCGAGCGCCCGCAGGCCGTCAGCGGCAGCTGTGTCGTCTGTGTTTTGGAGGGGAGCCGCCCCATTCTTGCAGAGGTGCAGGCACTCATCACCAAATCAGGGTTTCCCACGCCCCGGCGGATGGCCACCGGCTTTGACTACAACCGGATGCAGCTTCTGTTGGCGGTGCTGGAAAAACGGGTGGGCTACTTTTTCGGCAGCCTGGACGCCTATATCAACGTGGTAGGCGGCCTGCGGCTGGACGAGCCCGCTTCGGATCTGCCCATTGCCCTTGCCATGGTTTCAGGGCTGCAGGATCGCCCCATTCCGGCGGATTTGCTGGCCATCGGGGAGATTGGCTTAGGCGGGGAGATCCGCAGCGTCATCCGCATCGAAGACCGGGTGATGGAAGCCCAGCGTATGGGGTTCCGAAGGGTTTTGGTCCCCGCCGCCTGCGTGGAAGCGCTGAAAGCGAAGCATCTGCAGATCCAGATCATCGGCGTAGCGACCATCCGGGAAGCATTAAAGGCAGTCGCTGGCTTCTCGCCAAGAGAATCGGCGTCGGAAGCACCATCCTCTTGATTTCAAAAGGAAGGAAAACAGGTCATGAAAAAGTTTGCACTGGTGCTCTGTCTGATAAGCACCCTGCTTTTTACAGCTTGCGGACAGGAAGCAGCAGAAAGCTCCGCTTCAATTGAGGAAACAGGATTTTCTCAGGCACAGGAGGTTTCGGAAACGGACGAAAACGCAGAAAATTCCGGCTATCCCGAAACGCCTGAAACAGAGCTGAAGGTGAATGCCCCCTCTTGCGGAAGATAACGAGATTGGGGGCATCTATAATCTGGTTGTTGGTACCTATGAGGAAGCCTGTGATTTTCTTGCAGATACGCTGAAGAATCTTTTGGAAGCTTCTGTTCAGCTGGAGTATGGAGAGCTTTATCATTCTTTTGTATCCATCAGTGCAGATGGCAGTGTCGCTTCGGGTATGTTAAGGGCGTCCTATGAGACGGGTATGCCTATGAAACGGTCTTTTCGATTGCAAATGCTTTGGGCATGGATTGCTACATGAGTGTAAAGTATGATAGCGATAGAGAGACCGTCGTCTTTAACAGACAAGCTATGACCTATGGCATGGGGCGTCATGCGGACACTTTTATGTTTACAGGAGATTGTTTTGACCGACATGATTCGGTTGCAGATCTTTTGGATTTTACGGGCGATTTGAATAACACGATGCTGATGATCTCCGGGGAAACGACCTATGCAATGCTTATGGGCAGCTGGGATGCAGAAACCGGAGAGATCAACATGGTTTCTCCTGTAACGCTTAACAGTGAAATTCAAACGGTCGGTCAGCCCATCTTTATCATGCCTCTCAGTGTTGCTGAACAGCTAGCGAACGGTTAAAAAGGGAACAACGGCCTTTTTGCGAGAGAAAGAGCAACTCTCCGCAAAAAGGAAATCTCACTCTTGACAAAACCCAAACCCTTTGCTATAATGAGTGAATAGAAAACGTAAGGACGGGGAGAGTAGGCTTTTCCCTCGCTTCACAGAGAGCTTTCCATTTGCTGGGAGGAAGGCAGGCGGAAAAAGCGGAAGGTAGCCCCTGAACGGCGCACCGAAGCGCACTTGCTGCGTCTGAGACTGCGACAGGATCGCCTGTTACAGCGAAACGGTATGATCTGTACCGGTTAAGGCTTTTTTCGTGAGGGAAAAGCAAATGTGAAGTGGTACCGCGAGATTCTCGCCTTCATAGGGGTCGTCCCCCTGTGAAGGCGTTTTTTATTGACCGAAAGGAGATTGGTATGGCACTGGACGGCGCATTCCTGCGCACCATCAAAAACGAGATTGAAGCAGCCGCCATCGGCAGCCGCATCGATAAAATCCAGCAGCCCTCCCGGGAAGAGCTGATCTTCCAGCTCCGGTCGAAAGGCTGGTCGGGAAAGCTCTTATTGTCGGCGGGAGCGGACAGCCCCCGGATCCATTTTACCGAACGCCCCTTTGAAAACCCGAAGACCCCGCCTATGTTCTGTATGTTCCTGCGCAAGCACCTTTCCGGCGCCAAATTGACGGCGGTGCGGCAGCTGGATATGGATCGGGTGCTGTATCTGGATTTTGAGGCCACCGATGAGCTGGGGGATCAGAAAAATGTGACCGTCGCTGTGGAGATCATGGGGCGGCACTCCAACATCATCGTCATCTGTGACGGGAAGGTGCTGGACTCCATCAAGCGGGTGGACAGCGAAATGTCCAGTGTCCGGCCGGTGCTGCCGGGGCTTCCCTATGTGGTTCCGCCCCAGCAGGGAAAGCTCTCCTTGCTGGAAGCCTCCGATAAGGAGATAAAAGAGGCGATCCTCGCCGCTAAAAGTCCGGATCTTTCCAAGGCAATCCAGAATGCACTGGAGGGCTTTTCCTCCATCCTCGCCCGGGAAGCGGTGGCTTACGCCGTCCGGGGGCAGGATGCGGACAAAAACTCCCTTTCCGCCGACGGGTGGCAGCGGCTCTTCTTTTTCTTTTCAAAGCTCCGCACCGCTTTAAGCGGCGGCGAGTGCCGGTTTACCGTGGTCTTTGATAAGGAGATGAAACCGAAGGATTTTTCCTTTGTAGACATCACCCAGTACGGCGCTTTGATGGTCACCCGCCGGTATGACAGTGCCAGCGCCCTGCTGGACGTATTCTACTACGAACGGGTCCGCTTAGAGCGGATGAAGCAGCGCTCCAACGACCTTTTGCGGATGCTCATCAGCACCACCGAACGCCTGAGCCGGAAGATTGCTCTCCAGAAAGAGGAGCTTTCCCAGTGCGGCGAACGGGACACATTGAAAAAATACGGCGACCTTCTCTCCGCCAATTTCTGGCGGATGAAGAAAGGCGACCCCTCCGTTACACTGGAAGATTTCTACGACGAGGGACGAGAGATTACCATCCCCTTGGATCCCGCCCTGACCCCGGTGGAAAACGCCCAGAAGTATTATAAAGAGTACCGGAAAGCCGCTACGGCGGAAAAAATGCTCCAAAAACTCATTGCCGACGGCACGGCGGAGCTCACTTATGTGGACAGCGTTTTTGACGCCGTTTCCCGGACGGAAGGGGAGAGCGAGCTTCTGGAGATCCGGCAGGAGCTGTCCGAACAGGGATACCTCAAAAACTACCGGAACAAGAATAAGCTCTTAAAGGCTCAGCCGCCTTTGAAATACCGCACCTCCGACGGGTACCTGCTCTGGTGCGGAAGAAATAACAAGCAAAACGACAAGCTGACCCTCCGGGACGCAAAGCCCTGGGACATCTGGTTCCACACTCAGGGCTTTGCCGGCTCCCATGTGATCCTCGTTACCGATGGAAAAACGCTGGACGAGCTTCCCGACCGGACGGTGGAGGAAGCCGCTATGATCGCTGCTTATAATTCCAAAGCAAGAGGAGCAGCACTGGTCCCGGTAGATTATACTCCCGCACGGAACGTGAAAAAGCCCGGCGGCGCAAAGCCGGGGATGGTCATTTTCGACCACTATTACACCCTGTACACCACCCCCGACGAAGAGTTGGTCGTCGGGTTGGCAGAAAAATAAAACCTCACGGAAAAGGAAGGTACTTATGGCAAAGGAATTGGAAAAAATGTACAATCCCCGGGACTTTGAGGACCGCATCTACCAGTTCTGGCTGGACGGCGGCTACTTCACTCCCACCATCGACAAATCGAAACCTATGTTCTCCATCGTCATGCCGCCCCCAAATATCACCGGTCAGCTCCACATGGGTCACGCCGTAGACAACACCCTTCAGGACATCCTGACCCGCTGGAAACGGATGCAGGGCTACTGCACCCTTTGGCTTCCCGGCACCGACCACGCCTCCATCGCAACGGAAGCAAAGATCGTGGAAGCCATGCGGAAAGAGGGTGTCACCAAGGAAGACATCGGCAGAGAAAAATTCTTGGAGCGCGCCTGGGACTGGAAGCGCCAGTACGGCGGCCGCATCGTGGAGCAGCTGAAAAAACTGGGCTCCTCCTGCGACTGGACCCGGGAGCGGTTCACCATGGATGACGGCTGCTCCGAAGCGGTGCAGACGGTTTTCATGCAGCTTTATGAGAAGGGACTCATCTATCGGGGCGAACGGATCATTAACTGGTGCCCCCACTGCAAGACCTCTATTTCCGACGTGGAAGTGGAATACGAAGACCAGCAGGGCTCCTTCTGGCACCTGCGTTATCCCTTCAAGGACGGCAGCGGCTGGCTGAATTTGGCCACCACCCGTCCGGAAACACTGCTGGGCGACACCGCCGTTGCGGTGAACCCCGAAGACGAGCGCTACAAGGATCTGGTGGGAAAGACCCTGGTCCTGCCTCTGGTCGGCCGGGAGATCCCTGTGGTGGCAGACGAGTACGTCGAAAAGGATTTCGGTACCGGCGTGGTGAAGATCACCCCTGCTCATGACCCCAACGACTTCGAGGTGGGTCTGCGGCACAATCTCCCCGTCATCAACGTCCTCACCGAAGACGCCCACATCGTGGACGATTACCCCAAATACGCCGGCATGGATCGCTACGAGGCACGGAAGGCCATCGTTAAGGATCTGGAGGAGCAGGGCTTCCTTGTAAAGGTGGAGCCGTACACCCACAACGTCGGCACCTGCCAGCGCTGCCACACCACCGTGGAGCCCAGAGTTTCCAAGCAGTGGTTCGTTTCCATGAAGGAGCTGGCGCAGCCCGCCATCGCCGCCGTTCGGGAAGGGGACATCCGCTTTATCCCCGAACGTTTCGACAAGATGTACTTCCACTGGATGGAGAACATCCGTGACTGGTGCATCTCCCGCCAGTTGTGGTGGGGCCATCGGATCCCGGCTTACTACTGCGACGAATGCGGCGAGATGGTGGTCTCCCGGACTGCCCCGGAAAAGTGCCCCAAGTGCGGCGGAAAGATGCATCAGGACCCCGATACGCTGGACACCTGGTTCTCTTCGGCACTGTGGCCCTTCTCCACTCTGGGCTGGCCGGAAAAGACCGAGGATCTTTCCTATTTCTATCCCACCAGCACGCTGGTCACAGGCTATGACATCATTACCTTCTGGGTCTCCCGCATGATCTTCTCCGGGTTGGAATACATGGGCGACAAACCCTTCTCCGACGTGTTCATCCACGGTCTGGTCCGGGACAGCCAGGGCCGGAAGATGAGCAAATCCCTGGGCAACGGCATCGACCCCTTAAAAGTTATTGACGAGTACGGCGCCGACGCCCTCCGGTTCATGCTGGCAAACGGCACCTCTCCCGGAAACGATATGCGCTACTCCGACGAGAAGGTGAAAGCCGCCCGGAACTTTGCCAACAAGCTCTGGAACGCCTCCCGGTTCATCCTCATGAACCTCTCTGATGAAGTGACCAAACCGGAGCTGCCCGATCAGCTTCTGATGGAGGACAAGTGGGTCCTGTCCCAGTATAACGATCTGGTCAAGTCCGTCAACGACAACCTGACCAAATATGAGCTTGGCATTGCCGCCCAGAACATCTACGACTTCCTGTGGGATGTGTTCTGCGACTGGTACATCGAGATCGCCAAGGCCCGTCTTCAGGCCGGCGGGGAAGCGTCCCTGAACGTGCAGAAGGTACTGGTCTATGTGATGGCGAACACCTTAAAGCTGCTGCATCCCTTCATGCCCTTCATCACCGAGGAGATCTGGCAGGCCATCCCCAACGACTGCGAAACCATCATGATGGCGAAATTCCCTGCATACGACGAATCTCTGAACTTTGCCGACGATGAGCGGGAATTCGGCCGGATCATGGCCGCCGTCAAGGCCATCCGCAACGTCCGTGCCGAGAAAAACGTCCCGCCCTCCCGGAAAGCCCACCTCTTCATCGACACCGATTTCACCGACACCTTCGAGAAGGGCTCCTCCTTCTTTGAGCGTCTGGCTTCGGCTTCCGACGTCACCGTGGGCAAGAACCTGAAGGTGGAAAACGCCGCCATGGCCGTTACCGACAGCGCCAAGATCTACCTTCCCATGGGCGACCTGATCGACCGGGAAGCCGAGCTGAAGCGGCTCCGGAAGGATCTGGAGAACTGCGAAAAAGAGATTAAGAGCACCGAAGGAAAACTGGCTAACAAAGAATTCGTGTCCAAGGCCCCGGAAAAGGTGGTCAACGTGGAGCGGGAAAAGCTGGCCCGTGCCAACGAGCGTCTCTTAAAGATCCTGGAAAGCATCCGGGAGCTTGGCTGAGTTTCAGCTCTCCAGAAGGAGGAAACGTCATGACCTATGAGGAAGCCCTTTTCTACGTCCATTCTCTGAAACGCTTCGGCGCAAAGCCGGGACTTTCCCGGATGCGGCTTTTGATGGAGCGGCTGGGGGATCCGCAAACGCACCTTTCCTTTGTCCACATCGCCGGAACCAACGGAAAAGGCTCCTGTACGGTCATGACCTCCGCCGCTTTGCAGGCCGGCGGCTACCGGACGGGGACGTACATTTCCCCTTATGTGGTGGATTTCCGGGAACGGTTCCAGATAAACGGGGAATGGATCGGGAAAGATGCGTTCGTCCGATTGGTTCAGAAGGTTCAAAAAGAAGTCTTTGCTCTGGAGGAGCAGGGACTTCTCATTACGGAATTTGAATTCAATACCGCCTTGGCTTTCTGCTGGTTTTATGAAGAAAAATGCGACATCGTGGCGCTGGAGGTAGGGCTTGGCGGCCGGTTCGACGCCACCAATGTGATCCCTCGGCCGCTGGTCTCCGTTATTATGGCCATCGGTCTGGATCACACTGCCGTTTTAGGGGACACGCTGGAAAAAATCGCCTTTGAAAAAGCCGGCATCATTAAGGGCGGCACCACCGTCCTTTACCCGATCCAGGCTCCGGAAGCAGCCGCCGTCTTTTTTGAAAAATGTGCGGAGACCGGCTCCACCTTGATCTTTCCCAACGCACGGGCTGTCACCATTCTTTCCTCCGATCCGAAAGGCTCCGATTTTCTCTGGAACGGGGAAGAGTATCGGGTGGGCTTGACCGGGATGCATCAGGTTTACAACGCCGTGACTGTATTGGAAGTCCTGCGGGTGATCTCCGGGCGCTTTCCGGTCTCCCTGCGGGACATCAAAAAAGCGCTGGCGGAGGTGCGTTTCCCGGCACGGTTTGAGACCCTGTGGAAGGATCCGCTGACCATTTTGGACGGCGCCCACAATCCGCAGGGGACAGAGGTGCTCCGGGATGCCCTGCAGCTTCTCCCGCAGCGCCCGAAGATCGGCGTCATCGGGATGCTGGCAGACAAGGACTGGCAGCACGCCGCAAAAACGCTGGCGGGATGCTTCGATGCGGTGATCACCCTGAAGGTGGATAATCCCCGAACGGCAGAACCGGAAGCGTTAGCAGAGGTCGCAAAATCCGTCTGTCAGGATGTCCGTGTCGCTTCTTCCCCTGCAAAAGCATGGGAGGAAGCAAAAAAGCTGGCAGGCAGCGGGGGAGCCGTCTGCATTGCCGGATCCCTCTATCTGGCGGGTGAGATGCGGCCGGTGGTACAGGCAGACTGAATGAGGAAAGGGGGCAGGGCGATGAAGCGGATCTTTCGGGAAAATCTTCGGCTTTTTCAGAACGGCCGGAGCTTTTTCCAGTTTGAGCTGCTTTATAAACTGCTGGGGGCAAGCGTGTCTCCGGCGCTGCTGGCCATTTTCCGTCTGTCTATCCGGGCGGCAGGACTTTCTTACCTGACCAACGACAACCTGTGGCTCTATCTAAAAAACCCCTTTGCCTTTCTTGGGACAGTCCTGATCCTGCTTTTCCTCGCTTATTACATTCTGGTGGAAATGACCGCTATGGCCATCTGGTTCCATTTGCGGGAATGGGAACAGGAATTAGGCCCGACCAGTCTTCTGGCGGCAGCTCTGAAACGCTCCCTGCGGATCTTCCGCCCAAGGAACCTTCTGATGGTCCTGTTTCTGGTGCTCATTATCCCGCTGACCAATGTGGCGCTGGTCTCCGGCTACCTGACTACCATCCGGATTCCGGAGTTCATCATCCGCTACATCGCCAAGAGAAAGCCGCTGATTTTCGGAGTGGCGGCGCTTCTTCTCCTTTTCTTTTTCCTTGCCATGCGGTGGGTGTTCAGCATCCACTATTTTGTACTGGAACATAAGCCCTTCCGTCCCGCCTGCAAGGCCAGCGCCAACCTGATCCGTCGGCAGTATCTGCCCACTCTGGGTCGGATTTTCCTGTGGGAAACAGCGGTTCACGGAGGACTTTTGCTTCTCTATTTTCTCTTTCTGGGAGCGGCCTATCTTTTATCCAAAGCCTTCGTCCCCGGCGGAATGGCCATGACGGTCTTCCTTCAGGCCTTCCATTGGATCAACATCCTTGTGCTGGTTTTCGGCTCCTGCCTGACTATCCCCATTTCCTTTACGGCAGTCAGCGGTGAATTCTACCGCCTGAAACAGGAAAAAGGGGAGCCCATCTCCCTGGTCCGGGCGCTGCATCTGCCCTCCTTCCCGGAAGGCTCCCGAAAACGCTGGAGCATCGGCGCAACGGCATTGCTTCTGGCCTCTGTGATGGGGGTAAGCTACCTGCTGCCGGAGATCCGCAGCGGCCGGTTCGGCACCCTGGAAGCTCTGCAGACGCCCCGGATCACAGCCCATCGGGGCAATTCCTCCCGTGCGCCGGAAAACACTATGGCAGCCTTTCAATCCGCATTGGACGCCGGAGCGGACTGCATCGAGTTTGACGTGCAGCAGCTTTCCGACGGCACCATCATCGTCATGCACGATAGCAATTTCCATCGGACTACCGGGATCCGGAAAAACGTCTGGGAAGCCACTTGGGAAGAAGTGGAGGCCTACGATGCAGGAAGCTGGTTTTCTTCAGACTTTGCCGGAGAAAAGATCCCGCTCTTAGAAGAGGTTTTAGACTTTGCCGATGGAAAAATCTTCTTAAACATTGAGCTGAAAGCCACCGGAAAAGAAACAAATCTGGAAGAAGAGGTGGTGCGCCTGATCAAAGAGCACCACTTTGAGACCCAATGCGTCCTCACCTCCCAGCAGTACAGCGTCCTCCGGACCGTAAAAGAGCTGGCGCCGGAACTGCAGACCGGCTACGTCCTTTCGGTGGCATACGGCCGGTTTTACGATATGGAGGACGTGGATCTTTTCAGCGTCCGCTCCGATTTCATCACCGCCTCCATGGTCCGGGAGCTCCATAACCGGGGAAAGCTCCTCTACGGCTGGACCGTCAACGAGGAAGACCGGATCCGCTCCCTGAATGAACTTCGGGTGGACGACATCATTACCGACGATCCCAAATACGTTCAAACCCTTCTTTCCATGGAAAACACCGGCGAAACCTACCTGGGTCTTTTCCGGAAGCTCTTCTGGCAAAATGGCCTGCTTCCCGCCGCCAAGGATTTTTGGAAAGCGACCTTCGGAAAGTCATGACCCCCGGCTGAGCCGGGGGCTTGAGAAAGCCCTAGAAGGGCATAA
>ERZ827363.1307-NODE-1307-length-24771-cov-6.480498_pt1 | contig 24771 bp, 27 predicted proteins | sample MGYA00519776_ERZ827363 | MGnify/ENA primary metagenome ERZ827363 (study PRJEB31778, sample SAMEA3449288) | human gut metagenome | biome: human gut; feature: human-associated habitat; material: faeces | place: United Kingdom | collected 2010/2012 ...
AATTATGAAGTGTATAAAGATGATATAAATTTAGCATTCTTTTATTTAATAGAAAAGTCATTAAATAATACATTTAATAAAAAAAATAAAGATAATCTAATAAACAAGATAAAGTATAATAATTCTATTTTGAAAAGTAAAGAAGTTAGAAGTTGTATATTAAATTTAGGAAATAGCAGTTTAAGAAAATCATATATATATTTATGGAAAAAAGAAAATTATATATATGTTATGATATACAATAAAATATTATCAAGCTTATACACATTAAAAAAAAGCATATTGAATGGTATTAGGAGGAAAAATGAGTAATATAAAATTATATTCACATGGAGGAAGTAAAAATCACGGTTGTGAAGCAATAGTTAGAGGGACTTATAAAGTTATAAATAAACCAATGGTTTTATATTCTATGAATCCAGATGAGGATATAAAATATGGAATAGATAAAATAATAACAATAAAAGAGGATAATGATTGTCAGATAAAACGTAAATCAATCGAGTACTACTTGTCGGCAGCTAATATAAAGCTGTTTAAATCAACAGAATTAAATACTAAATATAAGAAAAAAGAGTTTTTAAGTGGTATAAATAAAGATGATATATACATATCTATTGGAGGAGACAATTATTGTTACGCAGGAGTTAATGTATTAGGTGATATTAATTCTTTGATTCATAAAAAGGGTGCAAAAACAGTATTATGGGGATGCTCTATAAATGAAAATATATTAAATGATATTAATGTAATAAAAGATTTAAAGTTATACAATTTAATAGTTGTAAGAGAATCATTAACATACAATGCACTTAGAAAAGCTGGAATAACTGAAAATGTAGTTCTATATCCAGACCCTGCATTTCAATTAGATAAAGAAGAATTGCAATTGCCTGAAGGATTTATGGAGGGAAATACTATAGGTATTAATATTAGTCCTTTAATAATTTCATCTGGTAAAGAAAATGGAATGGTAAAGAAAAATTATGAAAAATTAATAGAACATATAATACATACTACTGATATGCAAATTATTTTAATACCTCATGTTACATGGGATCATAATAACGATAGAGAACCTATAGTATATCTACATAATAAATATAAAGATACAGGTAGAGTTATAATGTTAGAAAAAGAATATAATTGTATGCAATTAAAAGGATTTATATCTAGATGCAGAATGTTTATTGGTGCTAGAACTCATGCTACTATAGCAGCATATTCTACATGTGTTCCAACGTTAGTTGTTGGATATTCTATAAAAGCAAAAGGAATAGCAAAGGATTTATTTGGCGATTATGAGAACTATGTCGTATCAGCACAAAATATGAATAAATCAGATGAATTAATAACTGCATTTGAATGGATGAAAAAAAATGAAGAAAGTATAAGAAAGCATTTAAATAGTTTTATACCATCATATAAAGAAAAAGCATTATTAGCTGGAGAAAAAATTAGGGAGATGGCCAAATAAAATGATTAAAATAATAGTATTTATATTTTTAATATTAAGTATAATAATTTTTGGAGTAGATTTTTACTTTTATATGTTAAATAGATATTGTAGATATCATATTGGAAGATGGAACAATTATGATGAATGGCTTAGTAATGTAAAAAATATATCTATAAAATGGACTAGAAAAACTCCTGTTGTCAAAATGACAGATAATAATCGTTTGATGGTAATTGATATGATTAATGGAAAATACAAAAATAACAATATACAATCATGGCAATTAGGTGGCCTATTACTAGGACTTTGTGAATGTAATGATAAAGAGGCTAAAGAAGCAATTAATAAACTAATTATTAAATTAATTGATAAAGATGGTAATTGGGTAACTAAACCGACAAATGTTGACTGTGGATTATTATCATATGCAATTTTAAAGAACAGTAAAGATTATAAAAAAATAAAACCTGCAATGGATTATTCAATAGGAATAATTGAAAAAAATATATGTGAAGATGGTATGATTGCTTATACTTCAGATAAAAATGTAGATGAAAGATATGTTGATACTTTAGGGTTTGTTTGTCCATTTTTACAATTATATTCTAATATATATGCAGAAGAAAAATTCTCAAAAATATCTTTAGAACAAATAAATCAATATAACAAATATGGTTTATTACATGATACATATTTACCAAATCATGCATATAACCCTAAGAATAAATTACCGCTAGGAGTATATGGGTGGGGAAGAGGTGTAGCATGGTATGTGATTGGATTAATTGATACATATATAGAAATAAAAGATAGTGATGAAAAACTTATATTAAAACAAAATATAAAAAATGTTGCTGATAGTTATATTAATTATCAACGAGAAGATGGTGGATTTGGAAGCATTCTTCAAAATGAAAGAACTTATGATAGTTCTGCAACTGCTGTTTTAGCATATTTTTATTCAAGATGTTATGAAATATTTGAAAATCCAAAGTATTTAGAGGTTTCAAATAAATGCTTGCAAAAAATAAAATCAGTTACTAGAATTACAGGAAAGGTTGATTGGTGCCAAGGTGATACAAAGGACATAGGTGTTCACTCTCAGACTTTTGATATAATGCCTTTTGCACAGGGATTCACTTTAAGGGCAGCATTAATTAACTTAGAAAGGAAATAATATGGCTGCAAAATCAAGAACACATAATTCTATATTAAATATTGTTACAGGATTAGGTGGATATGTAATAAATACTGTCTTAGGTTTTTTATGTAGAATAGTATTTATAAGATGTCTATCAGCTGAGTATTTAGGAATCAGTGGATTATTTGCTAATATACTAACAATGTTGTCCTTGGCTGAATTAGGAATAGGAAGTGCTATTGTATTTGCATTATATAAACCACTTGCTGAAAATGATGAATCAAAAATAGCATCTTTAATGAGATACTATGCAAAAGCATATAGAATAATTGGTATTGTTGTAGCAATATTTGGTTTATGTATGATTCCTTTTTTAGGATTTGTTATAAAAGATCCACCACATATAAAAGAAAATTTATATGTAATATATTTGATTTATTTATTTAATACATCAAGTTCTTATTTCTTTAGTTATAAAAGTTCCTTAATTATGGCAGATCAACAAAATTATATTGTTACAGGGTTGAATTATATTGTTACAATACTTCAAAGTATTATACAGATGGTTTATTTATTGTTAACAAAGGAATATATGGGATATTTAATCATTCAAACTATTGGTGTATTTACTTATAATTTAATTATTTCACATATTGCTAATAAAAAATATCCATATATAAAAAATAAAAATATACTTCCTTTGGATAAAAATGAACAAAAAAGTTTAACTAGTAATATAAAAGCTTTAACTATATGGAAGTTAAGTTCATTATTAGTAAATAATACAGATAATATAATTATTACATATTTTAGTGGTTTGGCAACAGTTGGTATTTCATCAAATTATACATTACTTTCAAACACACTAAATTCATTATTAAATCAAATATTTAATGGAATTTCAGCTAGTGTAGGAAATTACAATGCTATAGAATCTAATGAAAAAAAAATAAAACTATTTAATAATATAAATCTACTTAACTTTTGGTTATTTGGTTGGGCTACAGTTGGAATAATAGTGTTATCAGGAGACATAGTTAAGTTATGTTTTGGAGAAAATTATGTATTACCTTTTAATATACCTTGTATAATAGGGATTAATTTTTATATGGTAGGTATGCAAAATGCAGTATGGACATATAAAAATACTATGGGGTTATTTAGACAAGGTAGATATCTATTAATTGTGACTGCCATTTTTAATTTAGTATTTTCTATATTATTAGGAAGTGAATGGGGGTTGTTTGGAATAATGTTAGCAACATCTATATCTAGATTACTTACTAATACATGGTATGATCCCTATGTTGTTTTTAAATATGGATTAAATACAAGTCCCAAAATATATTTAAAAAAATACATTTATTTTTTAATTTTATTAATTATAACGATTATAGTAAGTTTATATTTATGTAGTTTTATAGAATTTAATACTATATTAGATATAATAAATAAATTCATTATATGCATAATAATACCAAATTTAATTTTTTTATTAGCATTTTATAAAAAGGATGAATTTAAATATTTTTTAGAATTATTAAATAAATTTAAAATGCTAATTTTACATTATATAAAATTGATAAAAAAATACTAAGATGATAATTAATATATAAAAATTATTATGTGGCTGTATAAATGGAGGGAGTAATATGAACATATTTGTTTCTTCAAATGAAAATTAGAGAAGACCTTTAAAGGTAATGTTATTATCACTGTTTAAATATAATGGGGATGTAATATTTTTTTACTTAGAAGGAGATTATGATAATTCAAAATTTGTGGATAACTTGTGTATAATAGTAGTATGAATAACTGTAGAAGATATGAAAAAAGGGAATAATAAATATAATATTAGAGAATTACTTTGAAAACTTCAAAGAAATAAAATTAAAATTATTAAAGAATAAAGATATGCAAGAGCATATAAAAAATGTAGTAGCAAAGGCTTTAAATTGTGGAAATCCTAAATATGGATATACAAAGTATAAATGTGTAAGCTGTAATAAAGAATATATACATGGATTTTCATGTAAAGGTAAATTTTGTACAAAATATGGAAGGATGTATTCTATTGATTGTGAAGAAAAACAGTAACAAAATACGTTAAAGGTAAAACATCGTCATTCTGTGTTTACAATACCAGAAGAATTAAGAAATTACTTTGATATAAAGCGTACGCTCTTGAAAGACTCACAAGATGCGGTTTGATAAAGTTGTAATAAAAAATAAAATTGATTATTAAAGTGTTGGCACTTTCAAATGATTTAAAGCCTTTAATCTTCTTATACCAAGACTTAAAAGTCTTATTGAATGATTCTATTAAATTATTTGATATATCATCACAAAAGCTCTCAACTCTAATGTGCTTAGTATCACAGAAAGTTGTATTAATAGCTTCGATATAAGATGGCCAACAATCAGTTACAATAGCATTTGGACTACCAAATTTCTTGGCTTGCTTAAATAATGAAAATGCAGCATTAGAATCCAAAGATAATATTTTTAACCATCTATTTTTACTATAGTTTCATCAGCATGACATTCACTGGAGTCACCCAAAGAAATGTCTTGGGTAAGCTCATCGTTTATGGATTTAAAGTACTTGTCAAACTTTTTAATCCATTTAGAAATAGTTACATGGGATACTTTGATATTCATGTAATTTGACAAATATGTTGAAATTGCTCGTGTTATAGAATTAAGAGCATAGTATAAATTAATAGCGGTAATAATGGTATTTACACTAAATATGTTACCAGAAAAAGTATTTTTACCAAAAAGATTTTTAGATAAAGAATCAGCGATAGCTCCAGGTCTAAGTTGTTTAATGGTAGGATTACATTTATTATTACATTGCATTTAACCGTAGATTTCAACTTTCTCGGTCCCTTTCTTTAAGGTGAATTTGTTTTGTGGTGAAACTATTGTAAACTCTAACGGGGTATAAATAAGTTAACAAAACGATAAAGTCAAACAGGGAGATATATATATAAGTCCTAGACCACCCATCTAGGACTTTTCCAACCCAATACCCACCAACATTCCACCCAAAACAAAAAAAAACATACACCCATCCACGAAAAATCGCCAATATAAAAAAACAATTGACATAAAATTCAAAAAATATAAAAAATTTAAACTTTTAAATAGAAAAAAGAAGGAAAACCGAACTAATTGTAGAATTATATAATAAAATAAGAAAGAAAGGAAAGATGCGTATGATTATTCATGAGAAATTGGCGCATTTAAGTAAAAAAGAAATTATAGAGCTTATGGACCAATATTATCACAAAGGTGTTAGAGTGAAAAAGTTAGTCGAGGATTACAAAGTCGACTGTCGACCAAATGATCTACACAAGTATTTTCCACCGATAGTGCTTGATAGACAATGTCCAGTCTGTGGTGAGAATTTTCTTAAGAAGAGACCTTCTAGGACTGAGATTGAAAATTGGGGAAATCCATACAGAGAAATAAAGGCGAAAAAAGCTTATTGTCCTTGTTGTGGTCATATTGACGATGAGATTTGCGGTTGTGATGCATGTGTGGAAAAGAGAAATAAAGAGTATATCAAAAGGGAGACTGAATTGGAAAAGATGGCTAATGAGATTAAAATCGAGCTTGAAAAATCTTATACTGGCAAGGTTTGTGTTGATGAACTTGATTTTAAAGATAGGGTTTATTTGGCGAGTTTGTTGGGACATGCGTTGAGCGAGGATACTAGTGTTATCAAGAGTCTGAGCGAGTGTGATAATCCTTGTAGTTGCCTGGCTGATGGTGATATGGATGAGAGAATTATTGATTATCTTCTGAAGCGAAATATCATAATTATCGATATAAATTCTTTGAAATATGCGCTTAAACATGGTGAGGATGAAAACCGATTTATGCGTTATAAGCTAAATGTCGAAATTGATGATAATAATATTGATACTTTACAAGAATTGATGAATCCTAAGATTGATTTTAGTGATGGGAAGAATATTTTAGAGGGGTATAATCTTTGGAAAGAGGTTGCGATTAATGATTGTATGGCATTTCTGGTGAATGAGATAGCAAAGAAAAACGTTGAATTTTGTCCAGTTAAAAAGACAGAGATTATGATGGATAGCATGCTGAAGCATTTTTCGATTCGCCAAGTACAATATATAATTTATAAAAGTGTTAATGAAGTTTCTAAGGTATATCTTAAAAATAAGTTTAATAGAGAGAGTTTTCCAGATATAGTTTTCAGAAGAATGATATTTTGGGATTCGTGCATGACTTATAGAGAGTCTGAAGTGGCAGAGTATAGAGGCGGCAAAAAGTTTTCGTACAATAACTTGCATGGAGTATTGTTTTTCAAGGTTTTGGGACTTTGGGATAAGGGGCTTAGATGTGTGCCAAATATTAAGATTATAAAGGAGTGTGTAAGGAAATAAATAAAATTTAAAGGAGATAGAGGATGTTTTATACAGAATCAGATAGCGAGAGGGATTAAAAACCACCGAATTCTAGAGAGAGGATTTTGGTGGTTTTTTTATTGTGCGTAAATTTTTGTATAAATATGTATAATCATGTAAAATCGGGCGACATATGACGACATCTGCTAGAATTTGAATTACGAAAAAGTACGGAAACTAATGAAAAATACTTGCAATGATGCTACAATTTAATTAATAAAATTACAAATAATATATAAATGTGATTTTATTAGTCAAATTTGTTATAACAAAGATTTATAGCTTTTGTCGTTGGCTATCAATGACTACAATAATTTATGGTTATGAAAGGGAGGAATTTTATATGGAAAACAATAATAATTTTTTTAATTTTGATGATGAAAATACTTTTATGGCAATAATGACATTTATCAAACAAATTGTCGGTGATGATGCGATAAAAGAGATTTTATGGGATGAATCAATGAAAGATATAGATATTGAGGAATTGATAAATAGCACAGATCTAGAAATTCCATATGATGAAGTTCCTTTGATAATGAATATATTTTGTAAGATTGATTTAAGAGAAGCGATAAGATTTATGAAAACTTATACAGGCAAGGCATCTTATGTTGCAGGCTGGGATGCAATTATTAAAAGACAACGCGATAAAAAAATCGTTGAGCTCTATAGGGGTAATATGGATATTAGGGAGATTGCGAGAATGTATGAGATTAGTGTGAGGAGAGTTTATCAAATAATAAGTAGATATAATAGAATGGCTTGAGGCAAGAAATATTGTCGACTTTGAGCAATTTACACTATACTCCACTATTTTTATATATACTTTTGATACTAAGTTGGCATATGTATATTTTTGGAATTGAAATTTGAAAATTCAGAGATTTTAATCGTTTTATAAAGGATTTTAATATATCTAATCGAATATTTTATAATAAATGGGACATTTTACTAAATAGGAATAGGGGGAAAGTTAATGATTAAAATCAAAGGTTTAATGTGTACAATGCTTACTTTATTAGTATTAATCTTATGCGTTGGATGTGGAAATACAAATACAACAATCCAAAGTTCAAGTTCTTCTTCAACAAATCAGAATTCAGATAGTGATTCTAATAAAAATGACAATAAGGAAAAGGCTATAAAGTTAGGCGATGAGGTGAGTGTAAGTACAAACAAGGGTAGTTTTAAAATTAAGATAGTTGATGTTGCGGTTGCTACAGATAATATTTGGTATGGAGATAGCGTTGATAAAAAAGAGCAAAAGGTAGCACTTTTAAGGTGTGAGGTTGAAAATATAGATTATAGTGAATATGATGATCCAGACCTTGAAAATTATTTTAATGGATACTTACTTAATGATAATGGATATTTGACAGTAAAAGACAGTGATGATTTTAGTTGTGGATTTTATGATTTTGGAGGACCATCAGACGGAAAGTATATGGTTTGTAAAGATACGAAAATTGGAGAAAAGCAAAGAGTGTGTTATCCATTTTTAGTACCAGCAGATGAAAATAAATTAACTATTATGATTAATAATGAGTATAAATTAGAGGCAGAAATTGAATAAACTACTAAATCAAGTAGGTGATATATTGATATGCACCCCAAAATAGGGGTGCATATTTATTTGTATGTATGTTTGTATTTATTTATATTTTTCTACGTATTTTGCGTGTGTCGTGATATAATAACCAGATTTCAACTTATACATATCAGTACCATTTCGTTTTATAAGCTGTGAAACTGTGAAAACTTCACCACAAAGGGCGATTCCTGCGATGCTGGAGTTTTTGAAGTCGGGTGTTTTGTGGTAGTTGACATCGTGGATGATTTTTATCATTTTTGGGATGTCGGTGTTTTGCTCGCCACTGCCTTGATTTTTACTGCTCGTGCTATTGTCTGAATCGAATTTTGCATTGTCGTTGATTTTCTTGTTATAATTCGGCGATGTACAGTTTATTATGTCATTTACTGTGATTTTCCCTTGTTTTAAATTATCACAATCAATCTTAAATTGTTGCATCTTGTCTGGATTTTTGACCATATAAATAGGGCAGAGTTTGTATTTTTTGCCGACAACGTCTGTATGAGTGATGATGTCTTTTTTACAATCAAGATTTTTATAGCTGCAAAGCCACGCACAAAGGTGGACCATGCTTTTGTATGTCGCATCTGTGTAGTGGTTGTCGCTGCCTGTTGTTGCGACTTCGATTGCGATTGCGTATGAATTTGCGCTGTTTGTCGCATAACATATCTCATTAGTCGGAATCAGTTGATATATCTCGCCTCCAAGCCCAATGACATAGTGCGAAGATGCAAAGATATATCTGTTGCCAATTTTGTATCCATTTGCAACGACGTTGTTAAAATATGAGACAGTCTTGTCACCATCGACATCTGGCTTGCCAGTGTAGTGGATGGCGATTTTTGTAGCAGATAGGGGAGTCCCAGGTCTGCCATATTTGTTTCTCTTTTGCCATTTTTCGATTACATTAGGTTTTTTTATCATATTTCCTCCTTATTTAAGATAATTTGTAAATGCTGAGCTAGTTTATATGATAAATCTAGCTCATATGTATTAAGATATTTTGTACTAAAATGGGATTTCCTCGTCGTCGATACACGCTGTTAAGTTGGCTTGTGGATCGTTAGATAAAGTAGAATTACCATTGTCAACGCCAGAAGTATCAGCGCTATTGCCAGTAGCAGTACCAGAAGTATCTGCACCAGAAGCATCAACACTTCCACCAGCATCAGTATTGGCACCGGAATCACCAGCATTTCCACCAGAATTATCGCTTGAATTATTTCCAGAACTTCCATCACCATTGCCAGCATCAAGCCCATTTCCCTTAGGAATATTAAGTCTCATCAGCTTATGCACGACAATTTTGGCGAAGTTGCGGTTGTTCCCGTCGGAGTCGACATAGCGGTCGATGTGGAGACTGCCGCTTACTGCAATAAGGTAGCCTTTTTGGAAACAAGTTGAGAAGTATTCAGCTTGTTTGCCCCAAACTTCGACAGGGATAAAGTCGGTTACGGTTTGATTGTCTTTTTTATAGCTGCGGTCGATGGCGATTGTGCCTTTTGAGATTGCTGTTCCTGAGCTGAAAAATTTAAGTTCTGGGTCGGCTGTAAGCCTTCCAATTAGTGTAACTAGATTCATAGTTTTACCTCCTTATTTTTAAAAAAATATATTCTTAATCAAATGATTCTTGTTCATATGATGGCATATAGCCGAAGTCCTTTTTTAGCTCATTGCCTGTTTTGGTAAAGAATCTCTTGCGGGCAGTGTCGAATGTAAGCATTGTTTTGTAGCGGATTGAGCCTGTGATTCTGTTTTTTAGTACGAAGAGTTCGGTTTCGGGTTCTCTGCCTTCGCGTGATGCTTTTAGGACATAGTCGGCTAGGTTTGGGATTTCGCTGGCTCCTGATATTTCAAAGACGTGGGGTTCTTTGTTCATCATGGAGTTTTTGTTCGAATGTGCCACCAAGACTATGACTATCTTGTATTTTTTCGCCAGTCTTTTTAGTGATTTTACGGCAATTATCTGCTTTTCATATTTGTCATTACCACTACAATCGAGTGTCATTAAGTTGTCAAGGACAAACAGTTTGACATTTTTCTTAGTCGCTAAATATTCAATTGCGTGGGAGATATTGGCCTCGTCTGCTTTTGCCTCTTTTGAATAAAAAAACAGTTTGTCATCAACCCATTGTGTTATCATTTCAAGCCCCTCATCCGAAACTTTTGCATACTTGCCCATATTACTTGTGTAATTTAGAAGATGTTGAGGATTTGCAACGGTTCTAGTGAACCAATCCATACACATTTCGTAAGTCAGCTCGCCTGAATATAAAAACGAGTTGAACCCATTACTAATAGCATTTGCAATGATTTGGTTCAAAAATGTACTCTTTCCGGCTCCAGGGCTACCTGTCAAAACAGTCAAAGTCCCAAAGTTCAGCCCATCGCCAAGCAAGGCATCAAGTCCTGCAAATCCTGTCAAAATTCCACCTCTTTGGACAGAAATAGAGACCTTGGATGCATTTACAACTAAATCTTCGGAGTTGGAATTGTCCATAATCATGGATTTAAAATCTTCTGAGAAAGTTATAAGCGACTTTTGATCCATGGATTTTATGTTTTTCGATGTAGTCGCAAGCATTTCGTGGCCGCTTCGTTTCATCGAAAAATCCTTGACGATTCTGATATAATAGCTGATGTTTGATACTGATGGAACGACTGTTACCAAGCTTGTCAAATACGCTACTCCGCCGACTTTGTCCAATTGATCGTGATTTGTTAATTCGCTCGAAAGTGTAACAGGGTCTATTTTTTCGTTACGTTCATACAATTTTTGCATATGTTTGTAGATTATTTGGTGTTGTGGGTGAAAAAAGTCGTAAACAGACAAATTAAACTGATTACCCACCGAAACCAACTCCGGCTCAATCAAAATCGCCCCCAAAATACTTTGTTCCGCACCCAAGTTGTAAAGTGCCATAAAAATCCCCCCTTAAAATTCTATAAAATCAGCAGTGTTGTAATAGCTTTTAGATGTTGAAATCTTATTCTTTAGAGCCCTTTTTGCACCATTAAATTGGGCCAAAATTCTTTTATAATGTCTTCTTAGATCACTTGCCTCTACAATTTTATCACTCCAAAATGTATTATCATCATTGGTAAAAGTCCATTCAATAACCTCTGAAACCTCGTCAAAATCACGTTTGTCTTTGTATAAAATATTTTTAAAATCTCTTACCCATTTCTTAAAATCAGGCAGAGGGAAAGTAGGATTTAACTCTTTTATAAATTTCCAAAGCAACTCACTAAGAGTAGTTTCATTATTTTCAGAATTAGAAGAATTATAAATAATATTATTTTTATTTATTTCTATCTTTTGGTCGGACTCTAGAGCACCTCGGTCAGACTCAAAAGTTCCTTCTTCGGCCTTAAATGTGTCAGTTTTTGGCTCAAAAGTGAGATTTTCGTCGTTTAAAGTGTGAGAATTTAACTTAGATGGACTTGTTAGTGATTCAGAAATACCTTTTGGTGACTTTAATGAACCTTCTTGTGAATTAATAACACCTTGTGGTGATTTAAAAGAACTTGTAGTCGACTCGATTGCACCTTGTGGTGATTCGATAACACCTTCATGTGACTTTAATGCAACTTCTTGTGATTTAATATCACTTATAATAGATGCAACAGCACCTTCTTGAAACTCTATATTACCTTCATGTGATTCAAACGAACTTTCTTGCGACTTTAACTCACCAGATTTCACATTAAGCGAACCCGCATTCAAAATATAATCCCCAACATTATTAGACGCACTTTCTTCAACCGGCATAAGACCCGCAGAAATCTTATCAAAGCCATCAGTTGGCAGATTAAAAGAATTCGCCAAATCCTCACAATAACGATGATTATCATAACTCGCACAAGCATCACGACTACCATAATTCTCACAACTCGCATTAAGATAATAATCGCCGCCGCCATTGCCGCCATAACCCAAATCATTATCACAACCAGAAAAATTCCCACAACATTTACTACAACGACAATTTTCACAGCCGAAATTATCATCATCAAAAGCAGGACCTATAGGTGGCGGTTTTATCGCAGAAACGTTGGCAATACTACTGTTTGGAGTACTGCTGATAAGTCTTATATAGTTAGGCCCGATGGCATAATAAGTAAAAGTTCCTCTCTCGCGAACTACTGTTTTTTTGAATATTTGCGCCTTGCATAATTTTTTTAACCTTCTATATATAGCCGTTTTTTGCAGATGTAAAATCGGCATATCCTCGCTGACTTTTTTGTGATAAATCCAGTAATACACTTCGCCATCGACGATTTTTGTGTCCATTTGGTTAGTATCTTTGAAATCGACAAACCATCTTAAAAGGTATAAATCAATCCCATCTATATTCAATTCAGACGCTACTTCTTGAGAAAATCCTTGTAAATTATATTTCATAACCACCGCTCCTAACTTTTTTAAAAAATTTTTTTTGAAAATATGTATAAGACCTGAAAATGTGTCCATAATTAAGGTAAGATCAAAATAGTTCTCTGGGGAGGGATATAGCCCCAACGGTATGGGGCATAATACTATTTTGATTTTAGTGAAATAATGTTGCTCGAAAGCTCATTTATACTGTTTGTTAGGGTCTCCAGCTTCGATTCTAGCCTCACCAATAGATATATCGAAACGGCCACTGGGAATCCTACGTTAGCGATTAGAGTTTCAATGATTTCCATAAATATCTCCTTTCATTCAATGTTATAAATACATAGATATGATATTTGAATTAATGATTTTAAATGCTGAAAGGGGGAAGCAACTGCTTCCCCCACCATATACTTTAAAACCACATACAAACTATCTATTCAGATAAAGTACTGTTGTCTATTCTTACAATGTTATATACATCGTGCTTTTGCAGATTAGCAAGTGCATTTGCAACATCCAAAACATTTTGGTCAGTCGCTTCTGAATCTACATAATTAAATGTCTTAGTACCAGTTATTTGCTTAGAATTTTCATCTAAGCCTTTATTTAGGTACAATTTTAATGATGATAAGTTTTTTGTAACTACAACTGCCATAAAAGTAACCTCCTTTCTTTTTTATTTAGTACCAAACCCTAGACTACACAACAAGATCGTATTCTTGAGTTTGAGTATTTACGATTCTAGCCTCAACAGCTTCAACCAAATCATAATTATTTTTCTTAAAGATGTTCTTTTCAACAATTAAATCCATCGCCGCTTTTATCTCGGCTTCTGTCAATGCGTCTTTTGGGTCCTCGATAGTGAAAGTAACTTCTTTACCGATAGAGTTTTTAAATACTAGTACTAATTTTTTAGATTCAGCCATGTTTGCACCTCCTTTCTTGTTTGAAAACTAATTTGTTTTCTTGGTTAAATGATACTATAGAGTGCTTGTAATTATCTAAAACACTTTTACAAAAGAATTTTCTTGTGAAATATTGTCATATAAATACTTCAATCTTTATAAAATGACAAAAAGTGAAGTATTACGAGTAGAAGTTTTCATAAGAAAAAAACTACAATATAAATAAGAAATAAATTTTAGGAGGAAAGGAATATGAACGAATACAAAGATAACAAATCAGAAAGGAATATACCACCGGATTTGATGCCACTTTATAATATAGTTGGCGATGAAAAATATGATGAGATTGTGGATATATACTCAGGGGGTTATATTTATGTGCCAGTGAGTGAAAAGGTTAAAAAGAAAAATAGGAATTCAAATATATTTGAAGATTATGTTGTTAAAGGAATGACTGCTAATGTTTTGGCGAGAAAATATAATTTGAGTAATAGTTCTATTGTTAAGATTGTTGCGAAGGAGAGGGAGAAGAGGATGAAAGGTAATAGTTAGATTACTAAAAAAAACTTCTTAGAGAAAATTTTTATATAATTTAAAATAAAAATCCGGACTTTTAATTTAAAAGATTCGGTTTTTTTTCATTTAAAATATGATATACTATAATGTATATGTAGAAATATAGAAAAAGGGTATAATTTTATAATTATCAATATATTAATATTTGGAAGGAATTTATGAAAAAAAATATTTAAAACCTAGTATAAATGTTGAGGTTTTTGAAGCTAGTGAATATGTTTCAACTTGTGTTAAGAGTGATATTGTTGGAAAAGGTACATTATGGGGAGAAAGTGGCCAACAAGAGGGCTTACAAATAGGAGGTAAAAATGAAGATATTTATCTAGGAAACAATATTTGTATGGAAACACATAAATTTAATCAAGGGCTACCTTCATATAAAAAGGGATATTGGAAATATCATGTGGTTACAAACAAAGGAGATTTTTCAAATTCTACTACAAATGCATCATAATATAATAATATTTTTTAATTAATATTTTAGATACTTAAAAATAGTTATATCATATAAATTTGTAAAAAGTTACAAAAAAATCCAATATATATGATATAATAAAAAAACAAAAATATTTTTATTATAATTTGTGAGGGGATTAATGAGAAGAAACACAAACTTTATTTTAAGAGAAATAGCTGGAGAGAATATTTTAGTGGCAACAGGAAAGGCTGCTGAAGTATTTAATGGGATGATTACACTGAATGAAGTGGCATCTTTTATATGGAGTAATATAGATGAGTGTAATACAGTGGATAAATTAATATCTAGCATATTAGATGAGTTCGAAATTGACGAAGAAATAGCAAGAAAAGACGTTGAGAGTTTTACAAATGAGTTAATTGAAATGGGGATAGTTGTTGAGTAATACTTATGTTAGATTAAAATTTCTTTATCTAGTAATTCAACAAATGAAAATTTACAATGAAAAGAGAATATTTAGCCCGAGTATGTTAAAGATGCTCAATGGGAAACTAACCCAAATGTATCATAAAATAAAACAAAATGTACATATAAGACAGGAGAAATCCTGTCTTTTTTTAAACATAGATTAGGAGTATATATGAATATAAAATGTGGAGAGTTAAAATTTAATATAAATTGTGATAAAAACTGGAATATACCGAAGAATGTAGAAAAATTTATTGTGGAAAATGGGGATTATCCAGATTTAAATTACAATATAGAGTTTGTGAATAGTATAAGTAAAGATAATCGACAAATTACTTCAGTAAAACAAGATTTAATGGTAGGGAGCGATGGTGAGTTAGAGACAAGGTATCTTTTTATAAAAGGAGCGAATTACCCATATGCAAAATATACAGAGGTAGACGACAAAAATATTTCAGTGGAAGTTTTAGAAGATTTTAAAGATATGTTTGAAATTGATACAATGTTTTGGTCGTTGTTTGCTCTTGAAAGACATATGATACAAAGAAAGGCACTTGTTTTTCATTGTGGATATACTTTATATAAAAATCATGCAATTTTATTTAGTGGGCCGAGTGGAATCGGAAAGTCTACTCAGTCTGATTTATGGAAAAAAAATAGAGGAGCGGAGATTTTAAATGGGGATAAGTGTTTATTATTGAAAGACAATGATGCTTGGTGTGCTGATGGTTGGCCTGTTTGTGGCTCTTCCGAGATATGTATAAATCAGAGAACAAAACTTGGAAATATTGTTTTCCTAAATCAAGGAAAAGAAAATAAGGTCAATAAACTTAGTAAAATTGAAGCTGTTAAAAAAATTATAAGTCAGCTTACTATAAATTATTGGAATTTAGATTTTGTAAATGAGGCGTTTACTATTGCTGAGGATATTGTGAATAATATAAATATATATGAGCTTATATGTACACCTGATGTTAGAGCTGTTGAAGTTTTGGAGAAATGTTTGGAGGATGGTGAAACATGGATACTTTAGAAAATATGGACAAGGTTGAAAAAATATTGTGCGAAAAAGCATCTTTAAATAAAGTACCGATAAGTGGTGCGATTGAACTTTTACCACTTTGTAATATGAATTGTGAGATGTGTTATATCAGGCTTACAAAAGAAGAAATGGAGTCTTGTGGAAGGTTGAGAACTGCTGATGAATGGATAGAAGTTGCAAAACAGATGAAACAAGCGGGAACTTTATTCGTTTTATTAACTGGTGGTGAATCGTTTTTATATAAAGATTTTGATAAGGTTTATAATGCTTTAAGAAATATGGGAATAATAGTTACGATTAATACGAATGGCACCCTTATAAACGAAGAAATTGCAGATATGTTGAGTGAAAATAAACCAAGAAGGGTGAATATAACACTTTATGGAACAAGTAATGAGACTTATGCAAAAATATGTAAAAATCCAAAGGGATTTGATCAAACTATTAATGGTATTAAACTTTTAAAAGAGAGAAATATCGATGTTAAGATGAATGTCAGCTTGATTGAGGAAAATAAAATGGAGTTGCCACAGATGCTAAAAATTGCGAGTGAACTCGATGTGCCAATAGATATTGATACATATATGTTCCCAAAAACAAAGGGGATTAAATCAGATTTTAAAAAATACTGCAGGATAAATCCAAAGGAAGTTGCAAATATTGATGTTGCAATTAGATATAATACTGAGACTGAAGAATCATTTATGAGAAATAGGATTGATTTTTTAAATAAGTATGAATGGGCAAAAAATACAGAACCACCAAAAGAAATTCCTATGCTATGTAGAGGCGGGAAAAGTTCATTTTGGGTAGATTGGAGAGGGAATATGTGCCCTTGTGTATTTTTAGAAAATATAAAAATAAATTTATTTGAAAATAGTTTCTCAAAATGTTGGGACTATATAATAGAAGAAAGTAGCAAACTTTTTATGCCAAAAGGGTGCGTTTCATGTGATAATAGAGAGATTTGTCAGGTGTGTATTGCATCTGTTTATTGTGAAAATGGAAATCTTGAAAAATCGCCAAAATATCTATGTGATTTGACGGATGAGATGGTGAGGATATTAAAATAGACTTTTAGAGGCATATTTTTTGTGTTCAAATAAAAAACATAGATTAAAAATTAAATTATTTTGTTATATTTATAATATTTATCCAAAAATGTAAAAAATATGGTATAATATAAAAATAAGTAAGATATTTTAATTATAATTAGTCGGGGGTATTAATGAAAAGAAACACGAACTTTATTTTAAGGGAAATAGCTGGAGAGAATATTTTAGTGGCAACTGGTGAAGCGGCTCAAATATTTAACGGAATGATTACATTAAATGATGTTGCATCTTTTATATGGAAGAATATAGATGAATGTAAAACAGTGGATAAATTAATAGCTAGTATATTAGATGAGTTTGACATAGACGAAGAAACAGCTAAAAGAGATGTTCAGAATTTTACCACAGAACTAATTACAATGGGTATGGTTATTGAAGAATAATATTCAAGTTAACTATACTAAAAAATGATTTTATTTTATCATTTTAAAATATTGTCTATGAAAAAGGAGGAGTAACTATGAAAAGAGAATATTCGACACCGGAGATGAAGGTTGAGGTGTTTGAGGCTAGTGAATCTGTTGCAGCTTGTTGGAAAATAAAATGTAATGTTCCTTCTGGTATTGGGTATAAGGAAACAAATGGGACACCTGGATATCAAAAAGGATACTGGGATAAGAAAACTCATCAATATATTAATGGAGATGAATATATTGCATCTGGTCATGGATGTAATATATATCATATAGGTGTAGAAGAAAAACCATATGAAAATGCTATGTGGCAAGAATCTAGAACTGGAACATATTATCCTGTATTTCACTGGAAATATGGATATGGAAATAATGGCCACCATTTCTCTAAAACTAAAGATGCTGAATGGGAAACTAATCCAAACGCATCATAAAATAAACAAAAATAAAATGTACATATAAGACAGGAGAAATCCTGTCTTTTTTATGTTAGAATAAACATATATAAGTATTTTAGGAGGGGGAACATGGAATCACTTAAAATAATCATCGGAAAAATAAAAGATGGCTCAATCAGAGAAATGATAAATGAGTTTAAATGGATGATGAGTTATGCGAAAAATTATAAAAAAGAGATTATATTTTACATATTCTTGGGTATGTTTTCAACAGTAATGACATTGGCTAGTAGTGTTGCATCAAAGGAGCTTATAGATGTTGTAACAGGACATAATGTATCAAAAGCGCCACTTATGGCAATAATAATGGTATCTATGGCTTTGTTTAGTTTATTTTTCAGTTCGATAATGTCTAGGATAACTATGAAAATCAATATAAGGATACAAAACGATATTCAGGCTGATATTTTTGACAAGATAATTGGGGTGAATTGGATTGATTTATCAAAATATCCAAGTGGGGACATTTTAAATAGATTTGGGAGTGATGTTGGAACTGTTGCAAATAGTGCAATCGGCTGGGTTCCAGATTTAATCGTATGCATTTTTAACTTTATCGCAACTCTTGCTGTTGTTTTATATTACGATCCAACAATGATGGTACTAACATTAGTAAATGCGCCTATTATGCTTTTATCATCTAAACTTCTTATGTCAAAAATGAGAGATTATACAAAAAAAGTTAAGGAAATGAACAGTGAGGTTATGGATTTCCAAACTGAAACATTTTCGAATGTCGATTCTATAAAATCTTTTGACTTAACAGGTTTATTTAGTAAAAGACTTAGAGGTTTCCAAAATCGCTATAAAGACGTAAATTTAGAATATAACTGGTTTAGTATAAAAACAAATATAATTTTATCTTTAATAGGTATGGTTGTTGAATATAGTTTCTTTGTATGGGCAGTATACAGACTTTGGACAGGGCATATTACATATGGTGAGATGACTTTATTTATGACACAATCAGGAAGAATGTCATCTGCTTTTAGCTCACTTGTATCAATAATTCCATCGACTGTAAACTCAACAATTTCTGCAGCTAGACTTATGGAGCTTATTGGTCTTCCAAAAGAACAAAGAACAGAAGACGATGGCGAAAATCTAAAAGACTTAGTTTCAGAAGGATTTAGCGTAAAATTAAAAGACGTTGATTTCTCTTATGTTAAAGAAAAACAAGTTATAAAATCATCTTCATTTGAAGCAAATCGAAATGAAATTGTGGCGCTTGTTGGTCCTTCTGGCCAAGGAAAGACAACGCTTATAAGAATGTTCTTAGGCCTTTTGATTCCTAATTCCGGTGATGCTGTGTTGTGTGACAAAGATGGTAAAGAAGTTACATTAAATGCATCTACAAGAAAGTATTTCTCATATGTTCCACAAGGAAACACAATTTTCTCGGGAACTATCGCTGAAAATTTGCGAATGGTTAAAGAAGATGCGACCGACGAAGAGATAATCGAAGCACTTGAAGTTGCTTGTGCATACGAATTTATAAAAGATTTGCCAGAAGGAATCAATACAAAAGTCGGAGCAAGGGGACTTGGTTTCTCAGAAGGACAAGCCCAACGTATCTCAATCGCGCGTGCCGTACTTCGTGATGCTCCAATCTTGCTTCTTGACGAAGCGACTTCAGCACTTGATGTTGTCACAGAACGAAGAGTACTTAATAATATTATCAAACAAAAACCAAACAAAACTTGCATCGTCACTACTCACAGACCTAGCGTGCTTAATCTTTGCCAAAGGGTTTATAGGGTTGAGAAGACTAAGGTTAGTCAGTTGAGTGAGGCTGAGTTTGCGGAGTTTGCTAGTAATTTTTAATATGGTAAGTAAAATAGCAGGTAGCAATAAGCTACCTGTTTTTGTTGTTATATTTTTTGTATAGGAACTATGAACTTTTGAGGAAATATACATTTTTAAAAGTCTTTAAGATGAAGATTTTTTTGATTTTTATGTATATTATTGGGAAATTGGGATAACATATCAATATAAATTATATATTTCCAATTAATACAAATACTGTTTTATATCTATTTATAAAATGCTAAAATAAAAATATACATATTTAAATTATGATGTTAGAGTGAACGCTAAATGGGGGGATTAATATGAAGAAACATAAAAAACTAAAAATAGCAGCAGGAATACTATGTCTACTGCTAATAATAGCAATACCACTTTGCTATTACTTAATTTATATTTCGTACAACCATCTAACTGTAAATACATACGATATAAAAAGTCAAAAGATAGAGACTACAAGCGGGGAAAATCTAAAGTTTGTCGTTGTCGGCGATCTTCATGATAATACTTTTAATGATAATGATGATAAGCTAGTTCAGACTATTAAGGCTCAAAATCCAGATTTTATAATTGCTGATGGTGATATTTTAAACGATGATTCGAAAAATCCTGATATTGCTATGAGTTTTATAAAAAGACTTGTGAAGATTGCGCCTGTTTATTATGCTCTTGGAAATCATGAGCTTGAGTATATGCAAAATCAAAAGTCTGAGGATTTGTTGGATGAAATAAAATCTACTGGTGCGATTTTGTTGGAACAAGAATATAAAGATATAAAGGTTAAGGGGGTACCTGTTCGTATTGGCGGAATGTATGGTTATGCTTTTGACCCAAATGGTACGACTAAAAGGGCTGATATGGGCGATGGAATTTACGACTTTTTGAAGGATTTTGAAAATACTTCTAGCTATAAAATTATGATGAGCCACAGACCTGATAGTTTTATTTTTGGTGAGGCTTCGAAGGCTTGGGATATCGACTTGGTTGTTAGTTCGCATGATCATGGTGGACAAGTTGTATTTCCGTTTTTAGGCGGATTTTATGGCGGTGACCAAGGTTATTTCCCTGAATATATCCACGGTCTTTATAATAAGGATAAGATGAAGATTTTGATAAGCAGCGGACTTGGTTCGAATAAGCAAAAACTGCCTAGATTTAATAATGTGCCTGAGGTTATGCTTGTTAATTTGTCTAAGTAGTTTAATAGAAGTGGTTTATTAGGAAAATTTTATTATTTAAAAATATTTTTGGATAAAAATGAATAAAAAGGGATTAAATTGGTTAATCTATATTTAACCCTTACTAATAAAGGTGATATGAACATTCATACCACCTTTTAATTTACATAAGATTTGATTAATAATTTAACTTGATATTATCATTATTTTTTAAATAGTCGTTGTCTTCTGGCATTATATCATCATATATAAAGTCATGAAGTACACCTATTGAATTTACATCATATAGCCATACCCAGCCGGCGTTTTTGTATTTTCCGCCTTTAACATGAACATCGTCAATGATTGGGAATTCGGCTTGTTTAATCTCTTGTTTTGTTGCAAATGAATAAGATGTAAATGCTAAGTTTAACATCTCGCTAACTGACACATTAGTCGATACATATGGCAGTAGAGAATTTATTAGTTTTGGATATTCTGACATAGATAAATCTTTGACACCGTTAAACATCCCAGAGATTATTTTACGTTGTCTTTGGTCTCTATAAATACCATTGTCAAGATATCTCATTCTTGCATATGCTATTGCTTGGTATCCGTTTAATGTGTGTAAACCAGCGCCTTCTATTAATTGTGGTTCGTCGCCTTTATCCCCGTAAGTGCATGAATCGAATGCGCCTGGAATACCTTCATTTAGCGATTTGATTTCTCTTTGCTCTATCTCTACATCGACACCACCTATTACGAATATTATATTCATAAGGTCGTTGAAGTCGACTTGAACAAATTTATCGATGCCTATTTCGAAGTTTTGTTCGATTGTTTTAAATAATAAGTCTTCTTTACCCCAGAAATACGCTGCATTTAATTTGCCTTTTCCGTGTCCTGGAATGTCTACGTATGTATCACGTGCAAGTGATGTTAGTTTAATATCATTATGGTTTGAGTCGATTGTTAAAATCATCATAGCATCTGATCTGTATGCTAGTTCGTTTTCGCGGCCGTCTGTACCTAGTAATAATATGTTTGTAATACCTTCGACTTTTTGATATTGTGAGTTGTAATTATCATCTACATGAGCTGAATTTATTCTAAAAAAGATATACCCCAATGTTATAAGTGGAATTAGAATAAGTAAGACTAGTAGTATTATAACTGTTTTTTTAAATGTTGAATATTCTTTGAATTTACCCAAAAATATTTGCTAGCGACATAATTTATCGCAGCATTTCACCTCCCTCAAAATTCTTATTAACTCCATTATAGACAAGTATCTGGGTGGGTTCAATATCTAAATTAGGAATAATTTAGGGAAAATGATATCGCTTTTCAAAAAATAGTAGATATTTGTAGAGGAAATATATGATATAAATTATAATAAAGACAGAGGTAGGGAAACGTATTACGAGGTTTTAGGGTTTACATAGAATATATGATTATATAACAAATGTAAGATATATAACTAAATAGCATAATGTAATACGAAAAAGATAGTTATACTATGGGGGTAAAAATGAAAAAAACTAATTTGGAATTTTTAAGTTTATTAAAATCATCATTGAAAAATGAAAAATATGACGGTGAAAAAATAGATTTTGAAGATTTAGTGTATATTTATAAAATGTCTGAAATTCATCATGTTGTGCCGATGATATATAATGCGGCATATAATGAAGATTTTTTCAAAGAATGTGATGCGAATTTTCAGGCTATGTTTAAATCATCTGCTTTTAGATATATTTTTTCGCAAATTCAACGAACTAACCATTTTTTAGAGGTGTATAAAAAACTTAGTGAAAAAAATATAAAAATTTTAGTATTTAAAGGTATAATTTTTAGGAATATGTACAATAATCCAGATGATAGGATTTCTTCTGATGAAGATATTCTAATCAAAAAAGAGGATTATGAAAAAGTCAAAGAATTCTTTTTAAGTGAAGGGTTTGAATTTATCGACAAAGGAGAAGAATGTGCATATTTTTCGAAAAGCACTGGTCTATGCATCGAAGTGAGCACAAGTCTTTTTTCTCATGAATCAAAAGCGTATGGACATTTAAATAAGTTATTTGAAGACGTATTTGAAAAAAGTATAAAAATAAATATCGATAAAATCGATATACTAACATTATCACACGAACAACACCTTATATATATAGTGTTTCATAATATGAAACATTTTTTAACTGGGGGATTCGGAATTAGGCAAGTTGCGGATTTCTCAAAATACATTGAAACTTATGGAGAATATATAAATTGGGAAAAGTTTTGGTCTGATTTAAAAGACTTAAACTACGACACCTTTGCACTCAATTTAATCGAAATAAGTTTAAAATACTTAGGCTTTAATGACGATAAAATAACTTACCCTGCCAATATTACAAGCTTTGATGAATTAAAAAATTCTCAAAAATATTACATTAACAGTGAATCACTTATAAACGACATATTAGATGCTGGGGTGTTTGGGGCCAGCACAATGGACAGAAAACATACTGCTCTTATGACGCTTGATGCAGTTGAAGATAAGAAAAAATCAAAATCAGTATGATGAAAACGATAATAACGTGTTTGTCGTCAATTCAGATCTTGATGTGATGTGTGATAGCGAGTTTATGGGAATACCAGCCATTAAAGTCGAAGATATATTTGTCGTTCCGATCGCAGAAAACAGAATATCGAAAATGATTGATAATTTATATCAGTATAGAGAAAGAGGAAGACAGATTCTTTATTATGGTTATCACTTTACCTCATCGGGCAAATTCGAAGTGACGGAAAAAGATCTTCCACCATTAGTTAGTCTATCTATGGATATGGATCAAAGGACAATTCTAATACGTCAAGTTCCGAAAGATTTAGTCGTAGATGGTATTCATTATATTGAAGGAAAGCCGGGTGTAGGCAAGAGCCATTTCGTAAACGAGATTACTGATACTTATAAAGATGCTATCGTATATCGGTTCTGGATTGGAGCCCAAGATGCACATTTAAATTATCGTTTAGACTTTGAAGTATTTATAGAGCAGTTAGGATTAATAGATTTCCGGTCCCCAAAGTCATTTTCAATCGAGGAGCTGATTGACCGGTTATATAGTTTGAATAAAATCGTGATTATCGATGGTCTGGATCATATAGAGAATTACAATCAGGAGGAACTCGATAAATATATTGATTTTCTGGATAAACTTGATGCAAAGCGTATCCGTGTACTTCTATTATCTAGACCTTTAAAGAAAAAGGTTAATTGGAAAAAGACATCGTTGACAGATTGGACATTTGCTGAAACTAAGGGGTACCTTGCTGAGGCGTATTCTATAACAGAATACGAGCAACAGAAGGCTATTTTTAATGTTTCAAAAGGATATCCGATTATTA
>ERZ827363.1315-NODE-1315-length-24652-cov-20.178924_pt1 | contig 24652 bp, 25 predicted proteins | sample MGYA00519776_ERZ827363 | MGnify/ENA primary metagenome ERZ827363 (study PRJEB31778, sample SAMEA3449288) | human gut metagenome | biome: human gut; feature: human-associated habitat; material: faeces | place: United Kingdom | collected 2010/2012 ...
GCTCGCGCGACCTAACCCCGCGACAATACTAACGCCACGCATCAGCTATCACGTAGTGGGCAAGTACAAGTAAAGGAGGCCACCACATGACTATCACAATCGCAGACGGAGGTGCTATATGGATCATGTAATCACGGATAACCGCGCGTGGGTCCCCACGGAGATCATGGTAAGCGCGGCGATCATAGCAAAGACTGGAGCGGAGATCGACGCAGCACTCGGCCGCGAGCAGGCGGCCGGCACGATCATCTACACGGCTGGGTGCGATCAGATCAAGCAAAAGGCGCTCGACGGCAGCTGGGCGGAGGTGGCAAAGTGACTGCAAAGGATGTGATCCTTGCGCGCAGGCTCGGCGGCGGGTCCGGCGGCAGCGGAGGCAGCATGGACTTGCGCGTGGCGGACGGCTACGTGCAGTATAGCACGGACGGCGGCGTGACGTGGGCAAATTTGATCGCTGTGGCCGAGCTCAAGGGTGCGGACGGCATCACACCGACGATCGGGCCAAACGGCAATTGGTTTCTCGGCTCAACTGATACAGGCAAGCCATCGCGCGGAGCAACCGGAGCACCCGGCAAGGGCGGCGCAAAGGGTGACCCCGGCACGCCCGGCAAGACACCTGTCAGAGGCACGGACTATTGGACGGCAGCTGATAAGCAGGAGATTGTCAACAGCGTCATAGCCGCCCTGCCTGATGGCTCGGAGGTGAGCTACTGAGATGAAAAAGCTCTACGAAGAAACCGCCGTACAGGACATTGCAGCAGCTATCCGCGAGAAAAACGGCACTGCAACGAAATACAAAGTCGCGGAGATGGGCGATGCTGTGAGGCGCTTGAACACCGGAGTGGAAACCGAAGTGTACACATTTGACCAGTGCCGCGCAGAGGTAGACAGGTATCTGAAAAACGTCACTTACGACCCCTCGGACTACGCTGTCTCGCAGATACCCGAATATGTGACGACAGTGAGCTCAAACCGACCTATTGGCGTAGACATTGTGATGAAGTCCGCCGGAACGCTGACAATCGTGGACGGGTACACAGGTAACAGTGTTTCGCAGCCGGTCAGCGCAGGAGCAATCACAATCTATAACTGCACACCGGGCTCGATATCAACTTTTGTGCTGCTTGTTGACGGAAAAGTTATCCAGCAGGGCGTCATTAAACCGACCGGAGCGTGCCGCATGATTCATTTGCTGAACGTGGGCAACGTGCGCGATCTTGGAGGCTGGGATTGCGATGGTGGCAGGGTAAAGTACGGGCTGCTCTTCAGGGGCGGCGAGATGTATGGATATCTGACCGATGACGGCAGACAACAGGCGATTGATATGCTCGGAATCCTCAAGGAAATTGACCTGCGTTTTGCGTCTGAACTGAACGGCAGGACAGAAAGTGGCTTTGGACCGACCGTAGATATGCTGTGGGTTGATATGACATGGAACGACCTTGCGTATCAGAAGTCAAGCGGGAATATCAAGGCGATCTTCGACCCGCTCTTCGATTATGTCATCGCAAACAAGCCGACATACTTCCACTGCTCTGCGGGCGCAGATCGAACGGGCGTGGTCGCTCTGCTGTGCGAAGCGATACTTGGGGTATCACAATCCGACTGTGATAAGGATTACGAACTCTCGAGTTTTAATTCTGGCGTCAGCACAGATGCAGAAGCCCGTCGCAGGAACGAAACGCCGTGGACGCGCGAGATTAACTACTTGAATGCCTATCCTGGTGCGACCTTCCGCGATAAGGTGGTTAATTTTATGGTGTCGTGCGGCATTACAATCGAAAAAATCAACGCTTTCCGAGCAGCTATGATCGACGGGACGCCGGAGACAGTGACGGCAGATATCGCAACGTACAGCATCACAAAAACACTCACTGATGTCACAGTCAGCAACGGAGCGGCATCTGTGCAGCAGTACCAGCCGTTCGTAGCAAGCATCACTCCCACGAACGGCAAATTGATTGAATCCATCAAAGTGACGATGGGCGGGAAGGACGTGACTGCTGCTGTATTGCGTGGCAGCACGGACGTGCTGAGGCGAGCTGTACGGGTCGCTTTGACAAAATGCACAAGTAGCAACCCACGCGCGTATGTCATCGACGGGCAGTCTTATTGTACTGCGATAACTGCCGACACGGGGTGCGAAGTCAGTAATGTAAAAATCATGATGGGAGGTGAGGACGTGTCCACATTTTACAAAGATGGGGTCATAGCTATTCCAGAGGTGATCGGCGATATTGTTATCACGGCAACCGCTGTAGCCCAAGCCCCAGCATATACAAACCTGCTTGATGCCGCGATTGACATGGATGGAAACGTCATCGGGCATACGCCTATGTATAAAAATATGCGATACAATAGCAGCAGCGGTGCACCTGTTGCACACTCAGGGACGAATATCACGGGCTTGCTCCCGGTCAAAAAGGGTGATGTCGTGCGTGTTCGATGGAAAGGGAACACTGATATATCATATCAATCTATCAAGTTTTTCAAGTCTGACCGAACCCAAGTCAAAGTCGGATATACATCTTTGGCCAATATCGAAAAAGGCCAAGCAGGGCCTGTTATAAACTTTAATGCTGCCAATGGTGATATATGCTCTAAGTGACTTCTTAATCATGATTTTGTCATGGTTAGTGAAGCAATCACTTAGAGCATTTTTGTTTCAGGAGGTACAGCCATGAGAAATGAAAAAATTACCCCACTGTACGAGCGCCTGAGCCGGGACGATGAGTTACAGGGCGAGAGCAATTCCATATCCAACCAAAAACAGATGTTAGAGGATTTTGCCCGCCGGAATGGGCTGCCCAACCCTACGCACTTTACCGATGATGGTATCTCAGGCACCCGTTTTGACCGCCCCGGATTTTTGGCGATGATGGAGGAAGTGGAGGCAGGGCGTGTAGAGGCAATCGTCATCAAGGATTATTGTGCGATAATAGGACTAAATCAGAAAGACCTTGAAAACCAAGGCATTCTGGCTTAGTCCCTTCTTTTTTTGACCGAAAACAAAGGACTTTCACAATAATCAAGCAAGCCGGAGTGTGCCGCTGCACACTTCCGGCAGAAGGAGGATATAGTGGGTGCTATCAAAGTCTTCTTGAAGGAGGTTGTGCTTCCAATCGCGCTTGCGTTCTGCCTCGCGTCATTTCTCAAGCCGATCTATATGCCTGACGGCGTATGTGACTACTTCCTTATGTGGATCTGCGTCGGCTTGCCATTCGGCATCCGGAGGATGTGCCTCTGGCTCGTTCCCAGCGGCTACGGTATCTCCGGCTCAGTCGGCATCTTCGCATTGAACTTAATCATAGGCGGTCTCATCGGAGGACTCGCCTTCTTCATCGGGCTGCTGCTCGGTGTCATTCATACCATCCGAGAAATCATCTGAACTACATCGTAAACGAAGAGGGTTTGTTTCTTCTCCAATTTGGAGTAAGAAGCAAACCCTCTTTTTTTGTTGCCCAAAAGCCGGAATATTTGCTGGCGATGCGGCGAAAGAAAGGAGTTTTTAAGCATGAAACGCATGACAGCCGGTGATCTGCAAGCACTGGAATTGCTGATGCAGACCACACCCGGCTTTGAGCATTATGACAGCGGTGTGGATGGCATTCTCCCTGAGTGCCGAAGTTGCCGCTTTCATCGTCCCTTCTGGAAATATCAGTCCTGCGTGTTTGCGGAGTGTCCCTACTGCTGCAATCCCGTTTCAACCCTCAAAAATCAAAGTGGCACATCCGATGCCGGAAAGGAAGCCAGTCATGGATAACAAAAAAGAAGTCTTCAAGAATGAACAGTTCGGTGAGGTGCGGACATTCCTCATCGGTGGTGACCCGTGGTTTGTGGTTGCTGATGTGTGCACATACTTTGGCGTCGCTAACAGAAACCGCATTATGCAGAATGTAGATGCCGAAGATAAGGGGGGTACGCAAATGGACACCCCCGGTGGAGTGCAGACCGTAGCCATTGTGAATGAGTCTGGACTTTACTCTGTGCTGTTTGCGTTGCAGCCCACCAAGGCACGGGGAGTTTCCAAAGAGCATATCGAGGAACGTCAGAAGAAACTTCATGACTTCAAACGCTGGATCACACATGAGGTCATTCCCACCATCCGCAAAACCGGTGGCTATATGACGGATTCCCTTCTGGAACGCATTCAGAAAGAACCTGCGGTCATTGTGGAGTTTGCTCAGGCGTTGATTCTGGAAAAGAATCGTGTGAAGGCTCTTGAGTGTGAGCTGAACACGGCGAAGCCAAAAGCCGATTACTACGACGCCTTCATCAATCCGGATGACTGCACCAATATCCGAACGACGGCGAAGGAACTGAAAATCCCGGAGCGCAAGTTCGTTCAGTTCCTTCTCAAAGAAAAGTACCTGTTCCGCTCTCCTTCCGGGCAGCTTCTTCCCTACAACAAGGACAGCAATGCCGGACTGTTCATCGTCCGCGATTTTATGACGTACTGCTACACCGGTTCTCAGACCTACTTCACGCCGAAGGGCAAGGAGGTCATCCGAATGAAGTTCCAGAAAAAGTGCGGCGAAGAGCTGCTTCCCAAGATAGCAAGGTGATTTTCGTGGCAGTCTATCGCGTAAACAAGAATCGTGGCTATACCGTCATGGCGAACTTCCACCTCCGAGACAAGAGCCTGTCACTCAAGGCAGTCGGGCTGCTCTCAAAGATGCTCTCGTTCAATGATGGCTGGAAGTTCTCAACCAAGGGGCTTTCCGCAATCTGCAAGGAAGGTCCGGATGCCATTCTTTCTGCGCTCCGTGAGCTTGAAAAGCATGGCTACCTTGTCCGGCACCGGCAGAGAGACGGTAAAGGCAGGATGAGCAGCACAATCTTTGAGATATACGAAGAGCCGCAGGAGTCCACGCCAGAACGGGAAATACCACACACGGAAAATCCATGTGTGGAGAATCCAGATGTGGATAATCCACGCGGGGATAAGTCCGCACAAATAAATACTGATCAAGTAATTACCCAAGGAAGAAATACTCTCTCAAAGAACTATCAATCCATCAATCTTGATGGGATGGACAGGATGGATGAGCGAAGCGAGTATGAAGAGATTATCAAAGAGAATCTTGACTACGACATTCTCTGTCAGGATCCGAAGTTCGATAAAGACCGCTTCCGGGAGATCATGGACATCATGCTGGATGCCGTCTGTTCCACTGCGCCGACCATCCGCATCAATGGCGAGGATATGCCGCAGCAAGTAGTCAAATCCCGCTTTCTCAAGCTGAATAGCAGCCACATTGAGTACGTTCTGGAAGCAATGAACAAGAACCCGTCAGACATCCGTAATATCCGGGCGTACCTGTTGACCGCTCTGTATAACGCCTCTCTGACGATAGACAATTACTACTCCGCCCTCGTCAATCATGATTTCTACGGGCAGGACAGATCGGCAGGGTCAAAGAAGCCGAAGACCTACGATTATAGCCTTTGTGAAGACACTCTTTAATGAATACCATCGTGAGCAATGCTCGGAAAGGAGGACAGTGTAAATGAAAAGCATCTATCGCCGGATTGTGCCGCCTTAGCTTCGGCAGCAGTCCCCAAAATCATTCCAACGAAAGGAGGTAAACGCCGCAATGCAGGATGAAGTCAACACCAAAGTTGTTGCAATCATGATCAAGGGCGGCAAAATCTCTGCCGAGGTGCTGAAAAAGGCACTGGACAAGTTCGTTCAGGAGATCGAGAAGGCGCAGAAGCAGATGCAGCAGCCCAAAACCTATCGCGGCAAGCAGTCCATCAAGCATCTGATGAGCCAGAACGCCGCCATCTCCAACATCGAAGTAACAGACGGCAACATCAAGTCCTTCGAGCGGACTGCAAGCAAATACGGGCTGGACTTTGCACTCAAGAAGGACGTTTCCGTTGAGCCGCCCAGCTATCTTGTCTTTTTCAAAGGACGGGACGTGGATGTCATGACTGCCGCCTTCAAGGAGTTCTCCGCCAAGACAGTCAAGCAGAAGGAGCAGCCGTCCATCCGGCACAAGCTGGATCAGGAGAAAGTCCAGAGCAAGGCACAGCACAAAGAGAAAGTCAAGGTCAAGACCAAGGAGCGGGGTGTGGAGCTGTGAACAAACCCGATGTGAAGAAGCTCATTCTTCTGAACCTTCCGTATGTCTTTGCCTTCTACTTTGCGGATAAAATCGCCGCTGTGTTCCGCCTCGCATCCGGCACAGAGTTCATCGACAAGCTGACAAACGGCTTTGCCGTGTTCGGCTCTTCCTTTGCAAATCCGCTGCCCAGCTTTCATCCCGTCGATCTGCTCATCGGTCTGATTGCCGGTGCGCTGCTCAAGCTGGCAGTCTACGTCAAGGGCAAGAACCGCAAGAAGTTCCGGCAGGGCGAAGAATACGGCTCTGCCCGCTGGGGCAAGCCGGAGGACATCAAGCCGTACATGGACCCGGAGTTCTCCAACAACGTCATTCTGACGCAGACGGAGTTTTTGACCATGAACAGCCGTCCCAAGCAGCCGAAATATGCCCGCAACAAGAATATCCTTGTCATCGGCGGTTCCGGCTCAGGCAAGACGCGCTTTTTTGTGAAGCCAAACCTGATGCAGATGCACAGTTCATACGTTGTCACCGACCCGAAGGGTACGGTGCTGGTGGAGTGCGGCAAGATGCTCGAAAAGGGCGGCTATGTCATCAAGTCGCTGAACACTATCAATTTCCGGAAATCCATGCACTACAACCCGTTCAGCTACATTCGCAGCGAGAAGGACATCCTCAAGCTGGTCAATACGATCATCGTCAACACGAAGGGAGACGGCGATAAGTCCGGCGAAGATTTCTGGGTCAAGGCGGAAAAGCTCTACTACACAGCTCTCATCGGCTACATCTGGTATGAGGCACCCGATCACGAGAAAAACTTTACTACTCTGCTCGAAATGATCAATGCCTCGGAAGCCAGAGAGGACGATGAGACCTTCAAGAACCCCGTGGATGTCATGTTCGATGAGCTGGAAGCCCGCGACCCTGACCACTTTGCGGTCAAGCAATACCGCAAATACAAGCTGGCGGCGGGAAAAACTGCGAAGTCGATCCTGATTTCCTGCGGTGCAAGGCTTGCGCCCTTCGACATCGCAGAGCTGCGGGAGCTGATGAGCTACGATGAGATGGAGCTGGACACCATCGGAGACCGAAAGACGGCGCTGTTCGTCATCATTTCCGATACCGACGATACCTTCAATTTCGTTGTGGCAATCATGTATTCCCAGCTCTTCAACCTTCTCTGCGACAAAGCAGATGACGTTTACAACGGACGGCTTCCCGTCCATGTGCGCTGTCTGCTGGACGAGTTTGCGAACATCGGTCAAATCCCAAAGTTTGATAAGCTCATCGCAACCATCCGAAGCCGGGAAATCTCGGCGTCAATCATCTTGCAGTCCCAGTCTCAGCTCAAGACCATCTACAAGGATGCGGCTGACACCATCACAGGTAACTGCGACTGCACACTTTTTCTTGGCGGTAAGGAGAAATCCACGCTCAAGGAAATCAGCGAGGTGCTGGGCAAGGAGACAATCGACCTTTACAACACCTCAGAAACCCGTTCCAACAACAACTCCTACGGCTTGAATTATCAGAAAACCGGCAAAGAACTGATGTCTCAGGATGAGATCGCCGTCATGGACGGAGCCAAGTGTATTTTGCAGCTTCGAGGCGTGAGACCTTTTCTCAGTAACAAATACGACATTACGAAGCATCCAAAGTACCGGCAGCTCTCCGACTACGACAAGCGGAACACCTTTGACATCGAGAAGTACCGGAAGCACAAGCTGGTAGTCAAGCCCGATGACACATTCGACCTCTATGATATGGGCGAGGTCGAAGCGGATTAAAGCCCCGTCGCTGCACTGCGCAGTGGGTAAAGCCTGATGGCTCCCAAAGCAGAACAGCGACGGGGCTTCTTTTTTTATGCCCATTTTCAAAAATACACAACCAATCTTTTTCAAATCAAGGAGGAAAATCTATGGCTTTCATCAATCAGGCTGTCACGGTTCTTCAGACGCTCGTTATCGCCCTCGGCGCAGGTCTCGCAGTGTGGGGTGTTGTCAACCTCATGGAAGGCTACGGCAACGACAACCCCGGCGCCAAGTCTCAGGGCATCAAGCAGCTCATGGCTGGCGGTGGTGTGGTGCTGATCGGCACGACCCTCATCCCTCTGCTCTCCGGTCTGTTCGGTTAATCCGGCAGCCGCGCAGAAGTAACCATCGGGGCGGGTGCTGGAAAAGGCACTCGCCCTTCACAATTCACCAACGATTTAAGGAGGAAATTCAAGTATGGCATTTATCAATCAGGCAGTTACGGTTCTCCAGACGCTTGTTATCGCCCTCGGCGCAGGTCTTGCGGTGTGGGGTGTTGTCAACCTCATGGAAGGCTACGGCAACGACAACCCCGGCGCTAAGTCTCAGGGCATCAAGCAGCTCATGGCTGGCGGCGGTGTGGTGCTGATCGGCACGACCCTCATCCCCCTGCTCTCCGGTTTGTTCGGCTAATCCACGGCAAGCCCAGCTTAACCGAAGGGTGGTGAAATATTGGGCAGCATTTTAGAAAAGATCGAACAAGCTCTCAAGGATATGCTGATCGGATGGATCGAGAGCAACCTGACCAATATGTTCACCGATGTCAACGAGAAGGTAGGAACGATTGCCGCCGAAGTTGGGCAAACACCGTCCGGCTGGAACGGCGGCGTGTACCAGATGATCCGGGGACTATCCGAAAACGTGATAGTCCCCATCGCTGGTATCATCATCACCTTTGTTTTGTGCTACGAGCTGATTTCTATGATCACCGAGAAAAACAACCTTCACGACATGGACACATGGATGTTCTTCAAGTGGTTTTTCAAGGCGGCTGTGGCGATCTATCTCGTAACACACACGTTTGACATCGTGATGGCAGTATTCGACATCGGGCAGAACGTAGTTTCCGGTGCAGCAGGAGTAATCCACGGCAACACCAGCATTGACATTGACGCGACGATTGCGCAGATGCGTACCGGCATGGAGAACATGGGCGTCGGAGAACTGCTCGGTCTGTCAATAGAAACGCTTCTGATCAGCCTGTGCCTCAAAATCATGGCGATCCTCATTACGGTTATTCTCTACGGACGCATGATTGAGATTTACTGCACCGTGAGCATTGCGCCTATTCCCATCGCAACCATGAGCAACCGCGAATGGGGCAGCATCGGCACGAACTATCTAAAAGGCTTGTTCGCTCTGGCATTTCAGGGCTTCCTCATCATGGTCTGCGTCGGCATCTATGCAGTGCTGATCAACGGCATGATTATCGCAGACAACATTCACTCGGCTCTGTTCTCTGTGGCAGCGTACACGGTCATTCTGTGCTTCTCGCTGTTCAAGACCGGAAGCCTTGCAAAATCCATCTTCCATGCGCACTAAGGAGGTCGGCAGCATGAAGAAGTACAGCATCATCTACGCCGATCCCCCTTGGGCGTATCGGACTTACTCCAAGAAGGGACAGGGGCGGTCGGCAGAAAGCCATTATCCGACGATGTGCATTGAAGACATCAAGGCACTTCCGGTTGGCGAACTGGCTGCGAAGGACTGCGCTCTGTTCCTCTGGATCACGTTCCCGTGCCTCTGTGAAGCACTCGAAGTGCTGACGGCATGGGGCTTTTCCTATAAGACCGTGGCTTTTGTATGGGTGAAGCAAAACCGCAAGAACGATGATCTCTTCACCGGCATGGGGTATTGGACAAGGGCAAACGCCGAAATCTGCATCCTTGCTACGAAGGGACATCCGAAGCGTGTTGACGCCGGTGTGCGTCAGGTCATCCTCAGCCATATCGAAGAGCATTCCAAAAAACCGGATGAAGCGCGGGAGCGCATTGTCCGGCTCATGGGAGACCTTCCCCGCGTAGAGCTTTTTGCCCGTCAGTCTCCCGAAGGCTGGGATGTTTGGGGCAACGAGGTCGAATGCACAGCGCATCTTCCGACGGAGGAAACACCATGCTGCGGCTAAGACCTATTTCTCTTCGTGACGCCAACGAGTACGTCCGGCAGCATCACCGGCATCACAAGCCTGTTGCCGGTCACAAGTTCTCCATCGGCTGTGAAGCAGACAGTGAACTGGTCGGTGTAATCATCGCCGGGCGTCCCGTCAGCCGGTATCTGGATGACGGCTTCACATTGGAGGTTACAAGGCTTTGTACCAACGGAGCGAAAAACGCTTGCAGCTTTCTCTACGGCGCGGCGGCAAGAGCTGCTGCGGCTATGGGCTATAAGCGCATCATCACCTACACACTGGAAAGTGAAAACGGTGCAAGCCTTCGGGCTTCCGGCTGGATCTGTCAAGGCAAAGCGGGTGGGCTTCGCTGGACGGGCAAGCGTCAACCGAAGGAGGATCAATATCCCGCACAAATGAAGCTGCGCTATGAAAAGCAGCTTAGAAAGGAGGAAACAGTCAATGGCATTTGTTCCGGTCCCGAAGGATCTTAACCGCGTCAAAACGAAGGTCATGTTCAACCTGACCAAGCGGCAGCTCATTTGTTTTTCCGTCGCTGCGGCAGTCGGCGTCCCGATCTTCTTTCTGGCGAAGGCACATCTCGACTTGTCTACGGCGGCAATGCTGATGGTGGTTATCATGCTCCCGTTTATCTTCTTCGCGCTTTACGAGAAGGACGGTCAGCCCGCCGAAAAGTATCTGTACCACATCGTACAGTCCATGTTCATCCGGGACAAGGTGCGTCCCTATCGCACAAACAATCTCTACGCTGAAATTCAGCAGAAAATCAAAGAACAGGAGGAATTGCAGCTTGAACAACAGCACAGCAAAGGCAAAGCCTAAGATGACGGTCAAAAACGGCGTCGTTTACGGCGACGCCCTTTCCGCTCAGGAAAAGAAGCGGATCGTCATGCAGAAGAAAAAGGACAGGAAGGCAAAGAAAGTCCGCAAGTCCGCCCAGCAGACCATCCCCTATGTGGAGATGTGCCGTGACGGTATCTGTAAGGTGAACAGCCGCCTCTACACGAAGTCCATCGCCTTTGAGGACATCAACTACCAGCTTGCGCAGAACGAGGACAAAACTGCCATCTTTGAGAACTGGTGCGACTTTCTGAACTACTTCGACAGCTCGATCTTCGTCCAGCTCTCCTTCATCAATCAGAAGGCAAGCCTCAATGAGTTCCGCAAGCGCATCAACATTCCGGCACAGGAGGACGCCTTCAACGACATCCGCTCCGAGTATTCCGGTATGTTGCAAAACCAGCTCACCAAGGGCAACAACGGGCTGATCAAGAAGAAGTACATCACCTTCGGCATTGAGGCGGACTCCCTCCGCACGGCAAAGCCGAAGCTCGAACGCATTGAAACCGACATCCTCAACAACTTCAAAACTCTCGGCGTGAAAACCGAGCCGCTGTCCGGCTACGAACGGCTGAAAGTGCTTCATGATGTGTTCAATATGGACACCAATGAGCCGTTCCGCTTTTCCTTCGATATGGTTGCCCGGACAGGGCTTTCCAGCAAGGACTTCATCGCGCCCACTTCCTTTGACTTCCGTGAAGGCAAGTGCTTCAAGATGGGCAGAACCATCGGTGCGGTGAGCTTCCTGCAAATCCTCGCGCCGGAACTCAATGACCGTATGCTTGCCGACTTCCTTGAGATGGACAGCAACATCACGGTCAATTTTCATATCCGGACGATTGACCAGGCGAAGGCAATCAAGAGCATCAAGTCGAAGATCACCGACCTCGACAAGATGAAGATTGAAGAGCAGAAAAAGGCGGTCCGCTCCGGCTACGATATGGACATCATCCCGTCCGATCTCGCCACCTTTGGCGGTGAGGCGAAGCGTCTGTTGCAGGATCTCCAGACCCGCAATGAGAGACTGTTCCTTGTGACCATCCTCATCATGAACACGGCAACCAACCGCCAGAAGCTCGAAAACGCGGTCTTTCAGACCGCCGCCATCGCTCAGAAGTACAACTGTGCGCTCAAGCGTCTTGACTTCCAGCAGGAAGAGGGGCTGATGTCCTCTCTGCCTATCGGCATCAATCAGGTGGAAATCGAACGAGGACTGACCACTTCCAGCACAGCGGTTTTCGTGCCGTTCACCACGCAGGAGCTTTTTCAGGGCGGCGAAGCTCTCTACTACGGGCTGAATGCGCTGTCCAACAACATGATCATGGTGGACCGCAAGCAGCTCAAGAACCCCAACGGGCTGATCTTGGGTACGCCCGGTTCCGGTAAGTCCTTCTCCGCCAAGCGTGAAATGACGAACGCCTTCCTCATCACAGAGGATGACATCATCGTCTGCGACCCCGAAGCCGAGTATTTTCCCCTCGTGCAGAAGCTCGGCGGTCAGGTCATCCGCATCTCGCCGGTCAGCACGGATTACATCAATCCGCTGGACATCAACACGAACTACTCCGAAGAGGAAAACCCGCTGACGCTGAAATCCGACTTCATCCTCTCTATGTGTGAGCTGATTGTCGGCGGCAAGGACGGCTTGCAGCCGGTTGAGAAGACCATCATTGACCGCAGTGTCCGCATGGTCTATCAGGAGTTTCTTGCAGACCCCAAGCCGGAGAAAATGCCAATCCTCGAAGACCTCTACAACATTCTGAGAAATCAGAAGGAGCCGGAGGCACAGCGCATCGCAACTGCTCTTGAAATCTATGTTCACGGCTCTCTGAACGTCTTCAATCACAGAACGAATGTGGATGTCAACAACCGCTTCGTCTGCTATGACATCCGCGAACTCGGCAAGCAGCTCAAAAAGCTCGGTATGCTGATTGTGCAGGATCAGGTGTGGAACAGAGTTACCATCAACCGCGCCCAGCACAAGGCAACGCGCTACTACATGGACGAGTTCCACCTTTTGCTGAAAGAGGAACAGACCGCCGCGTACAGCGTGGAAATCTGGAAGCGTTTCAGAAAATGGGGCGGCATCCCGACCGGAATCACGCAGAACGTCAAGGATCTTCTTGCGTCCCGTGAGGTGGAGAACATTTTTGAAAACTCGGATTTTGTCTACCTTCTGAATCAGGCATCCGGCGACCGGCAGATTCTCTCGAAGGCGCTGAACATCTCGCCCAGCCAGCAGAACTACATCACCAATTCCAACGCCGGTGAGGGGCTGATCTTCTACGGCTCGACCATCGTTCCCTTCAAGGACGATTTCCCGAAGGACACCCAGCTTTACCGCATTATGACCACCAAACCCGAAGAAACCGTACAGAACTGATAGGAGGATTTTTGAATATGAACAACAAGATGATTACCATTCCCTACGCGGACGCTATCGAATACGGAGAGAACACCTCCGCACTGTTTAAGGCTCTGTGGGAGCTGACCGATCTGATCCGACTGGAAAGCGATCTCAAGAAGCATCATCGCGCCTACCTCCATGTGAGGGAGGACATCGACGAAAAGGTCAAGGAGGCGCGTCAGATTATGACCAAGGTATCTGTGGATATGATCGGTTTCTATTTCAAGGTTGATGTTCCCGAAAGCAGCAACAGCGACGAGAATACCCCGTTCGCTGACGCGGCGGATGATGAAGCCGTATCTATCCCCAAGGACAAGTATGAGCTGATGATCGACGATCTGCTCACGATGTCCGAAATCATCCAGTGCGTCGCAGATATGCGCACGCAGGATGTGAAGGCAATCCGCGAGTTCGGCAAGTTCGTCCCCGCCTTCGCTGCCTTTGAGAAGAACCGCCTGAGCCTCTATCGTGAGGCGGCGAAGGAAGCCGAGGAAATCTTCGACCGTTGGGCGGACGAGATTGACGATCTCGATGAGGACTTCATGGAAGATGAGGACTACGAGCCGGACGAGTATTACTCCGACTGATGCCCATTGAAATGTTATCGGGTTTCACAGCCAACATTTCAATGGAAACACAAATCCAACAGAACAGGAGGTACACCACCATACAACTTGACATCATTCATACCGGCGATTGCCTTAAAATCCTGAAAACTCTGCCCGATGACACCGTTCATTGCTGTGTGACGTCCCCTCCGTATTACGCGCTCCGCGATTACGGCATGGATGCTCAGATCGGCAGAGAGACAACGCCGAAGGAATATATCTCGCGCCTGACGGAAGTGTTTACCGAAGTCAGGCGCGTTTTGCGTCCGGATGGAACGCTCTGGCTGAACATCTCGGACACCTACGCCGGAAAGGGCAATCAGGGTGATTTTGTTGATCCGAAGAACCCCAACGGCAGAAACGGTCAGGCTGTGGCTCTCAACAACAAGGTTGAGGGCTGCAAGCCGAAGGATATGATCGGCATTCCGTGGATGCTGGCTTTTGCCCTCCGCGATACCGGCTGGTATCTGCGCAACGACATCATCTGGATGAAGGATAACCCCATGCCGGAGAGCGTGAAAGACCGCCTATCCCGCTGCTACGAGCATATTTTCCTGTTCTCCAAGTCCAAGAAGTATTTCTTTGACTACAAGGCAATCTCCGAGCCGATTGCTCCCGCAACGGCAGAACGCCTCAAGCGCGGCATGAAGGGCGGCAACAAATACGGCAAGCCCGTTCCCGGTCAGCCTAAGCCGCAGTCCATCAACCGCCCCCGCGAGCATGGAGAGATCAAGGACGCAGACATCAATCCGCTCCGCAACAAGCGCGATGTCTGGAAGATCAACACTGTTCCCTTCAAGGGCGGTCACTATGCCGCCTACCCTCCGAAGCTGGTTGAGACCTGTCTTCTCGCCGGTTGTCCCGAAGGTGGCATTGTGCTTGATCCCTTCATGGGGAGCGGCACAACCGGCATGGTTGCCGCGCAGATGGGGCGTCATTTCGTGGGCATCGAGCTGAACCCTGAATACACCGAGCTTGCCTACAAGCGGATTGGAGGTGAAATCTGATGTCCAATGAACCGGAACTCAAAGCCCGTGACAAGGTGGTCGTGCGGATGACGCGGGAGGGCGCGGTTGAGGAAAACCTGACGGCTGGCACCGAGCAGAGAGTGTCAAAACGGCTGGAAGAAGCAGAGCTGGTGAAGCCCGCTGAGACAGTCGAGCCTTCCGAAGCTCTTTCCCCAGAGGAACAGAAAAAGGTGCAGATGCGCCGTCAGCAGCGTCAGTTTCAGACGGAACACGCCGAGGATAATGACACACAGCCGCCCTCGGAAACGTCCGTCACAGAAGAGAAAATGGCAGAAAATCCACCCCAGAATGTACCCGAACCGCTGCCCTCATCGGAAACGCCGTTCAAGCCTCCAACCTTAGAGCAGCACGGTGTTTCTTCTCATACCGGCACGGTGATTGCCGAAACAGTTGTCACGCACAAGCTGCGTAAGACCTCTGCGGTTGAAGCCGTTGATGCGGATGCTGTTCTCTCCCAAGCGGCGGAGACTTCCTCCGCAAAGCCGATCATCGACGATGCCGTCTCGACCACGAAGCGGATGCAGAAGCTCGAAAGGAAGTCCGAGAAGGCGCATGAGCGTCTGGATGCCGCCCGTGAAAAGCTGCCCACGCACAAGGTTTTCAAGAAAGAACGCGTCTTTGATGAAGAGACCGGAAAGGGCAAAACCCGCCTTCATTTTGAGGATGAGCTGAAAAAGCCCAAGAGCAAAGGCAAGCTGCAATTTGAGGCAGATAAAACCGTCCGCAAGGTCGGTGACACCCTTGCTTCCGGCATTCACGGCAAAATCCATGAGGTCGAGCAGGAAAACTCGGCGGTTGAGGCGGCGCATAAAACAGAGATTGCCGCTGAGTCCGCTGCGAGGCATTTCCGTCATCATCGGGAAAGCAGCGTCAACAAGCCTTATGAGAAGGTTTCCAAGCTGGAACACAAGGCGGATGTAGCTGACGCCAAGCTCCAATATGAGAGAAATCAGCAGGAGCATCCTGAGATGAAGAAGCAGAACATGAACAAGCACTACCAGAAGCAGAACATCAAGAAGGAATATGCCGCCGCTCGAAATGCCGGGTCTCAGACCGCCGGGACTGCCACAAAGAATACCGGCAAGAAGCTCGGTGAGAAGGCGTCTGACAAGATCAAGGAGTTCTTTGAGAAGAACAAGAAGGTCTTCATCTGGATCGGCGTCGGAATTGCCCTTTTCGTTTTGCTCGGTGCCGGAATCAGCTCGTGTTCGATGCTTACTTCTACCGGCTCGTCGGTTATCGCTTCCTCTTATCTCAGCGAGGATGACGCGATGCTGGGCGCGGAGGCGCAGTATTGCCGGATGGAGCAAGAGCTGCAAAGCTATCTGGATAACTATGAAAGTAACCATGACTATGACGAGTATCACTTTGATCTGGATGATATTGAGCATGACCCGTATGTGCTGATCTCCATTCTCTCAGCTCTCCACGAGGGCGAGTTCACGCTGGATGAGGTGCAGGGTACGCTCCAAATGCTGTTTGAAAAGCAGTACATCCTCACCGAAGAGGTTATCGTCGAAACCAGATACCGAACGGAAACCGACACATGGACGGATGCAGACGGCAACACGCACACGGAAACCTATCGCGTCCCGTATGACTACTACATCTGCAACGTGAAGCTCGAAAACTTCAATCTCTCCCACGTCCCGGTCTACATCATGTCTCAGGAACAGCTCTCCATGTACGCAACGTATATGTCGGTGCTGGGCAACCGCGAGGATCTGTTCGGTGATTCTCCCTATGTGGACAAGTACATTACAAATCCTCCCGCCGACTACGATGTCAACCCGGAATACCTGAACGACGAGAAGTTTGCGACACTGATCACCGAGGCGGAAAAGTATCTCGGCTATCCGTATGTGTGGGGCGGCTCCAATCCCGACACGTCCTTCGACTGCTCCGGCTTCGTCAGCTACGTTCTCACGAACAGCGGGCTTGTAAATACCGGGCGGCTGGGCGCACAGGGGCTTTACAACGTCTGTACGCCGGTTTCAAAGGCGAATGCACAGCCCGGTGATCTCATCTTTTTCGTCGGGACGTATGACACCCCCGGTGTGTCCCACGTCGGCATTTACGTCGGTGATGGGGTCATGATCCACTGCGGCGACCCCATTCAGTACACATCCATCAATTCTTCCTACTGGCAGCAGCATTTCTACGCCTTCGGAAGACCCGCCTATTAAAAGAAAGGAGTTTTGCATGAATCCCAAGTATCAGAAAGTCCTCTCCGACATCGAGAAGGCTGAAAAGAAGAAATCCGAAATCGAAGGTCAGCTCAAGGAGCTGTATGACAAGAAGACAGAGCTGGAAAACCTTGAAATCATCAATACCGTGCGCTCTATGGTGATGGACAAGGATCAGATCATGGCGTTCCTGTCTTCCATGAAGGGCGGCACCAAGCCCGCTGAAAATACGGAGGTAATCGACAATGCGTAAGAAGTTTCGTTTTCTGACCGTCCTTGCGGTCTGCGTCATGGTTCTGTCCTGCTTCTCGGTGACGGCGTTTGCCTATGCCGATGATACCGATCAGAACCTTCCGGTCACTGAGACAACCCAGCCGGAACAGCAGCCTGAAACCACACCCGCGCCGGAAAAGCCGAAGGGTGAGCCGATTGACGATGAGGGCAACGCCTACACCCGCGACTTGCTCTATGACAAGGCAACCAACAAGCAGTTCATCACTGTCCAGACGAAAAGCGGCAACACCTTCTTCATTGTCATCGACTACGATGCACCCATCAATGAGGATGAGGAACAGTACCAGACGTACTTCCTCAACATGGTCGATGAGAGCGATCTGCTTGCGCTGTTGGATGAAGACACTGCGGCGGCTCTGACCACCTGTAATTGCAAAGAGAAATGCGCTGCCGGTCAGGTCAACACAGACTGCCCGGTCTGCAAGACCAACATGAGCGAATGCACCGGCACAGCCCCCGTTACGCCTGAGCCGGATAAGGATGCGGAAACCGATACCCCCGCCCCTAAGCCCGAAAAGAAATCCAACGTTGGCATGATCCTCGTCATCTTTGCCCTTGCCGGTGCTGCGGGTGCAGCTTATTACTACATCAAGTTTGTCAAGGGCAGAAAGCCCAAGGATGAGGATATGGACTTCTTTGATGATGAAGGCTACGAGGAAGAGCCGTACATCAACGAGGATGATGAGCCGCAGATCGCGGAGGATGCTGAAACGGATGGTGATGAAGATTGATCTTAGTCATTGCTGAAAAGCCCAGCGTTGCCCAGTCCATCGCAAAGGTGTTGGGCGCGACATCCCGCAAGGACGGCTATATGGAGGGCGGCAATTACATCGTTTCGTGGTGCTTCGGTCATCTGGTGGAGCTGGCAGACGCAAGCTCCTACGATGAGCGGTATGCCAAGTGGCGGTATGACGATCTGCCCATTGTTCCGGAAAGCTGGATGTTTGAGGTCACAAAGGACAAAGCTCAGCAGTTCAAGGTGCTGTCCGCTCTCATGAAGGACAAGCGCGTCACCGAGCTGGTCTGCGCGACCGATGCAGGACGCGAGGGTGAGCTGATCTTCCGGCTGGTCTACAATAAAGCCGGATGCACCAAGCCCTTCAAGCGTCTGTGGATCAGCTCGTTGGAGGACTCCGCCATCCGCGAAGGCTTCAACCATCTCCGGGACGGCAAGGAATATGACCGCCTCTATGAAGCGGCACTCAGCCGCTCAAAGGCGGACTGGATTGTCGGTATCAACGGCACCCGCCTGTTTACCACGCTCTATCACAAGAAGCTGGTGGTCGGGCGCGTCCAGACGCCGACCCTTGCAATGCTGGTGGAGCGCGACGGGAAAATCTCCACGTTCCAGAAGGAGAAATATTTCAATGTCCACGTCGGCAAGGGCGATCTGACCGCCGATCTGGAAAAGGTCAAAACCGAAGAGGAAGCAAAAAGAATTGCGGCGGCTTGCGAGAAAAAGCAAGCCGTCGTTTCTTCTCTCAAGCGGGAGACGAAAACCGTCAATCCTCCGAAGCTCTATGATCTGACCACCTTGCAGCGCGAGGCAAACCGATACTACGGTTTCACTGCCCAGCAGACGCTCGATCTCGTACAAACACTCTACGAAAAGAAGCTACTGACCTATCCGCGCACGGACAGCCAGTTTATCACGGACGATATGGAGGACACCGCCCGTCAGGTCATTTCTATCGTCTGCCGCCAGCTTCCGCTTTTCTCCGGCGTTTCGGTCACTCCGGACATTGCCCGCGTAACCGACAACAGCAAGGTCACAGATCACCATGCCATTCTCCCGACCGTCCAGCTTGAAAAGCAGGATGTTTCGGCGCTTCCTCAGTCGGAGCAGAAAATCCTCAATCTTATCGGGATGCGCCTTCTGTGTGCGACCGGCGAGAAGCACACCTACGCAGAAACGCAAATCACGCTCTCCTGCGAGAGCTATACGTTCAAAACCAAGGGTAAGACCGTCATTCAAAACGGATGGAAAGCCATCGAAGAGCTGTTCAAGTCCTCCCTCAAGACGAAGGAAAAGGACGATCCCTTGAAGTCCCTGCCCGAAGTCCATGAGGGCGATGTTCTGGATGGTGTGTCCGCCAGCGTCACCGAACACTTTACGACACCCCCGAAGCAGTACACGGAAGATACCCTCCTGTCTGCGATGGAGACTGCCGGAAACGATCAGTTTGACGATGACACCGAGAAGAAAGGTCTTGGAACACCCGCGACCCGTGCCGGTATCATTGAAAAGCTGGTAAAGTCCGGCTTTGCAGAGCGCAAAGGCAAATCCCTCATTCCCACAAAGGACGGCTGCAACCTTGTCTGCGTCCTGCCGGAACAGATCACCTCTCCCGCAATGACGGCGGAATGGGAAAACACGCTCATGGAGATTGAGCACGGCAATGCGGATGCGGACGTCTTCCTCAGCGGTATTGTCCAGATGACCGGCGATCTCGTGAAAGCCTATCCGTTCCTCTCCGATGCCGAAGCCCAGCGTTTCGGCACGGGGAAAGAGGAAATCGGCAAATGCCCCCGCTGCGGCTCTCCGGTCTATGTCGGCAAGGGCAACTTCTACTGCTCGAACAAGGAATGCTCCTTCTGCCTGTGGGAAGACAACAAGTTCTTTTCCAGCAAGAAAAAGAAGCTGACCAAGAAGATTGCAAAGGAGCTGCTGGACAAGGGCTGGTGCCGCGTGACCGGGCTTTACACGCCGAAGAAGCCTCAGCTCTATGATGCGGTGATCCGTCTGGATGACAGCGGCGGAAAATACGTCAGCTTCAAGATGGAGTTTGATCGATGACCCGCCCAAAGTATGTTGCTTCATGCAGCGGAGGCAAAGACAGCGTAGCGACGCTCCTGCTGGCTGCACAGCACAATGAGCCGCTTGACGAGGCGGTTTTCAGTGAGGTCATGTTCGACAAAGACACAAGCGGTGAAGTCCCGGAACACCGGGACTTCATCTATGACCGGCTCAAGCCCTTCTGCGAAAAGGAGCTGGGCATCAAGTTCACCATTCTCCATGCAGACAAGACCTACGATGACGTATTCCATCATGTCATCACCCGCGGACCGCATAAGGGCGAGGTTCGCGGCTTCGCATGGGCTGGTATGTGTGCAGTCAATCGTGACTGCAAAATCCCGCCAGTCCGCAAGTACAATGCCGCACTCTCGCCGGACACTGTGAGCTATGTCGGCATCGCGGAGGATGAGCCAAAACGCCTTGCTCGTCTGGATGGAATAACGAAGGTCAGTCTGCTTGCCAAATACGGTATGACCGAGGCGGACGCCTACAAGCTCTGTCAGGAACACGGGCTGCTTTCCCCAATCTACGCTCACTGCCGAAGAAACGGCTGCTGGTTCTGTCCCAACGCCAGTGACTCGGAGCTGCTGCACATGGTCACAAATCACCCGGATATGTTTGACCGGCTGATTGAATGGGAGGACGAGGATAACATCTTCCATCGTCGGATGACGCGCAGAGAAACCCCGTCTGAGGTAAAGGCTCGTTTACTGAGCAAATACCAGACGGGGTTTTCTTCTGCCCAGAACAAAAAAGAAATGGAGGTTTGAGATGGCTGAAAACAAAAACGCACAGCAAGTCCGCGGGATTACGGACAAGCTGGAACAGGGCATCAAGGAGCTGTTTGAATCCGAGCGGTTCAAGGAATATCTCCGCACGATGTCCAAGTTCTACAACTATTCCTTCAACAACACGCTGCTCATTGCGATGCAGAAGCCGGAGGCAACCTATGTTGCCGGTTATACCTCGTGGCAGCGCAACTTTGACCGTCAGGTCATGAAGGGCGAAAAGGGCATCAAGATTCTTGCACCCGCGCCGTACAAGGCGCAGGAAGAGCGTGAGAAGATTGACCCCGCGACGCAGAAGCCGGTGATCGGCGCAGATGGGAAGGCTGTCACAGAGACGGTTGAGGTTCTGCGCCCTGCCTTCAAGGTGGTGAGTGTCTTCGATGTTTCCCAGACGGATGGCAAGGAGCTTCCGGACATCATCGTCGATGAGCTGAAAGGCACGGTTGAAAACTACGAGGCGTTCTTCGATGCGCTCAAGCAGGAATCCCCCGTCCCCATTTCCTTTGAGGATATTCCGGGCGGCGCAAAGGGATTCTTCTCTCCGGTTGAAAGCCGCATTGCCATTCAGGAGGGCATGAGCGAAATCCAGACGGTCAAGACCGCCATTCACGAGATCGCCCACGCAAAACTCCACGCCGTCAAGCCGGATGAGAAGACCGCACCCGAAGACAAGAAGGATCGTCACACCAAGGAGGTTGAGGCGGAAAGCGTTGCCTACACCGTCTGCCAGCGTTACGGCATTGAAACCTCGGACTATTCCTTCGGCTACATCGCCGGTTGGTCATCCGGTAAGGAAACCAAGGAGCTGAAAAGCTCTCTGGACACCATCCGCAAGACGGCGGCTGAGATGATTGAGGGCATTGACGCCAAGCTCAAGGTGCTGCTGGCAGAGAAAGCACAGTCCGAAGAGAAGGAAAACGAAATGCCCGCAGAGCCGATGCCGGAAGCACCCATTTACCGCGAGACAGCGAATTACGCCTATGAAGCCGATGAGCTGGAGTCATATCGTGCTTCTCTCGCCGCAAACGTGGAATGCCGCAAAGCGATTGAAGCGGCGATCAGCTCCAACTACGGAGACAACCGGCTGGATGCGGATGCAGCCGTGAAAAGCGTCCTTGAGCAGTTCTCTCCGGAGCGCGTCCGGTATGTCCTCGCAAACACCATTCAGCAGAAAGACTTTGACGGGCGTATTCCGCAGCCCCTCAAGGAATGGGCAAAGAGCATTGATGTCTGCCCGGAGAATGCCTCCCGCTTCCTTGTGGATAAACCCAATCCCGGACTGACGGCACTTTTCGTCGATGCGTTCCGCCAGCAGACCGAAGCTCAAAAGGAAGTCACTTCTGAGAAAACAGAGGAAAGAGATCCGGAGGTCGTTGCGTGGGAGAACGATGAGATCACCTCTGTTGAGGTAAAAACCGTGGAGGTCAAGCCTCCCGTTGCCCCCTTGCCGGAGGAAGCGGCAAAAGCACCGAAGGCACACCGCCTGACCGCCGAAGAGAAGGAGATCAAAGTCGCCGTCATGGACACGCTCAAGGGGCAGATTGCCTATAACAACGACGGAATGCGGGCGTCCTACCGCGCCTCTAACCACTCCTTCAATCTGCTGGCACGGAACGGCGTCAGGATCGAGGGTAACACGGTCACGCAGAACGGTGAGCCGCTGTTCAAAATCCATCGCCGTCATGCGACGCGGAAAACACAGGGCTGCTATCGTGAGCTGATGCCAACGCTGGAATACATCAAGCAGGAGCAGAAGCAGGAAAAGCCCTCCATCCGTGATCAGCTCAAAGCTGCCGCAAAACAGCAGCCGGAGAAGAAATCCCCGGTCAAATCCAAAACGCACGACATGGAGTTGTGAGAAAGGAGAAGCATGAAGAAATACACAGATGTTGACATCGTTGCGGAGCTGCAGAAGCTCGTGGACAGTCATGTAGACAGCTACAAGGAAGACTTCGACATCGACAAGCGTATCATCCGCCGCGCCGCCGAAAGCCAGAATCCCGAAGACAAAACGCTGATGTGGTTCTGCCGTCCGCACGGAACGCACTGCCTCAACGAAAATCAGGTCTTCATTCAGGGAACGCGGGATCACAACACCTTCCGTTTTTACGCCGAACAGACCTATGACGAGTGCGTTGCCCGCGTCATTGTCCCGAAAGCCGTCAAGCGTGGCAAGGTGTTCGGGGATGTCTTTGAGATCAACTACCGGGAACAGGCGGCAAATGTGGCGCAGAACTCGGTTGCGCCGGATCATGACCGGCTGACCTTCGCGGATGGCTTTGTGCTGGATGCGCCCTGCCGCAGCAGCTTCGATGCAGCAATGGCTCTGGTCGGTGAGCATGGCGGCGTCAAAACCCACCAGACGCTCCCGAAGGACGCGGAGGCGCTGGCAGAAGTGCTGTCTAAGCAGAAAAGCCGCCGTGACAGACTGCCGGAGGCAGAGAGAACAGAGGTGCTTTCGCCGCTCCCCGTCGCAGAACTCCGCAAATATGAGGCAGTCAAAAAGGCTCACCCTGACGCGCTGGTCTGCTTTGCCCAGAACGGCTATTTTGAGCTGTACGGCAAGGACGCGGAAAAAGCTGCACCTTTGCTTGGCACAAAACTCCTTGAAAAGAAGGTGCGCGGCAAGCCCTCCGTGCCGGTGACCGGCTTCCGTGAAGCCGCGTGGGTAGCCGGTTCTCACAAGCTCTGGAAGTCCGGCGCAGATGTCTTTCTCAGCAAGGACGGCGAGACCTTCAAGGAACTCAAAGCCGCAGATTACATTCCTGTCGGTGCGACACTGAATGTGGATGGGATCAAGTGCAGAATTGACGCGGTTGATTTTGCCGCCGATGAAGTCCGGCTGACGAATATCGAGGACAAGAACCGCCCCATCCGCTTTTCTGAGACCATCCAGTATGTCCGCTCCTATGTGGAGGATGCCGGGACTGCCATCTACGACACCATCCCAAAGAAGCCCGCTGCCCGTGAATCCATCCGCGACAAGCTGAAATCCGCGCAGAAAGCACAGCCGCCCCACCACACACCAAAGCCGCAGAAATTGAAAGGAAAGGATATGGTACTCTGATATGAAAAACTTTACCGTAGAAGAACTCAACCTGATGTGCTGCTTCAACACGTCCAGCCGGAAGCGGCTGATTGACGATATGAAGAGCGTCACTCTGAACGACATGGACGGTGAGATTGCGGAGCTGATGTATAAGACCGTCCGGAAGCTCGAAGCCATGACCGACGCGGAGTTTGAGGAACTGTATATCATGCCGGACGGCATGGTGGATGACTGAAAGGAGGATGCCTATGCCCGTATTAGACGGTGATTTTGAAGCCTTCGTCACGAACCTTGGCAAGTACAACGAGGGTATGCTGGTCGGTGAGTGGGTGAAGCTACCCACCACCGAGGAAGAGATGCAGAAGGTCTTTGAGCGCATCGGGATCGGCAAGCAGGACGAGTTCGGTCAGCCCTATGAAGAGTGGTTTATCACCGACTACGAATGCCCGATCTATGGCGTTCAGAAGATGCTTGGCGAGTACGAGAGCCTTGATAAGCTCAACTACCTTGCCGCCTTGATTGACGAGCTTTCCCTGAGCGATCAGGAAAAGCTCGTTGCCATTATGGAGGCTGGCTGCGATGAGGTCAGCGACATCGACGATCTCATCAACCTGACGTTCAATCTGGACTGCTACGACATCATGCCCG
>ERZ827363.1323-NODE-1323-length-24481-cov-6.759314_pt1 | contig 24481 bp, 22 predicted proteins | sample MGYA00519776_ERZ827363 | MGnify/ENA primary metagenome ERZ827363 (study PRJEB31778, sample SAMEA3449288) | human gut metagenome | biome: human gut; feature: human-associated habitat; material: faeces | place: United Kingdom | collected 2010/2012 ...
CGGATTACACAAAAGAACTGTTTCAAATTCAGTTGTGCAAACCATTCCGATGAACCTCTTAGGGCGAAAATCGTGTTCAGCAGAGGCTTCCACGATTTTTGAGTTTCATCTCCATTGCACAAAATCAGAATTTGAAACAGTTCTTTTGCGTAATTCGTCCATCAAGGTTATCGATAATAATCTTCGATCCCATACTCTTATAAGCAAATTATACCTTGTCCCTCCAGTACATGCAATAAGATTATGTAATCGATATCATGTTTTTTCAGTTTTCTTTCGCTTAAATCAGGTTCAATTTTTTCAGAGCGTTGTAGATGGTTCCTTCTTTGAATGGGTCGCTTAAGTTTCCGATTCTGAGGAGTTCGTGGTAGCCTTTGCTTCCGCCCTGGCGGCAGAGGGCGTAGTAATCTTTCCATGCACTTTCCAGGTCTTCCTGCATTTTTCCGTAGTATTCGAGGGCTCCTACACGGGATACGGCGTAATCAATATAATAGAACGGGCACATGAATAGGTGCTGTTTCTGCATCCAGAATCCGCCCTGTCCCAGGAATTCATTGCCGTCATAATCTCTCCATGGGAGATAGATTTTTTCCAGTTCGTGCCATACTTTTCTTCTTTCCATTGCATCGGTCAGATTTTCAGCGTATACACGGTGCTGGAATTCATCTACGCATGCCATGTATGGCATTGCTTCCAGCGAATCCCACAGGTATGCTTTTTTCTGTTTTTCTGCATTTTCTCCGAAGAACAGATGCATCCACGGCAGTGTGAAATATTCCATCGCCATTGAATGGATCTCACTGATCTCTGCGGTACTGAATGTCTGCGATAATACCGGAATATTGCGTGACGCTGTGTATGCTTCAAAGGCATGTCCTGCTTCGTGGGTAAGGACATTGACATCTGCATTGGTTCCATTAAAGTTTGCAAAAATGAACGGTGCCTTATATTCTTCCATAAAGTCACAGTAGCCGCCCTGCTGTTTTCCCTGTCTTCCTTCCAGATCAAACAGACGGTATTCCATCATAAAATCAAAGAACTCTCCTGTCTCTTTGGAAAGCTCATGATACATGGTTCTCGCCTTTTCCAGAAGTTCTTCTTCCGTTCCCTCCGGAACTGCATTTCCATCCGGATAGGTAAGACTTTCGTCATAGTATTTTAATTCTTCGATGCCAAGTCTTTCTTTCTGTTCCTCATAAAGTTTCTGACAAAGCGGTACGATATGCTCCTTGATCTGCTTACGGAATATTGCTACATCTTCCGGCGTGTATTCAAATCTTTCCATCTTCTGATACATCATCTCGGCATATCCATTAAATCCAAGGTTCTTTGCCATCTGCTGACGGATTCCGATCAGTTCCGTATAAAGGGAATCCAGTTCATCCGAAATCGATTTATACAGCTCTGCCCACTTTTCAAAAGCTTCTTTACGGATGCTTCTGTCGGTATCCTCCATCATCTTTAACAGACCATAGAATCCAAGCTGTTCTCCGTGAAAATCTGTAACCGGTGCCGCTGCAACCTGGAAATACTTCTGAACCAGTTTGTTCTCCTGGATCTGCAGATCGGCATTACACGGATCGGTAAGCCGGACTTTGTTCTCTGCCTGTCTGGAATAAACTTCTCCGAACTCTTTTTCAAGCTCTGTTCTGTAAGGAGACTTCAGATAACTCTCATAGAATTTTTTCATTTCTACATCAATCTGTGGCTCGATCTCGAAAATATATTCCATCTCTTTTCGATAGAATTCATCATTGGTATCCTGGCTGTTGCGGATACTTGCCATGACGCGTGTCGTATTAAAGTGGCTGTTTGCATTCAGGATTGCGACAAATGCCTGATGCGCGCCTTCAAAATCTGCAGCCTCGTTAAAGTTCTTTGTTTCTTTCTGGATGGTCCGGATATACGCTTCCCCATCTGGACGTACATATTTCATCTCTGAAAATTTTTCCATCATCTTTTCCTTCTTTCCAATCTTTTTCCTCTGCCTGTCAGAATCATATTCTTTTCCCCAAAAGCAGCTCTATCCCGATTTTATCACAACTCATCCTGTGATTCCATCACCTTTTCGTACAATGTTACGAAAGAATAAAAATCTCTTCTGACACAGCCGGATTCTTCAATCCACATCTGCATCAAAAGAGATTCTTATCTTCAGACATACAAAAATCGGAGTGACAGGATTTGAACCTGCGACCTCTACGTCCCGAACGTAGCGCTCTACCAAACTGAGCCACACTCCGATAAAATAGGGAACTTGCCGAAGCAAATTCCCAGCTACGGAAAAGGGACTTGAACCCCTACTAACAGAGTCAGAGTCTGCTGTGCTGCCAATTACACCATTCCGCATTACTTGAGTTTTGTTTGTTGCTTGTTTCAAACAACATGGTTATTATATCAAAGCTACAGAAAAATGCAACCCCTTTTTTGATATTTTTGCGTTAGACTTTTTAAAGAAATTGTCTTAAATGTCAGAAAATTAAGAAAATTTCTTTCGCCAAACGAAAAAGGGTATCGACGGTAGCGAAAAAAGCATCAATGGCAGAAAAAAGGGCATCGACAGTTACTAAAATCTATAAGATCACTCTACAAGAAAAGCTCTGCAATAAATACAACTGCGCAGCAAAGAACTGCGACCGGCAGCAGTCCTGCACCGCACCATGCGGCTACAACTCCAACAACGAGAGCGAGGACTCCGGAGATTGGAGACTGTGTGGCATGAAGGATCGCCGGGAATGTCATCACTGCTAGTGTGACATAAGGTACATAGTATAGAAAGGACTGAAGAAACTGGTTCTTTAAAGGTTTTCGAATCAAGGTCATCGGCAGTACGCGGATTAAATAAGAGATACCGCCCATGATAAGAATATAAATATAAATATTGTGTGTCATAATTTTTATTCCTTCTAAGTAACTGAACAGTTACGTTTTTATTATTGCTTAGTTGAAGCTGAAGTTTCATCTTCTGTCGGTATAGGGAAGAAGAACGCTGCTCCGGCTGAAAGTACGACGGTCAGTATAATTGTTCTGGTACCATCCGACAGAGTGGAGATCCAAGGCAGGCAAGTTGCTGCGAAGCTTGAGATAAATGCAAGAGTAACCAGTCCCGCAACGACTTTATTCTGCTTCGAAGGAGGAATGATGATAGCGATAAACATTCCAAAGAGGGCAACACTAAATGCACTGACCATACGCGGTGACATGATATTTCCGGCAATGACACCGAGCATAGTTCCAAAAGCCCAGCCCGGAAGTGGAGTTACCATCGCGCCATAGGTATAATAAGGGTTTAAAGTACCGGGTCTGCTAATCGCAATTCCAAAAAGTTCGTCTGTGATATCATAACTCATCAGCAGACGGTGTCCTAACGAAAGGTCGGGACTCAAACGCTGACTCATGGCACAGCTCATCAGAAGATAACGTGCATTCGTGATCAATGTGACAATTGCGACCTCAATATAAGGAGAGTTTGCAGCAATTACAGTCAGTCCGGCATACTCTCCGGCAGATGCATTATTTAACAGACTCATAAGGAATCCCTGAAATGCATTCAGGCCGATATTTCTTGCGGCAATACCGATTGAAAAGGAGACCGCAAGATATCCAAGTCCGATCGGAATTCCATCGCGAAAACCACGACGAAATGCCTGGCTATTAGATTCTTTCATAATAATAAACCACCTTAGTTACAAATTTTGTCTCTGAGGGATATTGTATCATTTTTGCTGAGGAAATCAAAGTCGGAAATGAGGACAAATCCTCCAATTTATAACATTTCTTGACGCATTTGTGTAAGTGTGATAGAATGACCCCGTTGTAACATATAATTTAATACAGATGCGTGAGGTGTCAGTCAGATGGATGATGGCGTCCTGATTATGAATGATTAGAGGAACGACGTGGAAAATCTGGACTGGTGAAAAGGGAAACAGGTGAGAATCCTGTACGAACTCGTCACCGTATTTCGTGAGCTTGTGTTTTGAGACCACTGGGAGACCGGGAAGGTGAAGCAGAAGCATTTGAACGATCAGCCGGGAGACCTGCCTTTCGCAGTACAGGAATGAAGAATTCATGCCACGAGGAATTGGTCGTACGAAAGGAAATGATTTAGACTGCAGTAATTATTTACAGATAGATTGTAAATGATCACCGGTTTTTCTTTGCGTACCCTCGTTTGATTCGAGGGTGTTTTCATTTCTGAGAATAAGAAATCAGGAGGATGACAATGAAAAAGAAAGTATTAATGGTTTTACTGGCAGCAACACTTAGTGTGTCCATGATTACAGGATGTGGATCAAAGGGCAACAACAATACTGACACAACAAAGACAGAGTCTAAACAGGACAGTGATCAGGAAGCAGCAGATAAAGTTGCGAAGCTGATTGATGACATTTATGTTCAGGAAAGAACAGACAAGACAGATGAGCAGTGTACAGCAGCGAAAGAAGCATGGGATGCACTGACAGATGCACAGAAAGAACTTGTTGAGGGAGAGAATGCGGATCCGGATTATTTCGGAAGAGATACAGGAGATGCATCCAAGGATGATCCGCTCAACGCTGATGAAATCGGTGAAAATGAAATCCTTGTAGTAAGTTTTGGAACATCCTTCAATGACAGCCGTGCGACAGATATCGGTGGTATTGAGAAGGCAGTTCAGGCAGCTTATCCGGACTGGTCTGTAAGAAGAGCATTTACAGCACAGATCATCATCAATCACGTACAGGCCCGTGATGGCGAGAAGATCGACAATGTGGATCAGGCATTGCAGAGAGCTGTAGACAATGGAGTGAAGAACCTTGTTGTACAGCCGACACATCTGATGCATGGAGCAGAATATGATGAACTTACAGCAGCATTAGAGGGATATAAAGATAAGTTTGAATCTATTAAGATTGCAGAGCCACTTCTCGGAGAGGTTGGAGCTGATGCAACTGTTATCAATGCAGACAAGGCAGCAGTAGCGGAAGCAATCACAGCAGAGGCAGTGAAAGATGCAGGATTTGACAGTTTAGATGCAGTGAAAGAAGACGGAACAGCATTTGTATTCATGGGACATGGTACATCTCATACTGCAAAGGTTAGCTATTCTCAGATGCAGACACAGATGGAACAGCTTGGATATGACAATGTATTTATCGGAACTGTAGAAGGTGAACCGGAAGATACATCCTGCGAAGCAGTGATCGAGAAACTGAAAGAAGCAGGATATAAGAAAGTAATCCTTCGTCCGCTGATGGTTGTTGCAGGAGACCATGCGAACAACGATATGGCCGGAGATGACGATGATTCCTGGAAGAGCCAGTTTGAGGCATCAGGAGCATTTGACAGCATTGATACTCAGATTGCAGGTTTAGGAGAGATCCAGGCAATCCAGCAGCTGTATGTAGCACATACACAGGCTGCAATTGATGCAGAGTAATTTGTAAGAAGATATTGAGAAGGTCATGCTTGTTCAGAGAAAAGGGAATGGCATGACCTTTTTTGAATTAATGAAAGGAAGGATTTAGATGAAAAAGAAGCTATTAATGGTATTAATTTCTGTTTCTATGATCGCATCTGTATTTACAGGATGTGGAAATAGCACAGAGGCTAAAGACAGTGGAAAAGCACAGACAGAACAGGCGGATACAAAAGAGGATTCTGCAGATAAGGCAGATGAGGAGCAGGCAGCACTGGAAGACGGAACATATACAGCAGAATTTCAGACGGACAGTTCTATGTTCCATGTGAATGAAGCAATGGATGGAAAAGGAACACTGACAGTAGAGGATGGGAAAATGACAATTCATATCAGTCTGGTGTCTAAAAATATTGTCAATCTGTTCGAAGGAACTGCCGAGGATGCACAGAAGGATGGCGCAGAACTGCTTCAGCCTACAACAGATACTATTAATTACAGCGATGGAACATCTGATGAGGTCTATGGATTCGACGTTCCGGTTCCGGCACTGGACAAAGAATTTGATCTTGCATTGATCGGAAAAAAGGGAACATGGTATGATCACAAGGTCAGTGTGACAAATCCGGTGAAAGTAGAAGAATAAAATGCATTTGTAACCTTTACAAACCGGCAAAGAAGGGATAAGATACTTTTATAAAACAATTTATAAAAGGAGCCTTGGATATGGCCGGAGCGGAAAAGAGAAATATTACAAAATCAAAAATAGTAAATTATATTATAAATCACGAAGCAACGTCTAAAGTGGAATTGTCGAAGGATCTCAATCTTAGTATGCCGACTGTATTGTCGAATGTGAATGAGCTCTTGGCTAATGGAATTGCGGTTGAAACCGGAGAATATGAATCTACAGGTGGGCGAAAAGCAAAACGAATCAGTATTAATCCAGCGTACCGTTATGCGGTTGGGATAAGGATCACTGCGAAGCATGCAGGATTTGTACTTGTGAATTTGAGCTATGAGATAGAGAAATATGAAAGGATCCGCTTAGAATTTTCAACAGAGGCCGCTTACTACTTACAATTGAGCGAAGCATTGGAAAGATTTCTTTCAGATGTAGAAAACAGAGAACGAATCTTGGGAATCGGAATTTCAATTCCGGGAATTGTTAATTCAAAAGATCGAATGCTGATCAAATCTCATGCGCTCCAATTGGAGAATTATAGTTTAAGCTTTTTGGAACAGATCTTTTCACTTCCGGTTTATTTTGAAAATGATGCCAATGCGGCAATGATGGCAGAGGATTTAAATAACTATAGAAATGCATTGTATCTTTCATTGAATAACACACTCGGAGGAGCATTTTGCATTGACGGGAAATTGATTCCGGGAGCGAATCAGAAAGCCGGAGAATTTGGACATATGATCCTTGTTCCGGGCGGAAAGAAATGTTATTGCGGAAAACAAGGCTGTGCGGATGCTTACTGTGCGGCGAGCGTGCTGACAGATGATACCAAAGAGACACTGGAACAGTTTATGAAGAAGGTGGAAGAGCAGGACGGACAGGCTGTGAAGGTTTGGAAAGAGTATCTTAATAATCTGGCAATCCTTATTTCAAATCTGAGAATGGCATATGATATGGATATTATTCTTGGAGGAGAAGTAGGTGGATATCTTACAGATCATATGATAACCTTAGGGAAAAAAGTAATGGAATATAATGGATTTGAGCATGATGCGAGATACCTGAAAGTTTGTTCATATAAGAGAGAAGCCTCGGCAGTTGGTGTGGCAAAACATTATTTACAGACTTTTATTAAAACATTATAACGATCAGAATGATGGAAAGTTAGAAAATCCAGAGAAGAAACATTTTTAATACATGTTTCTTCCCTGGACTTTTTTTGCGCAAAGTGCATAAAAATTATAGCGAAATCTTGTGCAATAGGCAGAATTGAACAATAACATATTGACAAAATACGTTTCCTGAACAATAATGTAATTACTTTAATAAAACATTTAATAAAAGATATTCAATAAAGGAGGAAAACATTATGTTACAGCAGGTAATGACAAACCCGGGAGAAATTATTTTCAGAGAGGTACCGGTTCCGGAAGTGAAAGATGATCAGGTACTGGTTAAGATTATGAATATAGGAATCTGTGGATCTGATATTCACGTATATCATGGAAAACATCCATTTACAAAATACCCGGTGACTCAGGGACATGAGGTATCCGGTGAGATTGCCAAGGTCGGAAAAGATGTTACAGAATTTCATGAAGGACAGAAAGTTACGATCGAGCCACAGGTTTACTGCGGACAGTGTTATCCGTGCCGCCATGGAAAATATAACCTTTGTGAGGAACTTAAGGTTATGGGATTCCAGACAACAGGAACAGCTTCAGAATATTTTGCAGTAGATGCCTCTAAAGTAACACCGATTCCGGAAGATATGTCTTATGAAGAAGGTGCCATGATCGAGCCTCTGGCAGTTGCAGTGCATGGAGTGAAGCAGGTAGGAGATGTAAAGGGATTGAATATTGCAGTTCTTGGTGCAGGACCGATCGGTAACCTGGTTGCACAGGCAGCAAAAGGAATGGGTGCCGCAAAGGTAATGATCACAGATGTCAGCGACCTTCGTCTGGATAAGGCAAAAGAATGTGGTATTGATGTATGCGTTAATACTATGGAGAAGGATTTTGGAGAGGCAATGGTTGAAGCTTTTGGTCCTGACAAGGCAGATGTGATCTATGATTGCGCAGGAAATAATATCACAATGGGACAGGCAATTAAATACGCAAGAAAAGGAAGTATCATCGTTCTTGTTGCCGTATTTGCAGGAATGGCAACAGTAGACCTTGCAGTTGCAAATGATCACGAACTGGATATCAAGAGTACAATGATGTATCGTCATGATGATTATGTAGATGGTATAGAACTTGTAAATGAAGGAAAAGTTCATTTAAGACCATTGATTTCTAAGACATTTGCATTCAAAGATTATCTGAAAGCATATCAGTATATTGATGATAACCGCGAGACAACGATGAAAGTAATCATCAATGTGCAGGAGAAATAGGTGATCGAATCAAGAGAGGACAGAGTTTTATCAGAAACTCTGACTAGGAGGTAATTAATGGAAAACGAGAGTAATAATGGAAAAGTGCCTCTGATCAGCAAGATTGCATATGGTTTCGGAGATGTAGGATGTAACTTTAGCTGGATGTTTGTCAGTAACTTTTTAATGATTTTCTATACAGATGTATTTGGAATCAGTATGGCGGCAGTATCAGCATTAATGCTTTTTTCAAGATTCTGGGATGCGATCAATGATCCGATCGTAGGTGGATTAACAGATAAAACAAACACAAGATGGGGAAGATACCGTCCATGGCTGTTGGTGGCAGCACCGATCACATCAGTGCTTTTGATCCTTTCTTTCTGGGCACACCCAGATTGGTCAAATACATCGAAAATAGTTTACATGGTAATTACATACTGTCTTCTCGTCTTAGGATACACCTGTGTAAACATTCCATATGGAACACTTTGCGGTGCTATGACACAGGATATTGATGAGCGTGCCAAGATCAATACATCTCGTTCCGTAGCAGCAATGATCGCAATCGGAATCATCAATATCGTAACAGTGCCACTGATCAGCAGGCTTGGAAGCAACAGTGTAAAGAACGGTTATCTGTTTGTTGCAATTATTTACGGATGCATCTTTGCTGCATGTCATTTCTTCTGTTTTGCAAAGACAAAAGAGCAGGTGACAATTCCGGAGAAAGAAAAAATCTCCATTAAAGTACAACTGAAGGCCGTTATGCAGAATAGACCATATCTGCTTGCATTAGTTGGACAGGTGCTGTTTGGATTCACATTATATGGAAGAAATGCAGATATTTTATATTATTTCACTTATGTAGAAGGAGATGCTTCCTATTATACAACATATTCCATGTGTATTATTATTCCTTCAATTATCGGTGCAGCTTGCTTCCAGCCGGTATTCCGCAAGTTGAATAATAAAGGAAGAACAGCATCTGTTTTTGCATTACTTACAGGAATCGCTATGCTTGTAATGTTCTTCTTTAATGTAAAAGAATCTCCAATTGTATTCTATGCATTGGCAGGTATTACACAGTTCTTCTTTTCAGGATTTAACACTGCAATCTATGCGATCATTCCGGATTGTGTGGAATACGGTGAGTGGAAAACAGGACTTAGAAATGATGGATTCCAGTATGCATTTGTTTCTCTTGGAAATAAAATCGGAATGGCTATAGGAACTGCACTCCTTGCAGCTCTGCTTGGTAAATACGGATATGTGGCAAATCAGGTACAGAATCCGGAAGTAATTGCAGTTATGAAACATTCATTTTCAACAATTCCAGGAATTTTGTGGATTGTCACAGCAGTTGTTCTGTTCTTCTATCGTTTGAATAAAAAACGTTACAATGAAATCGTGGAAGATCTGAAAAATGGAAAAAGAGGTTAAGAAAATATAATAACAAAAACGTGGCCCGGTGCACTGCACCGGGCCATTATCTATATAAACTATTCGTAATTTTTGGTCGAAGTCCGGCAATCATAAAAGATCTGTCGCTAATACAATCACCGTCTTCTTTTCTATGTATAATACTTTTGTAATTCATTTGTATCAACTTGATGATGTTATTATACGGAAGAATTGTGAACACCTCGTGTCACGAAAGCTAAAGAAAAGTAAAATTTATTAAGAGAATATAATCTAAAACGGAAGAATTGTTTAATCCAGATTATAGACAAAATGTTGATAATTTCGTTAAGGGAAGACTGGAAATTTTTCACGATACATGATATGATGATGTAAGTGTCAAAATTTACTTTTGACACTCGCATCATATGATAGAAGGCAGTAAAAAAGTTACTGTTCACTCCCGTGTCAATCACTCCGCTGATTGACACGGAGGATGCATGTTTTGGCTTGAATGCATCTCGCCCCATCGCCAAAGGCGATTTAAAATGGCGAGATGCGTTGCTGGTCGCACATCGTGTGAACAGTAACGTAAAAAAGGAAGGATGAAAATAATGGATATCAAAGAAAAGATTCATGCAACAACAGAAGAATTGTTAAGCAATATGGAAAGACTTGTAGCGATAGATTCACAGCTTGGAACACCGGCAGAAGGAATGCCATTTGGAGAGGGACCGGCAAAGGTTCTTCACGAAGCACTGCAGATTGCAGATGAACTCGGATTCAAGACAGTGAACCTGGATAACTACTGTGGATATGCAGAGATGGGAGAAGGCGAAGAGATCGTTGGTATCGCAGGACATCTGGATATCGTACCGGCGGGCGGTGACTGGACATATGATCCATTCAAGTTGACAAGAGAAGGAGATTACGTTTACGGACGTGGAACAACAGATGATAAAGGACCTGTTATGGAAGCGCTTTATGCAATGAAGCTTCTTCGTGATTCAGGTGTGAAGCTCAACAAGAGAGTTCGTTTGATCATGGGATGTAATGAGGAAAATGGTTCCAGATGTATGGAGCATTATAATGAAGTGGCAGAAGAGTTATCTTGTGGATTTACACCGGATGCAAATTACCCATGTATTCACGGAGAGAAAGGTATGCTTGGCATGCTGGCAACTTCTAAGAATACAAAGATTATTTCTATCAATGGTGGATTTGTATTCAATGCCGTATGTGATGCATGTACAGCAGAGATTCCGGCAGAAGAAGGACTGAAAGACAGACTGGAAGCTGCTTTCGCAGAGACAAAACTTCAGGAATACAAAGTAACAGAGGAAGATGGAAAGATCACTATTTATGCAAAGGGAGTATCTGCACATGCAAGTACACCGGCATTTGGAGTTAACGCTGCAGGTGTTATCTTTGACTGTCTTGCAAAAGCCGGATTTGAAGATGATTTCGTAGAATTCTATAACTCACACATTGGTACAGCATGTGACGGATCAGGAATCGGACTGAAATGCGCAGATGAGTTTGGAGAGCTTACATTCTGTAACGGAATCGTTAAGACAGAAGACGGTGTGATCTCCGCTACAATCGATATCAGATTCCCGGTAACATATTCTGTAGAAGATGTGCTCAAGATGTGCGAAGGAAAGCTCGAAGACGAGAACGGACGCATTGAGATCCACACAACTACAAAACCATTGTTCTTCCCGAAAGAGTCTCCACTTGTAGAGGCACTGTACAAAGCTTATACAGATGTAACAGGAGATACAGAGAACAAACCGTTAGTAATCGGTGGTGGAACATATGCGAAGTCCTTAAAAAATATCATCGCATTCGGACCGGAGAAACCGGGTGTAGATTACCGCATCCACGGTGCAGACGAGTACACACTCGTATCTGAAGTTGAAGAAGCAGTACAGATTTACATGGAAGCAATTAAGAACTTGCTTGCAATCTAATCAGAACAGTTCATGTAGAAAAAACGACCATTTATGAAAGCAGACCTTAACGGTCTGCTTTTTGTGTTATGATAAGTTCAGTAAAAAAGACACTTGTGATATAGAAAATGCAAGAAAACTGATCACAGGTACTGCGAAGGGTAACAAAGTAACATAGTACACAATAAAAGGTGGGTTTCAAAATGAGTTTGAAATATGAAAACTTGATCAGAAAAATGACACTGGCAGAGAAAGCAATTATGATGTCAGGAAAGAACACATGGGAGACAGTTGATTTTGAAAAATATGGAATTCCGTCGATGGTAATGTCTGACGGACCTCACGGGTTGAGAAGACAGGCAGGAGCTGGAGATCATTTGGGATTGAATGCCAGTCTTCCGGCAACTTGTTTTCCGACAGCGGCAGGAGTGGCAAACAGCTGGGATGAAGCACTTGGAGAGAAAATTGGGGAAGCACTTGCGGAAGAGGCAGTGACAATGGGAGTCAATGTGATCCTCGGACCTGGACTTAATATCAAGAGAAGTCCGCTGTGTGGAAGAAACTTTGAGTATTTTTCAGAGGATCCGTATCATGCAGGAAAGATGGCAGCAGCATATGTCCGTGGAATCCAGAGCAAGGGTATTGCAGCTTGTCCAAAGCATTTTGCAGCAAACAGTCAGGAGCTGCGCCGTATGGCGAACGATTCTGTCGTAGACGAAAGAACGTTCCGTGAGATTTATACAACCGGATTCGAGATTGCAATCAAGGAAGGTAAATCAAAGTCCATCATGTCTTCTTATAATGAAGTAAATGGAGTCTATGCAAATGAAAACAGCCACATGCTACAGGAAATTCTTGTAGATGAGTGGGGATTTGACGGATTTGTCGTGTCTGACTGGGGCGGAAGTAACGACCATGCACTTGGCGTGAAGAACGGAAGCCATCTTGAGATGCCAGGAACAGGAAAATCAGGAATGTATGATATCATTCATGCGGTTGAGAATGGTGATCTTGAAGAAGCGGTATTGGATCAGAGACTGGATGAGCTTTTAAATGTAATCTTCTCAACACATCAGGCAACAGAAGACGCAAAGGGAAAAACATTTGATGTGGAAGCGCATCATAACCTGGCAAGAAAAGCGGCAGAGGAAAGTATTGTTCTCCTGAAAAATGAGGATCAGATCCTTCCGTTGAAACCGGGAACGAAAGTTGCAGTGATCGGTGATTTCGCGAAAGTCCCAAGATATCAGGGAGCCGGGTCATCGCTTGTAAATTCTGCAAAACAGCCGGAAGCAATCCTTGATGTGATTGGATCAACAGATTTGGATGTTGTTGCATATGAGCAGGGATATATTCGCAACAGAAAACCGAATCAAAAGTTGACAAAGGCAGCAGTAGAACTTGCAAAGAAGGCGGATATCGTACTTTTCTTCGGAGGACTTGATGAAATCAGCGAATCCGAAGGACTTGACCGTACACATATGTCCATGCCGGCCGCACAGGAGACATTACTTAATGAACTTACAACAGTAAATAAGAATATAATCGTAGTTCTTTCAGCCGGATCAGCGATCGAGATGCCATGGTATCCATATGTAAAAGGAATCGTACATGGTTATCTTGGCGGACAGGCAGGCGCGTCAGCAATGATGAATGTTCTGACCGGAAAAGTAAATCCGTCAGGTAAGCTGAATGAGACTTACCCGCTCCATTACGAGGATACACCGGCATACGCATATTACCCAAGCAAAGAAAGAAGCAGTGAGTACAGAGAATCACTTTACGTTGGATACCGTTATTACACAACAGTCGGAAAAACAATGCGTTTCCCATTTGGTTATGGATTGAGCTATACAACCTTTGAATATAAAGATTTGAAAATAGATACAGAAGGTGTGACATTTACAATTAAGAATACAGGCAATGTGTCAGGAACTGAGATCGCACAGCTGTATGTTGGAAAATCTTCTGAGACTGTCTTTCGACCGATTCGCGAGTTGAAAGGTTTCGTAAGAGTAGAGCTTCAGCCGGGAGAAGAAAAGGAAGTAAGAATCGGATTTGATGATAAGACATTCCGTTTTTATGATACAAGAACAGATAGCTGGGAGATTGAAAGCGGTACTTATCAGATCATGATCGGTGAAAATGCGCAGCAGATGGTTCTGGAAGGTGCTTTAGACGTAAAAGGTACTGTTGAAAACGGTGGCTACAAGAAAGAAGAACTGCCGGAATATTTCAGCGGCAAGATTAAAGACATTTCAGACGAAAAATTCCGTATTCTGTATGGAAGAGAGATTCCGGATGGAAGCTGGAGCGGTGAGATCCGAATGAACGATGCAGTCTGCCAGTTGTATTACGGAAAAGGAATTCTTGGAAAACTGCTCTGTGCTGCACTGAAACTGCTTTTGAAGATCAGTGACTGGAAGGGAAAACCGAACCTGAACGTCTTATTCAACTACAATATGCCAATCCGCGGGTATGCAAAAATGACAGGCGGTGTTGTGACGATGAAAATGGCAGAAGCATTGACTGAGATGGCGAATGGACATCGAATCAAAGGAACAGCTCATCTGATTAAAGCTGCAATCAACAGAGAATAAAATGTAGATTATGCAGAGGCGTAATATATTAAATGAAAGACAGGATTGGACAGATAGAAACAGGACAATCCTGTTTTCATGTTATATATGACTTGTGACAGAATGAAAATTCCTTTATTATAAGAGGGAAAATCATAGAATATAAATCTACAGAAAACACATACAAGGGGGTACCCTAATGATCAAAATTGCGATTGTAGAAGACGAAGCAATGTATGCAAAACAGCTGGAAGAATTTCTGCATCAATATGAGGCGGAAAACTATGAAGCATTCGATATCACAATCTATTCAGACGGAGATCAGATTGTAAATAAATACAAGTCCCAATTTGATATTATCCTTATGGATGTTGAGATGAAATTCATGGATGGAATGTCTGCTGCGGAAGAGATTCGCAAGATGGACAGTGAAGTTGTGATTATCTTTATTACAAACATGGCACAGTATGCGATCAGAGGTTACGCGGTAGATGCGCTGGATTATGTATTAAAACCGGTATCTTATTTCGCATTTTCACAGAGATTGAACCGTGCAATCGAACGTATGAAAAAGCGAGAAGCAAAGGTCATTATGGTAAATATAAAAGGCGGTATGGTGCGTATTAACATCGCAAATATTTACTATATTGAAAGTCAGGGACATACGTTGATCCTTCATACGATTCTTGGGGATTATGAGACGACCGGGAAAATGAAAGAGATGGATGAAAAGCTTTCAGGGATGAATTTCTGCAGAGGAAATAAAGGATATCTGATTAATCTGCAGCATGTGGACCGGATTCAGGACAACTGTGCGGTAGTAAAAGGCGAAGAGCTGGTGTTGAGCCGTGCACGTAAAAAGGAATTCATGGAAGCTTTGACAAGATATTGGGGAGAGGTGATAAAATGATCGATCACTTGATACCGGATATCCCAAGACTTTACTCGGCAATTGCAGAGTGGCTTGCATGCATGATATTTATCCTGCCATTTAAAAAGAGATTTTCAAAAATAAAGACAGGTGTGATCATGGCGGTGATGCTTGCTGTGCAGAGTGGATTCATGGTACTGACGGAAGATGTCAGCCTGTTCTTCTGGCTTCCGTGTATGATCGGAGCCGTGCTTCTTATGCTGCTTTTCATTTATGTATCCTGTTCGATTGAAGTAACAGATGCGGTCTATGGCGTATTGATCGCATTTGTTGTGGCAGAATTCATGGCATCGATCGAATGGCAGTTTGTCTGTTACTTCGGCATAGCACAATCGGGAGTATGGTGGAAAGAATGGTCAGCTCTCATTTTGGGATACGGATTGATCAGTGTGATTCTGTACAAGATCTTGCATGTACATTTCCCGGAAGACGGACAGATGGAGATTGGCTGGAAAGAATGCTTGTCAGCATTTTTGATTGCAATATCTGTATTCGCTGTCAGCAACATCAGTTATCTCACGGTAAATACTCCATTTTCCGGAAGGTATTCATTTGAGATAGCAAATATTCGTACGATCGTGGATTTGGCCGGAATTGCGATTCTGTACGCACATCTCATGCAATGCTGTGAGCTGCGGGCAAGAAAAGAGCTTGAGGCAGTTCAGAATGTACTTCAGAATCAGTATGCACAGTATGTGCAGTCAAAAGAAAGTATTGAACTGATCAATTACAAATATCATGATCTGAAACATCAGATTGCGGTGTTGAGAAGTGAGGAAGATCCTCAGAAAAGAGAAGCATTTTTGGATGAGATGGAGGCGGAGATCCGTCAGTATGAAGCACAGAATAAAACCGGAAATAAGGTACTTGATACTGTGCTGACGAGCAAAAGTCTGTATTGTAATAAGAATGGAATTACATTTACCTGTGTGGCAGACGGAACGCTGTTAGACTTTATGGATGTTATGGATATCTGCAGTATCTTTGGAAATGCACTCGATAATGCGATCGAATGCGAGATGAAAATACCGGATAAGGAAAAGAGACTGATCCATGTGACAGTATCCAGACAGAAGGCATTTTTGATTCTTAAGTTCGAGAATTACTGTGAAGAAAAACTGCAGTACCAGGATGGAAATATTGCGACGACAAAGAAAGACAAAAAGTATCATGGATACGGAATGAAGAGTATTCGTTATACAGTGAATAAATACGGCGGGGCAGTCACGATCGATACAAAAGAGAACTGGTTTGACTTGAAAATTTTGATTCCGATTAAAGAAGAACAAGGAGATTAAGTTTACAGTTTATGCAGAAAAAGTGCAGGTTATGTAAGTATAATAGATAGGCATGTAATCCATGTTAGGATATAGATACGAAGTCCAAGGGAGGACAAGAGAATCTAGAATCTTAGAAGAATGGAGAATGTAGAATGAATAAGCTAAACAACATATGGAATCGTTTTGCAGAGAAACATCCGAGTGCTTCAAAATGGATAAGAGAAGGCGGATTGTTCGTAATCGTAAGTAATCTGATCACTGTACTTAAATATGTAATGCTGCTGTTTTTGCCACTTGCGTTTGCAGGACTTCCGAATATTGATTTCGGTTTCCCGGGAATCGACATTACATTATTCGGTGAGACATTTAAATGGAATATCATCGGATATGATGCGGCGCATGGCGGACTGCCGTACTTCTGTGCATACATGATCGCAATGTTCATTGGCGAGTGCATCAACTTCCCAATCCAGAGAAGCTTTGTGTTCCGCAGCAAAGGAAAGATCTGGTATCAGGCGTTCTGGTATCTGATTGCATTTTGTATTGTTACATGTATTGTAAACTCAATTAACTGTATCTGGGTTGCAGTAGCAGGAATGTTCGTACCTGGATGGCTTTACAATATCGGAACAACCGTGCTCAACGGAGGAGTGTCGATGGTGGTATTCTTCTTCGTGAATAAAATTATTTTCCCGGAGGGAGAAGCAAAGTAGAATAGAGAAAAGAAGAACAGGGCAGTGCGCGTTAGCGTGTTGTCCTGTTCTTTTAACATGAAAATCATTTTCAAATTCACCTTGACAATAAAATTTTTTGCGTTAAAATAAAAAAATGATTTTTGATAGATTCGAGATGGAAGTAAAGTAATGTTGGAATTTGTAAAACAAAGCAAGAAAAGAAAGTTATATTGTATCCTTGGCATATTGTATCTGCTGTGTATTATCTTTGTTGCAAATGATGCATGGTTGTATAGCACACCCATTGCAAAACTGACAAAGGTCGAAACCAGTGTCTCAGGAGAAGAGACCGGAACCAGAGGAACGAAGGAGAAAAAATATAAGCAGAACATCCAGGGAGTAATCCTAAATGGGGAAAACAAGGGAAAGACAATAAGTTTTACGAATGAGTACACGTATACCGGAATGATGAAACAGCCATATCATAAGGGAGATAAGGTACTGCTCAATGGAACAAGCAAGAGAATGGGTTCTGGAATTCGTGGACTGAAACGAGATACAGAGCTTATGATACTCATAGGATTTCTGATGTTTATATTAATTATCGTTGCAGGAAGACAGGGTGCGCTTACGATATTGACCGTTATTTTTAATGTTACTGTTTTTTCAATTGGTTTTTGGAAAGCGGGAGATACATCAAATGTGCTGGAAATGTGCAGCAGGCTGGTGATTCTTTTTGCGGTTATTACATTGGTTGGATTAAACGGGATTCATAAAAAGACATGGGCAGCACTTTTTACAACATTGATTGTTCTTGTAATGATCATGGGAATCTTTGATGTTGTAATCCATCATGCAGAAGATCTTGATTATTCGACCATGGAGTATCTTGGAAGTATTGAAAATCCGGATGAAATTTTCCATGCAGAAATCCTGATCTCAGGACTGGGAGCAATCATGGATGTGGCGGTCGCCATTGCTGCATCCTTAAGTGAAATCGTTGAAAAGAAGCCGGAAGTGACATTTTTGGAATTATTTAAATCAGGAAGAGAAATTGGATATGACATTATGGGAACGATGATAAATGTGCTGTTGTTTGTCTTTAGCTGTGGACTGATCCCAATGTGTCTGATTCGAATGAATAATGATGTGAGTTTAATTACTATTATAAAATTGCACATTCCATGTGAATTGTGCAGATTCCTGGTGGAAAGTATAGGAATTGTTCTGGCAATACCGATTTCTATTTTGGTTACTTCTGTGATGATAAAGGTTCCAGGAATGTTTCATAGACAGAAGAAAGCAAGAAAGGTGCAGGGAGAAGGAAAATGCTGATAACACTTGGATTGATTTTACTGATTTTAATTATGGTCGTCGGTGGAGACAGAGGTGTCGTTTCGCTTATTGCTTTGTGTGGAAATCTGTTGATCTTAAGTCTTGCAATCTGGCTTATGGCATCAGGAGTTCCTGTTCTTCTCGTTACGGTTTGTGTCGGCGTTGTCATTTCCTGTATTACGTTGTTCTATCAAAATGGTAGAAATGGAAAGACATGGAGTGCATTTCTGGCAACTATGATCACAATGCTGTTGCTGTTTTTCTTCATATATATCGTTGTATGGAGAAGTGAGGCGGGAGGTCTTAACGAGATACAACAGGTTGGAGAAGATGTATTTTATTATAATATGAACCTGAATATCAGTATGAGAAATGTTGCTGTCTCTGTTATACTTCTCAGTACTCTTGGAGCTGTTCTTGATATGGCACTGACAGTTACCACATCTGTTTATGAAGTGAAAAGCCATAAAGAAGATATGACTTTTAAAGAACTGATTCACAGCGGAATGCAGATAGGAAAAGAAGTGACCGGAACAACGGTGAATACACTTCTGTTTGCATATTTAGGAGAATCACTTCTGCTTTTTTCCTATCTGCGGATGCAGGGATATTCGTTTGAACTACTGTTGAATTCTAAAATCATGTTTGAAAATTGTGCCTCAATGATCTTCGGAGCAATCGCCTGCGTGGTTGTAATGCCGGTGGCAGCGGTTGCAGGGGGCTATTTTTTTCGATTTAAATAAACATAAAATCCAACGTTCAACATAATTCCAACTGCTGTAGAAACCGGTGCAGCAAGACCGATCTTTGTCAGGCTGGCATTCGGCTGGATACTCATGATGTATGCCATTGGCAGACGGACCAGCAGTGTCTGGATGAGTCCTTGTGTCATAACCCAGAGCGTCTTATCATTTCCATTAAAATAACCGATCATGCTGAAGAGGACGGCTGTTAAAATCGTTTCCGGTGCGAATCCTTTCAAGTAAGCAAAGCCATTCTGAATAACGTTGACATCCGTAGAGAAGAATCCGGACAGGACATCTCCCTTAAGAAATACAAGAGCGAAGACGAAACATCCGACAACCAGGCCGACTCCGATTCCGGTGGACATAGATCTCTTTGCACGCTTTGATTTTCCGGCACCGACATTCTGAGAGACGAAAGAAGCCATAGATTGCATAAGTGCGCTAGGTACCAGCATTGCAAAGTTTACGATTTTGCAGGCAACGCCGTAACCAGAAGAAGCCTCCAGTCCGAGCCGGTTTACAAAAGCGCAGAGTGCGAGGAATGACATCTGTGTCAGGAATTCCTGGAGTGCAAGAGGGAGTCCAATAATGAGGAATTTCTTGCACTGTGGATTCAGGCAGAAGTCTTTTTTCATAATCTTAAACGGCAAATTCTTTTTGATAAGAAGAACTACTGCGAAGACAACACTGACTGCCTGGGCGAAAACAGTTGCAATTGCGGCACCGGCTGCGTTCATGTGGAAACCTGCAACAAGTATCAAGTCACCGAAAACATTTATGATGCATGCGACAAGTACAAAAAGCAGAGGAGACTTGCTGTCTCCGAGTCCACGGAAAATTGCGGAAAGCAGGTTGTAAGCGACGATAAAGAAGATTCCGCCACCGCAGATACGGATGTAAACAGTAGTCAATTCGACAGCTTCAGCAGGTGCCTGCATCAGGATTGCGATCGGGTGTGCAAAACAAACCATAACGATGAACAATCCAACTGAAATCGTTGTAAATACAATTGCAGCACCGCCAATGACGGAGCCAATCTGTTCCGGTTTCTTTTCGCCGAGATAACGCGCGATCAGAACCGTGATACCCATAGCAAACTGGACAACTACGAAAGTAACCAGATTCAGAACCTGGCTTCCGGTAGAAACAGCAGAAAGCCCGGAGGTAGAACCAAATCTTCCAACGACCAGAAGGTCAACCGCTCCATATGCTGCCTGAAGGATCAGTGCACCAAGCACAGGCAGCATAAATGCCACCAGTTTCTTTAAAATACTTCCTTGTGTAAAATCAGCAGTTTTATCTGTCATTTTGAATGCTCCTTTCACACATGATGTCGTAAAATTTCTGAATTGTCCGGATCATACAGTCGGCTTCAGTGTCAGATATAGCATCAAGGTAAGGAAGTAGCTCATTAAAATAATTTTCATTATACTTTTCAGATAGCTCCTTACCATGTTCGGTCAAAGACAAGTATGTGACACGTCCGTCATCCGGAGAGGAGATCTTTTGAACTAATCCTTTCTTCTCCATTTCTTTTATTGTCCTTGTGACACCCGGTCGCGGGATGTTCAGAACGTCACTCAGATCAGAAACTTTTACATGGTCGTTCTGTTTCTGAAGCTCCTGGATCATATCCATATAGCGGATGTGAGATGACATGATACCTTCCGGCAGCGGAGGGAGCATCTCATGAATTCGCTTTGCCTGATAACATGCATCGAGCATGCGTTTGATTTTTTTATTTGTCATAATAAAACTCCTATATAGTTACCAAGGTTAATTATCATAGATAATTATATGAAGATTTGAGGAATTGTCAAGAGAAAATGTTGATTGTGATGATAATTTGAGGAAAATGTGGAGAGAAGTCTTGATATGTTCGCAAATTAATAAAAGACAAGAAAACGTACAAGATAACAAGCAAGTTATAGTAAAATAAATAAAAATCTAGTATAATATAGTAAGAAAACGTACAAGATAATAAGTAAGTTATACGAGGGGAAATGATATGAATACTTATGCACCACCATTCAAACTTACAAATACAATGCTGGATTTAGTCGCATCAATTTCTGAAAAAGTAGGAAGAATCACTACTGGAAAAAATCTGGAGTCAAAGCCACATTTGAGAAAAAATAACAGAGTTAAATCAATCTATTCTTCTTTGAAAATCGAGGCAAATTCATTGACGATCGGACAGGTAAGAGATGTCATAGATGGAAAGCTTGTGCTTGGAGAACAAAAGGAAATACAAGAAGTAAAGAACGCATACGAAGCATATGAGAAAATAAATGAGATCGATCCTTATGATATTGAAGAATTAAAGCACATACATGGGATTATGACGAAGTTCCGTACACCGCAGTTACTTTGATGGAGTTGTTGGGGCTAAAGTCAAAGGAATCATTTCGCAAGAATTATCTGAATCCGGCAATGGAACTTCAATTGATACGAATGACAGTTCCTGACAAGCCACGTAGCAGAAATCAGAGATATGTGAAAAGATAGATGTTGCCTACTCATCAGCGATTTCGGTATACACGATGGTATCAATTGTAGGATTTATGATTTTATCCGCAGTAGTTTTGCGGTGATATGTCAGATGAAAACGAAGGGTTCGGCAAGATGCCGAACCCTTTCACTGTATGTTAATTATCTTTATTATCCACCAACAGCATATTAAGTTGTTCTAACCGTTTAAGATCCTTCTTTGTAAAAAGCAACTGATGGCGGAAGTTCTCTGTGTGTTCCTGTGGTTTTAAGGTGACTACGCATTTAAATGCACAAGGCATAAGGTCTGCACTGGAGATACTGCACAAGAGTCCCATTGTGAAATCTCGAAGTTCCAGAGGGTTGAAGATGTACAGAAGGTCTTCTTCCAGTGGGTTATATTGATTTACGAAAGAAAAGTGGAGGTTCTTATGTGAAAAATGACATTGATTTGAATAAAGCGACAAATCAGATTGAGATTTTTGACACAGGTGTGGCAATTCTTGCCGGAAAGAAGACGTTACATTTTACGTTTCAACATTTCCGGATTTGCATCATACTCCAGAGCTGTTTCCGCAGTGATTCGGTTTTCCTTGTATAGAGTCAATAGACCAGAATCCATAGAAACAAAAAACCACCCGCTATTGGTCCTGATTATGATATACTAGACGTGATGAGTTGGTAGTGAGAGTGGAGCAAGCTGGTCTGCTTTCCATCAGCGATACGATTATATTAAAACAAAGGAGGACTTACTCGATGAGAGAAGTAAAAGCAGTAAAGATTAATGCAGCAGATTTTGCACCGTACGGAACATTTTGCAGTATGACAGAACCAGAGGGATATCCACTGGAGGGAGAGATTCATAAATTCTATCCAGACCGCATCTCAGGAACCTGTGTTGGAACAATGGCATTTTCACCGATTGAAGTTCGCAAGGACGAAAGAATTGTCAAGATGGCGGAATATCATACAACTACATGGGAAGGGATTGTTGCTCTTGATGACGACATGCTTATCCATGTTGCACCTGCTTCCGGCGGAACACCGGTTCCGGAACTTGCGAAGGCTTTCCTTGTACCAAAGGGATGCATGGTAAAGATCAATGCAGCGATCTGGCATCTATGTCCACTTCCGGCGAATAATGAGGTACTTCATGCAATGATCGTACTTCCGGAATGTACTTATGCAAATGATTGTACGGTTGTTGAATTTGAAGAGAAAGATTGGTTTAAGATAATATTATAAAGATGAAACAGATTGATTTTGACCACGGAACGGTTACAGGAAATATTTTGGGAGTAGCGTTACCGATGCTTGTGGCTCAGATACTGAGTCTTTTGTACAACATTGTGGATCGGATTTATATTGCCAGGATCCCATCAGTAGGAACAACAGCGCTTGGAGCAGTGGGCTTGTGCTTTCCAATTATTGTGATCATCACTGCATTCAGCAATTTATTTGGAAGTGGCGGTGCCCCGTTATTTTCAATTAACCGAGGCAAAGGAAACATAAAAAAAGCAGAAGCGATCATGAATACATCATTTTCAATGCTGTGCATTTGTGGAGTGACATTGATGGTGATTGGAATGCTGTTCGCAAGTCCGATTCTGGTGTTGTTCGGGGAGTCGGAAGAAGGGCTGTCTTACGCATATCCATACATGATGATTTATTTGATCGGAACAGTCCCATCTATGATTGCAACAGGGATGAACCCATTTATTAATGCGCAGGGATATGCAACTTCAGGAATGTTATCTGTTACAATTGGAGCCGTTGCTAATCTGATTCTGGACCCATTGTTTATATTTGGATTGAATTTAGGCATAAAAGGAGCGGCGATCGCAACAATCATCTCCCAGACTTTATCGGCAGCATATGTATTTTATTTCTTGAGAAAGAAAGCGGAATTGAAAGTGCGGGTGCTGTCAAAAGGAGAATGGAAAGCATGTAGAGATGATGCGAAGAATATTGTGAGCCTTGGAAGTGCAGGGTTTATCATGCAGCTGACCAATAGTCTGGTAACAATATGTTGTAACAGCGTCTTATCAGGAATTGGCGGTGATGTATATATCTCTGTTATGACGATCGTATCAAGTGTTCGTCAGATGGTGGAAACTCCGATCTATGCTATCAATGAAGGAACTTCTCCGATCTTGAGCTATAATTATGGAGCTCAGCGTCCGAAGAAAGTCAAGAAAGCTATCTGCGTATTGACTTGTATGATATTGATCTATACAGCAATTGCGTGGAGCGTGATTATTTTTGAACCGGAATTTCTGATTGGAATTTTCAGCACGGATAGAGAACTGCTTGCTGATTGCGTGGGCGCACTGAAACTATATTTCGCAGCATTTATATTTATGGATCTGCAATATGTTGGTCAGACCGTTTTCAAATCATTGAACAAAAAGAAGCAGGCAATCTTCTTCTCGCTACTTAGAAAAGTATTTATCGTTGTGCCGCTTACATATTTGTTTCCGTATGCATTTCACATGGGAACAAAAGGGGTGTTCTTGGCAGAGCCTATATCTAATGTGATTGGCGGAAGTTTATGCTTTATTACAATGCTGGTAATGCTGAAAAGATCTATTTGACATAAGAAAAAAGAAATGCTAATATAATAAATAGAA